>OJKE01000113.1_pt1 | contig 65565 bp, 52 predicted proteins | sample 1596501 | NCBI WGS metagenome assembly OJKE01 (sample SAMEA4350125, study PRJEB24818) | metagenome | biome: human; feature: gut; material: faeces | place: Denmark | collected 2013-09
CTACAAAGATACATAAAATAATTGAGAATCAAGAAGATACGAAGTTAATTAACTATAAAGAGCAAAAGAAAAAATGCTCAATTCAGTTGTTTGCTTCCCTAATTAAGTTTTCGGACGGCCTCCCCCAGATTTAGAAGGTCTAAAAAGTACTTTTGTGTTCTTATATTCAGAAGTTTTCTATGTAGTTACGAAGCGAAAAATGCTCATTTTTAATGCCTACCTTATCCTTATACAAAAATAATTTTTGCTTGATAGCTTTCTCGCTCACACAATAGATAGATGCTAAAGTCTTTTGCGATAACTTTAAACGCAACAGCATCATTAATCGCACGTCAGCATTGGACAAATTAGGATGCTCTTTCTTTAGTCTAGACACAAACAAATCCTCCACACTATCCAAGAAAACTTCTAGTTCTGTCCAATCATTATCGGAAAGCACAATATGCTTACTCTCATTCGGAACACTCGAATTTAATTTTTCAACAACCTCTATCTTCTTCTGTAAATAGTTACGCATTACAGACAATTGTACATCCCTATGCGAGAGTTCTTCTTGGTGTAACTTCTCCATCATTTGCTGTTTTTGGCAGAATATTTCCTGTTCATGAGCTATACGAGCTAGCGAACGTTTTTTATACGCCCAATAAGCATACAATACAAATGATATAATTATCATAGCTAAAAGTACAATCAAGGCGAATACCAAACGCTGCATTTCTGCCTTTCCTTGCATTTTTGCCCTTTCACTTTCTTTCTTCAAAAAAGAAGTATAATAGTTTATCTTAGCTTGTAATGTCGTTCGGTACATATCTTGCAAGCAACAACATGCGGAATCACTAAAAGCTTTAGCTGTCCTATAATCTTGAGTTTTCATTGCCGCTTTACTTTGCATATAAAATATAGAATAACGGTCTTCCGCAGTTTTTGGAGTTGCTTCATTCAATATTGCAAAAGCTTGCTTTATTGAATCTGCAGAAATATAAGCAGAAGCAAGTTTCAACAGACAAGAAAAACGATTAGTACCATTCAAGTCATAAGCTCGTCGAGCATAAAGCAGACAACTATCCTTTTTTCCCATTTCCTCATATACACTAGCTAAATCTTGACTTACATAAGATAATAATCCTTTTTCGCCTACAGACATCGCCAAACTATATGCCTTTTTCTCTTCGTTCAAAGCTTGTTTCAAACTATCAACATAAAAGAAGTTCTCCCCTAACCTCAAATGCGCAGCCACCTTATTATATATAGATACATTTGGCATGGACTCATACATCTTCACCAAATCTTTAGCATAGTTCAAAGCTTTGTAAGGTGCCAGCTGTTCTTCTACTTCAATCAGCTTATCCAATGCCAGACATTTTAGGCTCAGATTATGAAGACTGTCTGAAATAGAATAAGATTTCTCCAAACATGCCTTTGCCTGCTCCATGCTATCATTCAGCAGAAAGTATTTTCCCATATAATACAAGGATGAAGCATAAAGAGAATCGTCTTGGTGGTCCCCATACCAATCATACGCTATGCGAATCAAGGAATCGTTATCCACATCCAAGCCCGACTTGTCTTGTGCCATATAATAAGTGAGGGCATACTTCGCCATATCTTCATCAGAGAGTTTACCTTGATTGATACGGTTCAAAAAGCCCAAGGCACTATCAGGCTTAGACTCTGCCAACGTATAAGCTAAGTCTAACTCTCTCTTATGACTTTGATAACATGATACCAACACAGAAAGCATCATAAAAAACAATATCGTAAACGAAATACTTCTTCTCATATTTTAGTATAATTACATTTTGGGCGCAAAAATACAAAATATTTTTCAATAATAGAACTAAATAGGGTCTAAAATACAAAGTCTGCAGAAAAGCACAATATAACTGATTATCAGGTATATATATTATATTTATAACAAAAGGGGGTCTAAATAATAGTAGTATTTTCGCATTACTACCTTTCTGCATCAGATAACAGAATCTCACGCTTTGGTTGCCAGGAGGCATAATGTTAACAAAAACAACTCATAGTTTTATGGCTCCTAAGTCTATGAGTTCCGAGAAGGAAAACATAGAGTTAAAAAGCAAAGAAAAAAACAACACGGACAAATTGAATTTGTCCGGACAAATTGTCCAGCATCTTATAAGTTACTAACATTTAAGCCTTTACAAGCACCCAGACAAAAGAGCCGGACAAATTCAATTTGTCCGTGTTTCTAATTTAACTTAATTATTTTAACTTTTATTCGTTCATACACTACGCTGATGCAAGTTAGTGCCGTTACCAGGCAAGAAGTAGAATAAGCCTTGTCTTAATCTTTCAAACACCAGTTACGTGTGCAAAAATACTATTTTTTTTCGACATTTCCTCAGTTGGCTGAATTTTATTTCCTCAGTTGGCTGAATTTTATTTCCTCAGTTGGCCGAATTTCATTTCCTCAGTTGGCTGGACTCATTTTAATCAACAGGCTTCGTTTGCCTGAAAGCAGAAGGCGTTACCCCTTTCATCTTCTTGAAAAACTTGGTGAGATGAGCCTGGGATGAGAAGCCGAAGGTGTTGGCTATCTCCTGCACCGTATGCGTGGTGGTAGAGAGTTCGCGCTCTATCTCCTTCACGATGTATTCATCGATAATTGCCTTCGGCGTCTTGCCGGAGATGCGGCGGGTAACCTGTGCCAGATAGCGGCCACTCACATTCAGCTGGTCGGCATAGAAATGCACATCGCTATAGGTGCGGCAGAAGTTATTCACCTGCGAGATAAACTGATTGTAAAGTTCGGAACTCCTGCCCTGCAGATTGCTCTCCCTAGCCAGTTCTATATTGATGAAATCCTGCGCCATCGCCAACGCCTCCTCCATCTTCTTGCCCTGGTTCAGATAGATGGCAAGGGCAGAAGAGAAGCGGTTGATGAGACCATGCGAATTGGCATTATCGAGCCGGTAAATCCTGAGCCCCTGCTTCTCGGCAAGTTCCAGGAGTCGGGAGTTCTGAAGAATGATGTCGCTCTCCTTCTTTCTCGCCACGACTACCGAACAGAGCGGCAGCAAGCGGTATTTAATCTGGCTCACCACATCCTCGGTCATCAGCGCATCGCCCTGGCTCGACCAGATGGAAGGAGCATAGATGATGTGTTCGGGACGATACTTGGTCAAGGCATCGATGAGCACATTCAGCGTCTCTACCTTGCGTATCATTCCCACCTTCACGATGTTGGGCTGCATATCGTTCATGATTGCCTCTATCTGTCCGGAAACAATCTCGGCAGGAATATCGAAGAACTCCTGGATACCCAGGGTATTCTGCACGGTGATGCTGGTTATCGCCGAAACGGCATAACCTCCCAATTCGAATATCGTCTTGATATCCGCCTGCACACCAGAGCCACCGGTGCTGTCGGAACCTGTAATCGTTAATATTGGCAACATATCGTTTGAACTTTAATCCTTATACTTTATTCCTTGAACCTATCCTCTACATTTGAGAGTAATGAGGAGTTCGAGGGCAAAGATACAAAAAAAGAGCGAATAATCAGCATGGTTTGCTGATTATTCGCTCTTTTTAATATGCTTTTCTGATTGCGGGGGATTGCAAATCCCCGGAGCACCTGGCGGGCTTTATTCTGAAAAATCTTTCGATTCTTTGATAACCTCGGCTGGCACCTCGCTGCAACGCTCGTAGCGGCAAACATCGGTGGCATCATCCTTGCCGGTCCAGATCATCGAACCCGAAGCCAGAAGGCGGGTTACGAGATAGCTCTGGTTCCAGTCGCCCATACCGTAATCATAGCTTCCGCTGATGATGTAGCCCTGGTAAGGATCGTTCTTGATGGCAAACGAACCCGTGATGTGGCGGCCATACATACTGTCAAACTTCTGATACATCTCGAAAGTCTGCTCCTTGCGGTTGAACACGATGTAGCAGTAAGTACCCTCAGGCACCTGCTCGCCATTGTTCCACTCCACCAACTTCCATGTGCCATGAAGATTGGCAGGAGTCACCTCCAGTGCAGGCTCCTCCGGTTCCTCATCGTCGCTGCTGCAAGCAGCAAAACCGCAGGCAAACAAGGCAATCACCAGGAGGGTGAAGAGTTTCTTCAAATATTTCATTGTATATTTCTTTATCTTTTCTTGTTTATAATTGAATGGATTACTTATGATGAGATTCAGGCATCAATGATGCCCAGACTCTGTCATCATTTAATACGGGATACACTCACCTGTATAGTCCTGTCGGACGGGCGGGCATCCAGCCCCTCCAGGATAACAGGAAAGGTGAAGGTTTCGGGCATCGTTGCCGGAATCAGGTCTGCGATGATGGTGATGACAAGATCTGCCTCATCACCCGGCTTCAGCACCTCAGGCTCCGTGGTTAGACGGGCATAAGGCGGAAGAAGCAGACTGGTGATGCGGAGCGGCTTGTCGCCACTGTTGCCGCAGAGGATGCGAGCCGATGGCTGCGTGCCTGGCTTTACCTCCGTGATACTTGCCTTCGCCTGCTTCAGTCGCAGAGCCCCCATCTTATGCGGATAGCGAGCCCACACATCGGCTCCCGGCAGCACCCTGCCCGTCAAGGCGAGCTTCACGGCTGGCTGCCCCTCTACTTCTTTCAGGTAGAGATAGGCACCTGTATTGATAGTGCCCGGATAGCGATTCGGGGTGAAAGTAATCTGTACCTGACAGGTATCACCAGGCTTCATCATATCGCCCTTCACATAAGAACTGGTACATCCACAGGTGGTTCTCACCTGTGTGATGTGCAGTATCTTCTTGCTCACATTCTTACCCACGAAGGTAAAGGTGCGAGGCGCATCGTCCTCGGTCATCGTACCAGCATCGATAAGCGGATGTTCAAACCTCAACAATTCTTTCTGGGCATTCGCCACTATTGGCAAAGCCAAAAGAAAAGCCATCAGCACTGTCTGAGCCGAAGCCTGAAACAGCGACATCATGAAAGCAAATTTCTTCATATCCTTTATACCTTATTATATAGTAATCCTTTTTATCAAACTCTCTCTCCGATTACATCCAACCGTTGTTACCGGCGCTCTTACGAACCGTTACTGTCACAGTCTGGCTAGTACCGTCGGCAGCAGTTACGGTGAGCGATGTACTACCCGCAGCGAGACCCTTCACAGTGAGCATCTTGCCATCTACGGTAGCAGAAGCCACGCTGGTATTGGCAACCGAGCAGGAGTAGCCCTCGGTCTGACCTGCGAAATAAGCAGCAAGGCTGAGAGAAGTAGTCTTCTCGATACCCACATACATATTAGGCAGCTTCATCTCCGAACTGAGTTCCTTGTTCTGGATGCCGTTCAAGAGCTGAGCCGCATCAATCAGACCCGCACCCATCTTGCCGATATACTTGGAAAGCTCGATGGTCTCAGGCGAAGCACCCACGGTGGTATGATTCATGTAATAAGTCTTGGTAGCACCATTCTGATAATGGCTATCCAGATCCTTCACCGATTTCTTCATCAGGGAGATGAAGTCGGCTGCACGATAGTGACGGTTCTGCTTGACAGCATAGGCAAGACCCAAGGCAGCCACACCCGATACGTGAGGACAAGCCATAGAGGTTCCCTCCATATAACCGTATGCAGGCTGACCGTTCTTTACCAAAGTAGAGAGCACGGCACCCTTCTGTTCACCAGTCTCAGCCCAATATTCATCCTCAGTCTCCCCAATCTTACCATAGTATTCCAAGTCACCGCCCGGAGCACTCAAGGTTACGAGCGAACCGAAGTCGGTATAGCAGGCAGGAGTATAATCGGCAGCCAGCGACGCTACGCTCACACACTTGGAGTAAGCACCAGGGAATGCAGGATTGCCCGCATACTCATTACCGGCAGCAAAGACAGCAATACCGCCATCGATTACGCCATTTGGCGAACCTGCATTGTTGATGAAGTAATCCAGTGCTTCCTTCTCCAGCGGATAGGTCTCAGCCCATTCCTTCTCGGTAGCAGGTCCAGGAGTGTAACCATTCAGCTCGCTACTCTCAGAAGAGTTGTAACCCCAGCTGCACTGCAGGATGACTGCACCGTTATCGGCTGCATACTTGATAGCTCTCGCCTCTCCTGCCAAGGTAACACTGTTCTGACCGGAGAAGATCTGGCAAGACATGATCTTGACACCGGAGTTTGGAGTACCATCACCACCAGCCACACCGCTCACGCCGATACCATTGTTGTTGGCAGCAGCGATGGTTCCTGCTACGTGGGTACCATGACCAGAATCATTGGCATCCGACCAGGTGATGTTTCCGCTCTCCTCTACGAAGTTATATCCGTGAAGGTCGCCCTCATAACCATTTCCGTCGCCATCAGCCTTCGCACCCTGGGAAGTTTCTCCCGGATTGCACCACATGTTAGGCGCCAAGTCAGGGTGAGTGTACATCACGCCCTCGTCGAGCACAGCCACGATGATGGAAGGATCGCCTACGCAGGTTTTCCAAGCCTCAACGGCATTCACATCACATCCAGCCTCAGCATCAGCCTGATTATCATTGAGATTCTCGAAGCCATAGTTGCCGGCACCCAGATTGCGATAGTGCCACTGATAAGCGAAGCCTGGGTCATTAGGCTCACCAGATGCAGCCGCACGGGTTGCCTTCTGCTGAAGCGCCTTGTCGCTGAGATAGATGCGCTTGCTATCGGTATTGTAGGCACGCTTGATGCGACCATTGGTCTGCACCTTGGTAACTTCGCCCAACTGCTTCAGGCGCTCAGCGGCAGCCTTCAGGTCGGTGCTCTTGTCAAACTTCACGGTGTACCAGAGGTGGAGTCCCGCCTCACGGGTTCTAGCCTCGGTGTTTGCATCAACAGGGAAGACACGCTCGAAGCTGTAGCTTCCCAGGATGTCGAGTACCTCGTCGGTAGAAGGAATACCCGAACGGGTAGCCTTGCCAGAACGAGTCTTGCTCATTTGCGCCTGGTCGAGAATGCTGCTCATCTCTGGGGCAAACTTGATGAGCAACTCACCAGCCTCTGCATCAGAAGGGATGGTGATGTCTGCCTTGCCCTCAGAAGAGTCGATGGTTGACAGGCTGTCAGAACAGCCTGTCAATGCCAAAGCGACCATTGCTATATAGAAAAACTTTTTCTTCATTGTTTGCTTCTATATTAATTATCTACTTACTTTTCTACTTCTCTTGTACTTGACAAGTGCCTCTTCGCCAGATTCATCTCCGGCAGCCACGTAGGCACGGTAGTACAATGGATAAGCTACGCCTTTCACTTCCCACTTGGAACCTGGATCCTTAGAACCATAGTAGTACTCTGCGCTATAGGTATCCTCTGCCATGTTGGAGAATCCGGCAGCCTTACCTTCTGTGTTGAAACCACGCTCCGTCTGGTTGAATACCATGGTGGCAGGGCTCCACAGCACCATGCGAGGGTGGAACAGAATCCACTTAGGCACCGCACCCGTGAAGAAGTTGAGGTTGAGCGCCAAAGAGCGGCACTTAGGCAACACACGTGGCACAGACATCGGATAGACATTCTTGTAAACGATGGTGCCATCCTTCTGCTTGCAGGTTACAGGGTTGTTCCATTTTGAGAGCAACCACTTGCAGGTATCACCCACCAGCTTATCCTGCCATTCTGCCTTGTTGGTAGAGAAGTCGGCAGCCGTATAGCGTGTAGGCTTTCCTGCAGCCTCCAAGGCCTCGTCCATCTCCTCATCGGTAGGAAGTTCGCCCTCCAGGAAACAGTAAGAAAGCTCCAGGGCTCTCAGGTTGTCCCAGGTAAGAAGCGAGAGGAATGCCTGGCGCTCTGAATATTCGCTGCTGATATTACCATACATACCGATAGGGTAAGTATTGTAGATATAGTTGCCGTCGCTATTCTTGTTCAAGCCGCTCAAATTGATGCAGACATCGGAACGGCGCTGTGCATAGAGAATCAGCTCCGTGAGATGAGGGAAGTTCTGGGCATTCACCACCTTGGTGATATCCGACAATCTGTTGAAGTTGTTACTTACCAGATTGAGGCTCTCCAGCGATTTACCCAACTTCTTGAAGCCCGCAGGCAACTTAACCAGTCCGAACGCCTGTACGGTAAGATGCTTGAGATAAGCCAGCTCGCAGATGTCCTCGCCGAGTTGCATCTCGCGAATCTGGTTGTTGTCATTACTTGCCACAGAGAAGCTCTCCAGATACTTCAGGTTCTTCACCTCCTTAGGAAGAGTCTCGCCCGGCTTGAGATTCAGCATGCTGAACTTCACGCTGCGCACACGTCCCACAGCCTCAGGGTGCTGCTTCACGAAGGCATCGGTAGCCTCCCAGAGGGTTACGCTGCTCCAGTTGCGCATGTTGTCGCTTGTATCGTAAGTAGCCATGCTGTTGAGCTTCTGGTTGATCATGATGACCGAGAGAGAGTCACCGGCACGGGTATCCTCAATCTTCGGAGCCGCAGCCTGGCGAACGGTAAGGATCATATCATCCGTCTTGTTGCCGTCAGCATCCACAAGCTCATCTTCTGCATTCACAGGAACGAGATGAACCTTAGCCACACGCACAGCAGGAACGATGTTCATATTCCAGCGGAACTTGAACTTCACGCTGCGAGGACGCGCCTTGCGGTCGAGCACGATACCCAGGTTGGTACCGGTCAGCTTATCCTCGTTCTTGGCGTTCAGGAGCCATCCTTCACGCTCACTTTCGTTCTCCGCCTTCTCGGCATCCGTCATATCGCCCTCGAAGGAATACTCGATGCTTCCGATCTTGCATTCCACATTGGCAGAAATCAGACTTTCGAAAGCACGCTCATCGTATGAGCCAGAGTTATCGATTTCCACAACAGGGTCCTTGATATCAATCTGCTTGCCATAACCAAACTGCACGACCGAGACGGTACGGCGCTGGCCGTTATCGCCGATGAAGGCGATGTCGGTGGTACGACGGCCATTGATCAAGGTAGAATCTACGATTACCGTAGCAGTGGTAGAACCCACACCGTTGGCAGGAGTCAGCATCAGCCAAGGCTCAACCACGCTGCTCACCCAGTTCTGAGAGGCAGCAATGGCGAGCTGTTCGCTTCCGCCCTCAGCTCCTATTTCTATCTGCTCCTTGTCGATGGCGAGTCCACCAGGGATTTCCACATCATCATTGTCGCTGCAGGATGCGGTCATCAGACCGGCACCGAGAACGAGGAGCCATGTAAGTTTCTTAATATATTTCATATTATCTTACTTCCTTATAGTTTAATTTTCGAGATCCAATGCATCGCAGCCACGGATGTCCTGGGTCTTGTCATAGAACAACTTGTACATACCTGCCTTGATGTATGCGCAGACGCTGGTTACATCGATAGAGATGTTAGGGTTGTCTGAGATGTTCAGGATATACATGTGAGAGGTCAATGTCTCATCCACCTTGCGGATATCGTTGGAACCAATCTGGAACTGAATCAGGCTTGGGCACTTGGTGATACCTGTTGGCCATGTGCGGAGAGGACGGTTGCCCTGGGCATCGCGCTGATGGTTGATACCGAACGCACGCAGGTTGGCACTGTTCAATGGCTGGGTAGGTACCTCGCTGAAGCAGTTGTAGCTCAGGTCGATGTTGGTGATATATGGCATGTTATCGCTCAAGAAGTCGTTAGAGAGAGCTGTCAACTTGTTGAAGCGGAAGTCCATCACCTGCAAGAGATAAGCATACTTACCCTTGATGGAACCCTTAGGGATGCTGGTCATCTGGTTGCCGCTCAGATCGAGGGTGATGATTGGCGAACCGGCAGCAATCAGCTCTGAAGGGAACTTGCTGAACTTGTTGTTTGCAAGCGATACGGTTGAGGCATTGATACCCTTGTAACCGCCTGCGTCATCCACACCCGAAATCTCATTGTTGGAGAAATCTACAGAACCCATCACGTGTACAGAACTTGCATCGAAGATGTTCGGAATCTTCTTCAACTTGTTATAAGAGAAGTTCAGACTCTCGGTATTCTCAGAGAAACCGCACAGGTCGGCAGGAATCTCCTCTATCTGGTTATTGTTGAGATAGAGTGATGAGAGCATGACCTCCTTGGTGAATGGATGCACCTTCTTGATATTGTTGTTGGCAAGGTCGAGCAAGCCCAGCTTCACCATGTTGCGGAGTGCCCATGTAGCAGGGAACTCTTCCAGGTTGTTGTAGCTCAGGTAGAGAATCTGCAGGGTCTTACCTATCTTGCTGGTTGCCATCTGCTCCCAGTCGTCACGCAGCTGCGCTGCCTTGATACCCTTGTTACGTGCCAGGTTGAACGCCTGGATATTCGGCAGGTTGTAGTACACATCCGGCAGGCGGGTCAGCTTAGGGCAGTTGTAAAGCTCCAGGTCGGTGAGAGTAGTCATCTTGTCCCATGCCTCCTCGGTATATTCCTCGGCAAAGCGATGGTACTCAGAATTTTCATCATCGTAGAACTTGGTACAAACCTCATCCGCAGTGATTGGTGAGTTACCGATATAGAACTGCTGCATCTTGGTCAGGCGATAGATTGCCTTCGAGATACCTGTAATCTTGTTGGTGGTCAAACCAATCTGAGCATCCTTCAGCTGGATTCTGGAATCCTTCTTGATGAAGTTCTTGGCATTCTTGCTATCAGAGTTGAAACTCTCCACGATCATCTCCGACATGTGGGCACGTGGGTCATACTTCAGGAACTTGTTCTCATAATCATGACGCATTGCCATCTTATGAGCGGCACTCAACTTGCTGGCATCGTAGGCGGAGAAGAGGTTGGCACCAATCTTCTCATCGTGCGAACCGAAGTTCAACACCTGGAGTTCAGTCAGCTGACCGATGGCATCAGGCACGATACCCTTGGCACCGAAGCCAGCGATGACCAGACCGATGACGCGGCCATTGCTGTTAAGCGTAACGCCAGGCTGCTCACCCCACATATCGAGTTCCTTGTTGAAGTTCCAGTTGGCACCGTGGAAGGTAGCATCACCATAGAAGCTCCAGTCCTTGCCCTGCAGAGATTCCCAGATAGCCTTCAATGCCTTGTAGTCCTTGATGTATTCCTTGGTCTCAGAGAGGAGGATAGGCACCTGGGCATTGTCGATAAGCTTGTTGTCGGTTACCACGAAAGCCTCGCCCTTTACCGGCTGAGTCTCGTAGGTTGTCTTCACCGCACCGGTCTTGCCGTATGTAGTATAAGAGGTAACCTGATAGGTACCTGCCGGGAGCCATACGGTAGAATCGCAATGGGCAGTAGCCACATCCATATACTTATCGTCTTCGTTGTCCGGATTCTGATTCTCCTTGCTTCCCTCCTTGTATTTCACCTTCAGGTTGGCGAAGGTGAAGGTTTCACGGGTGAAGAGGTTGGTTACGCTCACATCAATCATGCGGATGCTGGAGAAGAGATACTCCTGTTTTCCGGCACGGGTCTTCTCCCATTGCTTGATGAGGTCGAACTGCACCTTACCACGCTCTACGGTCTCCACCATCAGGTCCTGCTTGGTCAAGCCGCCTCCCACAACGGAGAAGGTCTCGCCTGCAGAAGAGGCAAGCAGCTCCTCATCTACGGCATCATAGAGATAGAAACCGATGATGGTGTAAGAACCTGATGCCAGCTGCAGCTTATCACTTCTCAATCCATACTCCGCATTCTCGGCATTGTAGGCATTGAGCGACAATGTCTGCGATACGGTTGTACCGTCATGCTCCATCACCACCTTGATCTTCTTGGCATCGCCGAGCTTCTCAAGCTTATCGATGGCAGCAGCACGGGTGGCTCTCGACGAAACCTTCTTGGAGAGCATGAACTGCACATAACCGTATGTGCCGTCCCAGCCCTCGGTGTTATCGTCGGAGCAGCTTGTCACTACCAGGGTCATCATTGCAACCAGGAGCAACAGGAATGCCTTGCTATATCTTTTGAATTTCTTCATTACTTTCTCTTGCTTCTAAATCCCATATTATTGATAAAGACTACACGCTTGCAAGCGCCCTGGGCATCGTTGAATCCTGCGAAGATAGGGAATGCGAGTCCATCTACGTTCATTCCTACATAGATGCCCTTCTCGTCCTGTCCTACATCGTAGGTATCGGTATCCATCATATTGCCTGCACCATCATAAATCACAACAGAGGCACCATCACCAGGATTCCATCCGTCGATCTGTGGATAGATGGCTACATAGCCACCATAAACAGTTGACTCAAATACCTCGTTGCCAGTATAGCTGAAGAAGCCCTCGGCATACATCTTATAATCGGCATTGCTTGTCAAGGCGCAATCTGCCTCCATACCCATGCTGGTTACGATAGGAGCAGTAACAGCTGACTCGCCCTTCTTGTCCTCCTTCTGTACGATGTCCATCAGGAAGTAACGGTCGTAATCACTCTTCACGGTCATGAAGTCATCCTCCAGCATTCCGTCGAGTCCATTCTCCAGACTCTCGAACACGCTCTGTGGCAAAGCATAGACCAGGAACTCACGGCTTCCGCTGCCCAATGGAGCAACTGTGAGCTTCACATCACCCTTCTCACCCTGCAGCTTCACAGCACCAGTTCCATCCTCGAACAAACCATTCTCCTTGTTCTCGAAGACTACCAGCTGATAAGCATCACCAAAGGTCTTGAGGGTGAAAGGAACGAAGTTGTGGAAAGTAAACGCATTGGTGGTCTCGCCATTCAGGCTTGAACCATTCTGGGTGAATACCTTGCCATCCAGAGATACATTCCATACTGCCCACTGTGAAGCGGTAGGATAAGTAACATCCATGGTGTTGGTGGTCATACCATTGTAGATAACAGGTACGGTAACGGCTGCCTTGCCATCCTCTGATGAGAAGGTAACGGTGTAGTTGGCATCCTTGGCAATGGCATACTTGGCGCTCACGCCCTGGTTCTCCTTGAAGGAAGCACCGCCTACGGCTGGCTTGTTAGGTGTACCTACCAGGAAGCCGCCTTCCAACTCTACCCAGGCAGGAGTGTTGGTAACAGCAAAACGATAGTTAGCCTTGACAGAGAACTTGTTGTAGATAGGCTGACCTGCGATGTCCTTGTAACCAACGGTAATACCAGTCTCGGTGATATCGTTGCCCAACTCATCGTAAACCTTGAGCTCGTAGCCGGCAGCCGAACGCTTTACCTCAGCGATGGCAACCTTCTGACCACCCATAGTCAGGAAGAGCTGAGCCACGCTCATATCCTTGCTGGCATCATCTGCCGTAATCTTTACCTTGATGGTCTGCTTGCCTGCTGTACCATTGAGTACGAAGGCATCATTCTCGCCCTGCACCAGCTTGCACCAGATGGCAGAAGAAGCGAGGCTCCAGTTCTCGTTGGCATCGAAGGTGAAGTCCAGTTCGTCGCCAGCTGCACCTGCGATAGTCTGTACCTGTGGGAACACAGGGTTTACGGCATCGTCGTCATCGCTGGAACAAGCTGTGAACAGGGTCACTGAAACCAGCGCCATGAGTACGAGCCAATATTTTGAAATCAATGTTTTCATTTTACTTTATTCTGTTTTTAATATCCTTGTTCTTTTAATTTCTCTGCCTCTGCATCGCTGATCCATTCATACATGGTGATGAAGGTGCCCACGGTGCCGAAGGATGAACCATCCTTGTTGTCAACACTCATGGTGACATACTGCAATACATAGTTCTGGCAGGTATTATAATAAGAGGTGTAGAAAGATGGCTGGCTGATGCGCAACTTGCCATCGCCATAGATGGTACCGAACGCCTCACCGGTCTCGCCGGCTATCTGGTCGTCCATCTCTACCTTTGGCTCCAGGATGTTATCGGTATTGAACTTCAACTTCAGGTTGTAGCCCTTGTAATAGACATCCTTCAGAAGAACCGTGTTCTCCTCGTCTTCCACTACCTCGGTCTTGATCAGACGGTTGGTTACGTTGTTCAAGTACTGGTTGTAGAAGGTAGAGGTTACCATGCACCAACCAGAGAAGTTGTGGATATCGAAAGGACAAGACTTCTGCATCACCACGTGGGTGTAGTCCTTGTAGAGTTCTGTCCAGTTATACTTCTCCGGAATCACCAGCTTCAGGGTGAAGCCCAGAGAGTCGGTCTTGCCGATGTTATCATAGATACCCTGCACCTGCACGTTTCCTACCATCTCGCCCGCCTTGATAGTAACGGTGTTGCTGAGGATGCGATAGTGATGCCCCTCGATGGCATTGCTCTGCTTATCTACAACCTCCACGCCGAAGGTGCGGTCGTAATCAGCCTTCTCGGTAGCCGAGACAGGTACATTGAATACCTCGTTGGTTTCCTGCACGGCATACTGATAGAGCGTATCAGAGAACATGATATGACTTGGACCCGAATAAGTGGTATAATCCTGTGAACAACTCACAAGAGCGATGAGTGCAGCTACGGCTGCCAAACATCCCATCATTATTTTCTTCATGATCGTCTCCTTATTTTATTTGTTACTTTCATTAGGCTCAATCTCCGAACCCGGTGCCTCCAGCTCATGCTGTGGGATAGGCCATACGAAGAGTGGGTCGTCCTTTTCTACCTTCAGGCTGCTCTGTACGAAGTTGGCAGCAGGCTGGTCGCTCACCTTTCGGGCGAATCCCTTGTGCCAGCGCTTGAGGTCGTTCAGGCGGAAGCCTTCCATATAGAGTTCCTTTACTCGCTCCGACTCGATAACGCTCAAGGCGTTGCTCTCGCTCAATGCGGTGTTGCCGCCGTAAGAAGAGTAGCGGGCGCTGCGCAGGGTTGAGATATCCTTACCTGCCTTGGTATAGTCCTTCTTCATGGCATAAGCCTCAGCACGGATCAGATACTGCTCGGCAAGACGGAACACCATTGGCTGGTGAACGTGAAGGATATTGTTGTTCAAGAAGGTGGCATCACCGAAATACTTGCTCAACAAAGGCCACTGCAAGCCGTGCTCATAACCAGTTGTACGGGTGGTGAAGATGGCTGCGGCACGGAGGTCGTTGCTGTCGAATGAATTGATGACCCAGGTTTCAGGCACGTAGTCCGGACGATAACTTACGTAGTTGTAGTTATCGAAGATGGTACCCAGGGCACCACCATAGCTGTTCACCGTGAAGCCTACCTTCCAGATAGCCTCGCGTGAATCACCGTAGGCCCAGATGTACTTGTAATCCTTCACCTGGTTGGAATAGGTGTTGGAAGAAGCCTTCTCCAGGGTATAGAACTTGCTGCCGATTACCTTGGATGCATACTTGATGGCATCGTCGTACTTGTGCATATATAAGGATACGCGCGCACGCAAGGCATGGCAGGTATATTCATTGAAGTAAATCTCGTTGTAGAGACTTCCGGTGAAGTCATCACCTACCTTCAGATATTCAGTAGCCTTATCGAGGTCACTCAATACGAATTCGTATGACTCCTTCAGGGTAGCTCGCTTCTGAACCTCATTGCCCTTATAGTGCTCTGTGAGCACCACGCCGAGTTCCTTCTCTGCCTGCTCATTGCTATCGTAAGCCTTGCAGAAACACTTGATCAGTTCTGAGTAAGCCAGGGCACGTGCAAAGTAAGCCTCGCCCTCATACTGCTCCAGCTTGTCAAGTTGCTTGTCATCGGTAGTTGCAGCCTTTACCTTATCAACATTGTCGAGCAGGAAATTGCATCGGTTGATTACATCATAAAGGTCGGCATAAACCGATTCGATGTCGGTATTGGTTGCCTTGATGTCTTTCCAGCGATAGATGTCGCCGTAGGCATTAGAGTAGCCCTTTACGCAGAATACGAAGTCTGCCTGCAAATCTGGCAGGATAGTCAGATTGCCCGAATACAAGGCGCTGCTCTTGAAACTGTCGTAGATACCGATCACCAGCTTATCCACATCTTCCACCTTGTTGATAGCCTCATCCATGCGGATGGAATCCTCTGGATATTTTTCAAGACAAGAAGACAGCGAGAGGGTCAGGATACCCGACAGAATGTATGTCTTTATATTTCTGATATTCATTTTGTTTTCTCCTTTCTAGCTTAGAATTGCAGTTCCACACCCAGGGTAAACTGGCGTGAAGCTGGATACTGCGCCTGGTAAATATTGGATGAAACCTCTGGGTCCAAGCCGTTGAAACCGGTAATGGTGAAGAGGTTCTGTGCCTGTCCGTAGATACGAACCATAGAGAAGAAGTTGGTCTTGCGCAACAAGCTCTGTGGTAACGAATACGACAGACTGAGATTCTTCATTCGGAGGAACGAAGCGTTCTCCAGGAAGCGGTCGTCGAGCTGGGTTACCTCACCCCAACGTGGGATGTCGGTAATATCACCCGGCTGCTTCCAGCGGTCGTACAACAGACGGTTTGACTGGTTGTAAGCAGTTCCGAAGGTTACACCACTCTCCTCGAAGAAGCGGTCGTTGTTGATGACGTAGCGTGTACCAATCCAGCTGAACTGGGCAGAAAGCTGCAAGCCTTTCCAACGGAAGCTTGTGCCGAAACCACCCATCCAAGGTGCATCATAGGTCTTGCCAGTCATCACCTTGTCGCTCTCACGGAACTCGTTGGTTACGTTACCGTCCTTATCATACCAGAGCTGCTCACCATTTGCTGGGTTCACACCGGCATAACGGTTCAGGAAGAACTCGCTTACAGAGTGACCTACCACATACTTCAAACCGGTGGTTGAGTTTACATATTCGGTTACACCATTATAAAGTTCCTTCAGGCGGTTCTGGTTGTAAGATACGTTGGCGCTTACATTCCAGGTAAAGTCACGGGTGCGGATTACATCACCGTCAGCGCTCAGCTCAATACCCTTGTTAGCCATCACACCTACGTTCTTCCAGCGATAGCCCTCGCCGGTAACGGTGTAAGACTCAGGAACGCGCATCAGCATATTGGAAGTACGCTTGTAGTAAGCCTCGAAGCTGAAGTTGATTCTATCGAGGAAGCCCAAGCGGAGGGCGAAGTTGTTTGCCCAGGTTGACTCCCAACCCAATTCCTCGTTACCACTCTGTGATGGATAGAAACCGGCAGTATCATCGTAGTTGGCACCACCAGAAACCAAAGCCAGGTGATAATAGTTTGGAATCTCAGAGTTACCCGATGTACCTGTACTTACGGCAAGCTGAGCAGAGCTGAGCCACTTTACATCCTTCAGCCAATCGGTAGATTTCACATTGTACATGAAACCGAGTGACCAGAAGGTACCCCAGCGATGATCCTTACCAAAACGTGAAGAAGCATCGGTACGCAGAGAGAAGTCGGCGTAGTAAAGCTCTTTGTAGTTGTACTCGCCACGCATGAAGAACGACAAGTAAGAGTAATCAGAAGATGAATCTGCCCAACGGCTGGCACGTGTACCAGAAGATACGTTGGTCAGGAGATCACTGGTCTGCCCCTTGGAATATACCTGGAATCCCTCTGAATGATAGCTTACTGCCTCCTGACCCAACATCACGTTGAACGCATGGATATCGTTCAGACTGAAGCGATAGTTGGCGGTGGTAGTCTCTGTCAGGTTGATGGCATCGCTGCTCTGGCGTGCCGCAGTACCCTGACCATTATTGGAAGAGAGACTTGGGAATGACTGGAGGAACGCTGTAGAGTGAGTGAAATCGGCACCAAACTGGGTACGGATAGTCAAGTTCTCTATCGGATAAACCTCAGCATACATGGTAGAGAGCACCTTGTACTTCTTGTTCCTGATAGGATTCTTGCCCATATACACGATAGGATTCTCACTGGTTCCAGCCCAGTTGCCTGCTGCAAGCGAAGCCAGACTGCCATCCTTGGCGTATGGATTCCAGTAAGGCAGCATGAAGCGGCATGCAGAAATAGGAGTCACGGTGGTATAGCTACCATCATCAGCCTGCTGAGCCTCCTCGTAGGCAGCCATGGTGTTGGTACCTACCTTCAACCACTTGCTAGCCTTGACATCTGCATTGGTGCGGATGTTGTAACGGCGGAAGGTTGAGTTCTGTGCAATACCATCCTGGTCGTAGAAGCCACCCGAAACATAATAATTCAAACGGTCGGTAGCACGGTTGATAGAGAGTTCGTAGCTCTGCAGCGGAGCGCGGTCGTTGAAGACCTCATCCAGCCAGTTGACATTCACCTTGGAAAGGAGATTGTAATCCTTACCGGCATCCAAGCCAACTTCCTTTTCAAACTGGATACGCTCATCGGTGTTCATCATCTTCCAGTTGTTCTGAGCCAATTCAGAAAAACCATACTGTGCGCGGAGCGTGATCTTCGCCTTATCCATCGCCAAACCTCTCTTCGATGTAATCACCACCACACCATTTGCCGCACGGGCACCATAGATAGAGGTAGAAGAGGCGTCTTTCAATACCGAGATACTCTCGATGTCGTTAGGACTCAAGGTATTGAAATCGGAGCTGGAGATAGGCACACCGTCCAGAATAAAGAGAGGAGCCTTGCCAGAATTGATGGAGTTGGTACCACGAATCTGGAAAGTGGCAGCCTTGCTTGGCTCACCCGAAGAGGCGATGACCTGCAAACCTGTACTCTGTCCCTGCAAAGCCTGATCGAAGCTGGCAGCTGGAACATTCTCAATCTTTTCTGCCTTCACAGCAGAAACAGAACCCGCAATGGTTCCCTTCTTTCGCACACCATACGCCACAACGACAACCTCGTCCATCATCTTAGAATCAGGAGCAAGGGTGATGTTGAGCGTATTTGTTTGCTCCTTGACTACATGCTTCTGGGTCAGACATCCGACATACGAATATGCCAGTGTAGCTTTCGAAGCCCCTTTAATTTCGATGATATAGTTACCGTCAATATCGGTGACCACACCATTTGATGTACCCTCTTGCTTAATCGTCACACCAATCATCGGTTCGTTGTCCTCAGCAGACACAACGGTACCTTTGACGCGGAAACTCTGCGCCAATACGGATTGGATAGACAACAATACAAGAGAGACAAGTAAAAGAGTTAATCTTCTCATCCTTGTTTCTTAATTGTTTACTAAAAATTGATACTTATTTTTTTTCTTTCTTGTACATAAATCAATTACTGCATCCCATCTTGAGGTGTTTCGCTCAATACCTCTTTCAGTTTAGACCAATAGTGCTTGATAGTCCACGCATGGACCTGTACTTCGATTCAAGGTGCAAAATTACTAATTTTTAATAACTTAAGCAAGAATTAAAACATAAAATAACGAATTTTGCCTAAAATCATAACATTTTTCTATAAAGTTATGATTTTAGGCAACATTTTCACTCCTAACTGCGCATAAACTCAGTAGGAGTCATTCCAAATGCCTTGGAGAAACACTTGGAGAAATAGCTGCTGTTAGAGAAGCCTACGGTGTACATTACCTCCGACACGCTGAACTTGCCCGCCTTCAATAATTTTGCCGCCTTCTGCATTCTCATATCACGGATATACTCCACCGGAGTCTGACCCGTCAGTGCCTTCAGCTTGCGGTAAAGCTGCTTGTTTCCCATACCCATCTTCTCCTGAAGCATCGACACGTTAAAGTCGGAATCCACCATATTCTCCTCTATCATCTCCCGAATCTGGTTGAGCAGTTTCTTATCCATCTCATCCATCTCAACTTCCTGAGCCTGAGGAGCATGGAGATCTACAATCATTGCCGACTCTGATTCGTTGTCGGAAGCATTCACATCAAGATGAGAAACTACCAGATTATTCACTTCCTCGAACGAATGGTGAGCGGCAGCATTCTTCAGGTCATCGGCAAGGTTGGCATAGAACTGCATACGCGCCTGCACCTGCTCCAGAATTTCCTCCTTCTGCTTTTTCGCCTCCTTCAACTGCTTTCTTACGAAATGAGCATTGATGACCCAGGCTATACCCACAATCAGGAGGGTAAGATAGAACAGCTTGCACCAGATGGAAAGATACCATGGTGGAAGAACGGAGATTTCGAGCTGATAAACTTCATCTCCGATATTTCCCTCGCCATCCACCACATGCACGGTGAGATGATAATCGCCATACGACAATCCATTGTAAGTGATGTCAAGATTGCCCTTGTCCAGATAATGCCACTCGTGGTCGCTACCCTCCAGACGGTAGGCATAGACGGCGGTAGGATGATCGGCAAAAGGCAAATCAGACAGCTGGAGCGTGAAGTTGTTCTCATCATGCTTCAGAACCAGCGTCTTCAGTCCCACTGGCGAAACACCCGGTGTTCCCTCTATGTTCTCATCAAGCAGGGCATCCTGGGTCTGTCTGCCATTCACCACGATACCCGCCAGGAGAAGCTGCGCCTTGTCGTCCTTCGGCATGGTAAGGTCGGCACGGATGGAGATGAAGCCATCGTTGCCCCCCATCACCACTTCGTGGTTCAGCTTGGAATAATAGATATTGTTCGGATTCTCCATCGGAATGAAGAATCGGAAACTGTTGTTTCCCTGGTCCAGCACGCTGCAGATATTGCCTGCCACCACCCAGACCTTGTCTTCCACATCGCACATGGAAACCACCTTCGCACCAATCTTCCATTCCTTGCTTTCCACCTCCTTGCCCTTCATCGGCAGGTTCACCATATAGCACTTCACGCTGGAATTATATCCTACCCACACATTGCCATTGTCAGATTTCATCAGATAATTGATGGCATCATTGCCTGGGATATGGGAGATGCGAAGGGTACGGGTATCGATACGGTCGAGATGATTATAAGATGATGCCCAGACCATTCCCTTTCCATCGAGTACCAGCTGACCGATGTGCAGGCCCGAGAGGGCGTTCTTGCCCTTGTCTGAGAAATGATAATCCGCCACACAGGTGGCAGTAGCTGCTGATGAGAGCGAGATGGCTGCCAGAAGGCGCTGCTTGTCCAGCACGAAGACGCCACCCTGATAAGATGCCATCCACATCCTGCCCATCTGATCCTGAAGAATATCATAAGCCCAGGCAGTAGAATATTTGCCGGTCTTGTCATAGACGATGAAGTTGAGCAACTTTCCCGTACTCTTCTGATAGAGGTTGATGCCGTGGTCTGTACAGATCCAAACATCGCCCTCCTTATCTTCATAAATCTTGCGCACACGGTTGTGAGCCAGAGGAGCCGAAGGATTGTTCTGCTTATACCATACCACATTCTGATATTCAGAAGCTGCACCCTGCATGCGCACTCCCTCTGCATAGTGAATCAAGCCGTTGGTTCCGCCCATCCACCAGTCGCCGCTGCGGGTCTGAAGGATAGCATGCAGACAGTTGCCCTCGCCCGAGAAGGTAATCTTATCGAGCGAAGTGAAGCGATAGTAGGTATGGGTAGATAAACGGGAAAGTCCGTGATCGGTACCGATCCACACATTCTGCCACTTATCCACATAGCAGGACCATACGATATTGTTGGGGATGGTTGCCCCATTGCGCGAGTCGTGAACGAAATGCTCCAGACTGTTGTTCATCGCCATGCGATAAAGGCCATTATCTGTACCTATATAGAGATTGCCATCCTGGTCTTCGTCCAGACACTTCACGGAGTTTCCATCCAGTGCCGCAATCTTGGAGAAGTTCTGCAAAGCCTGGTCGGCACAGTACAAGGCTCCCTCGGTACCTATCCAGTAACAGTGGCGCTTGGCATCGTAAGCCAGGGCATTCACCAGCGGCTGTGCTCCGGGAGTCAGGAGAATCTGGCACTGGTTGAGACGGAGTCCGGCGAGAGAACCCACCAGAAGTCCCTTCTGTGTATGCAGGATAGCATACACATCGTTGCCAAAGGCATCTTTCCTGCCTTTCATATCGAGCACTCGCAACTCCCTTACCGCCTTTTTCCTGCCCTTGTCTCCATCAGATTCCATCGCAGGTGCAGAAGCATAGATTCCCTGCTGCGTATCAAACTTCAGCATTCCACTTCCCGTAGCCAGATAGAGCATGCTGCCCTCGAAGCCGAGCGCATTGATGCGGATATGACTAAAGGTATGGGAAGCAAAATGGCGATAGTCGTGATAGCCATCATAACTGTAGAGACCATTGTCGGTACCCAGCCAGACGACTCCTGATGTATCTTGGGTAATGGCATAGACAGCCTGAGCACCATCCAGGGTGGTGTTGACGAAACGTTGCGCATGGAGCGCTATGGATATAAAAAGCATAGCTATCGCCATGCTTACTCTAGATAAAGCGGTTAGTGAATTGTTCATAGCTGCAAAAATACACATTATTCACGACAATGCCAAATATTATTGGAGAAAAATAACAATAGAACAAGGAGAATTTGTTGAAAAGACAGGGAGAAGTTGTTGAAAGGATAGGAAGAAATTGTTGCTACCATTAGAAGAAATCTCCGTTCAATACTGCTGAACGTATGTTCAACAGTGTTGAACACACATTCAACACTGCTGAACACACATTCAACGTCGCTGAACGAAGAATTCCCCTAGGGGTAAGAACTTCTACTCCTAGGGGAATCAATATTTATCATTAATAAGTCTGTTTTATATTGCCTGCAGCGTAAGCGACTTTTCCATATTGCGCTGGCCATCCTTTACGGTGAGGATGATGTCGCCCTTCTGTGCCTTGCTCTGAACAACAATAACGAGTTTGCCAGAGAAGAGTCGCATGTGTGGCTGAGTGAAGGAATCGAGCGAAGTAGCATCACCGTTGCATGCTGCCTTGAAGGTTCCGGCACCCTTTACCTCGAAGGTAAGTTCATCATCGGCGAGCGGACACTCATTGCCGTCCTTATCCAGAAGGCTCACGGTGATGAAGGCAAGGTCGTTGCCATCGGCATTCAGCAGCACGTTGTGCTCATCGGTGCAGCCTTCTACCATGCAGGCGATAGGCTCATGGTCTGGAGTCTCCACGCTGAACTTCATCTGCGCAGGTTCTCCGGCTGTACGCTTCACGTCCTCGCCTACCTTGTCGCCATACTGGTTGTAGGTAACCACGCGAATCTCGCCCGGTTCATACTTCACATTGTTCCAGCGGAGGCGATAGCGGTCGAGGCGGCTTGACTTGTCCTTGCGAACTCTGCCCTGGCTCTTGCCATTCACGAAAAGCTCGCCTTCCACACCATCGGTGTAGCAATATACAGGGGTAACCTGTCCTTCCCTGCCCTTCCAGTTCCAGTGAGGAAGAAGATGGGTGGTATGCTGATGCTCGTTCCAGCGGGCACGATACATATAATACCTATCCTTTGGAAGTCCGGCAAGGTCACAGATTCCGAAGTAGCTGCTACGGCTTGGCCAGTAGGTATCGTAAGGAGTCGGCTCGCCCAGATAGTCGTAGCCCGTCCACACGAATTCTCCGATTACCCAACTGTAGTCATCCTGCATATTCCAGTCATCATCCGGAAGATTACTCCAGGAACAATACTCCGTGTCATAGCTGGAGCACTGGCCATCGGCGTATGGATTGTTGTCGCTGGCACGCACCTGAACCGGGAACTTATACACGCCACGGGAGCTGACGGTAGATGCTGTCTCTGAACCCAGGAGGAATCCCTGAGGCAACTGCTCGATATTCTTATAATATTTATGTACGCGATAGTTGAAGCCCGGAACGTCCATCACCTGGGCAAAGCCACTCTTCAGGGCATCCTCTGCTCTATCCATACCCTGGGTAACAGGGCGGGAAGGATCATACTGATGACAGATATCCTGCAGATGCTTGGCTATCTCCACACCCTCCTTGCTCCATTGCTCAGGAATCTCGTTACCGATACTCCACATAATGATGCTAGGATGGTTGCGGTGATGTTTCACCAGGTTGGTGATGTCCTTGTCGCTCCACTCCTTGAAGAACTTGGCGTAGCCATTCTTGCACTTAGGATAAATCCACATATCGAAACTCTCAGCCATCACCATCATACCGAGAGAGTCGCAGATTTCCATCTGCATGGTAGAAGGCATATTGTGGGCTGTACGGATGGCGTCGCAACCCATCTCCTTCATCGTCTTGATCTGGCGGATGAGTGCAGCCTTGTTCTCTGCAGCTCCCAACGGACCGAGGTCGTGGTGCAGGCAGACACCCTTGATTTTGCGGGTAATGCCATTGAGCTGGAAACCATTATTCCTGGATACAGAGATGGTACGGATACCTGTCTTCAAGGTCTGGACATCAGCCACCTTCTTTCCTTCATATCGGGTTAACTTCACCTGATAGAGATAAGGAGATTCCGGAGACCAGAGCTGAGGATTTGCTACCTTCAGGGTAGTCTTGATGGCTGGGGTGGCACCAGAGATAGTCTGCTCGGCAACCTTTGTACCAGCCTCATCGAGCAAGGCGATGACCGTCTTGCCCGACTTACCGATTTTTCCTTCCATGAGAGCGTTCACTTCCACTTCGGCTTCCTGCTTATCAGCTTTCAGGGTACGCACGAAGGTATCCCAGGTAGAGAAGTTCTCGTTACCGTAAAGTTCCACGGAAACCGGACGGTAAAGACCGCCGCCAGGATACCATCGGCTGCTTTCCTCTACATTGTTGAGATGAACCTCTACGAGATTCTTCTTGCCGCCAAACTGCACGTAAGGAGTGATGTCGATGCGGAAGGCATTGTAGCCGTAAGCCCATCTGCCAGCCTCCTTGCCATTCACCTTAACGACAGGCTGACTCATCGCACCATCAAAAACGAGGACGGCACGCTTGTAGCCCTTCGGCAACTGAAGATTCATCTTATACATACCCTCTCCAATCCAAGGGAGAGCTCCAGAGCGTCCCGACTTCTCGGTCTTCTCCTTTTCGCCATTCTGCTCGATAGCCACCATCTGCAGATCCCATTTCTTATCGAAAGGACCCGAGATAGCCCAGTCGTGAGGCACGGCTACCTGAGACCACGATTTGCCATCGCGGGAGAAATCCCACGATGGCAAATTTATTATTTTTCGGCTCTGCGCCTGGCACATGGTAGAAAGAGCCAGGGCGAGAGACACGAAAGTAATGCTTTTCTTGATCATATCTTTTCTTCTAAGTCAGTATCATATTCCATGTTAAAATTCGCTTTCTATCGCTCCCAAAGGAAGCGAAGAAAGCTAACTTACCCAATTACTTGAAAGCATCGAGTGCTGCGGTTGGCTTGCCGCTGTTGTCGAAGGCTCCCTTGTCGTAGCCGTTCCAGCCGCTGTTGCATTCAGGCTCCCAGTAGAACACACCCTCGCAGGTAGAGATTGCCTTGCAGCCATCCACCATCTTCTTGAGGAATGGAGCGGCATTCTCAGAATTCCACACCATACCGATCTCTGAGATGATGACATCGCAGTTGTATTTGCCGGAAAGGGTCTTGATGTTGCTGAGGCAGTCATCAGAAACCTGCTCCCAGGTCTGGTCGGTAATCCAATCAGGATAGAGCGACATACCGATGACATCCCACTTGGCTCCATTCTGCTTCAAACCGTCAAACATCCAGGTATATTGACCGAGATTGTTTCCCTTATCGAGATGCACAATCACCTTTGCCTCGGGATAAACCGCCTTGACGGCATCATAACCGGCATTGATATAAGCAGCAAAGTTAGCCATGTTCTTAGAGGCACGACCTGTCACCTTCAGGGCAGCATCGCCATCCTCATCATTCCAGAGCATTCCGTCGGTGGTCTCGTTACCTACTTGTACCCACTCTACGTTGACGCCTCTTGCCTTCAAGGCATTCAAAACATCCTTGGTATGATCGGCAACCGCCTGCTTCATCTGATCGAAGTCATAGTTCTTCCAGGCAGCAGGAACACCCTGCTTGGATGGGTCTGCCCAGGTATCAGAATAGTGGAAGTCAATCATCAGCCGCATACCGAGCTGCTGAGCTCTCCATGCCTTTGCCACCACATCATTCTTTCCGTTCCATCCATCCTCAGGGTTTACCCATACACGAAGACGGATGGAGTTCATGCCGAGGTCGCGGAGAAGCGCCATGCACTCAGTAGCCTTACCATTAGCATTATAGAACTTCTTTCCGTTCTGCTCCATCTCTGTAATCCAACTTACATCGGCTCCCTTGGCGAAGCCACTCATATCGTATGTCTTCTCCTTTTCGGGAGTGGTATTATCATCATTGCTGCAACTCGTGCCCGTGATAGAAAACAAGAGTGCTGAAGCCAGCAATATGGCTTTTCCTAAAATATTCTTCATTGTTCTTTGGGTTTATAGCTATCTTTACATTATTCTAAAAACGCTTTTACGTATCAGATATTGCAAAGATAGCTGATTTTTATTCATATTTCCAAGTCATGGTGTTGAGATCGGCTGTAACCGTAAACTCTGTTTCGCCATTCTCATCGCCAAACCAGATATCCCAGGCACCATCGCCTGAAGTTAACTTGAACTGCTCGCCATCAGCACCATACCAGGTCTGCTTGTCATCCTTGTTCTCACCCACGAAGATGAAGCGGAAGTTCTCCCAGGAAGTTGGCTTGTACTTGCAGGTATAAACACCATCGCTCACTTTGTTCATCACGGCAAGGAGGGTATTACCGTCCTTGCTGAACATACAGAGGGTATTGTTTGCCTCTGGCTCAGGTGCTGTCTGGTTGCCAGATTCGATAGAGTAAGTCAGGTCGCTGTTCTCGCCCACCTTCACGGTAATGGTATAAGTACCCGCCTTGGCGATATTCACGCTGCCAGCAGTTGCGGCATCAGTCATCTTGCCATCAGCAAGAGTGTAGTTCATTGTCTTCACTACGGCTGCAGCATCATCCGTTGCGGTTGCCTTGCTGTACTCCGCACCAGTAGCTACAATACTAATAGGTGTATTATCTGCTGTGGTTGTAATCACCTTGGTCCAGGCATAGTTAGGAGCATCATAGGTCATGTCCTCACCATTCAGCTGCATCGCCTTGATGTAGGTTGGCTTGAATTCCTTAGCCTTTGTATCTACCACTGTATAATAAATACCAGTCTGACCAGGGAACCAGAAGTTCCATGCCGACTCTGTATTATCCATTTCATATACATGACCATCCTGTCCTATGTTACCCCAAATGGTTCCATCATTCTCCTTACCCCAGAAGTTGAGCCAGGAAGAAGCATTCATATATCCTGCGTAGATGCCATCTTCGTTTGGAGAATAGAGAGAGGTCAGCACCTTGTCCTTATTCGCATTCCAGATGGTCATCTTGTCCATGTGTATAATATAAGGTGTAACGTTCACCTGGCACACATTGCTGTAAGCAGCATCGAGATTGTTGCCCATCTGACTCTTGATGCGGAAATAGAGAGGCGCACTCTGACCCGGAGTAGTTCCCAGATCCTTGGCAAGGGTATTGAGATCTGCACCGGTGAAAGCCTTGGAGAGATCGGTTACGGAATACTCCTTTACCGTAGCAAAGCTCTCTGAAGGAGATGCCTGCAGATAGGTTTTCAACACACCGTTGCCCGCAGGCTTGGTCTCGTCGCTCGAAAGCAAGCTAGGATTCTTCCAAGCCATCGAGAGTACGATGTCCTTCGTATTGTCAACAGACAGGACCACATCGCTGGCCGATGCCATCAGATCGGATGCCTTGAAGCCATCCAGGTATATCTTGTCGCCACTCTCGTCGCAACTCACCAGGGCGGTGAGTGCGCAGAGAAGCATCATCAGGTTTCTAAATATCTTTTTCATTCTTTTATCCTATTAATAGTTGTCGTTATGAAGATTTGGATTGGCGGTAAGCTCGGTGTTAGGGATTGGATAGATGTTGTACTTGCTGTCAACAGCCTGTCCATCGTGGGTGCCACCCTTCCACTGCCAGATATACTTGCTGGTAGTGAACTCGCCGAAGCGAATCAGGTCGGTACGGCGATAGCCCTCATGATAAAGTTCACGGGCACGCTCATCGAGAATGAACTGGAGGAACTCATCATCGTTGGCAAAGTTGTTAGCCCATACATCGGTATTACCTGCACGCTCGCGGAGAAGATTGATCCAATAGATGGCTCCCTGCTTGCGGGAAGCGATGACCTCAGGATCAGCGGCGTCAGTCTTTCCTTCTGGCCATGGATCCCAACTTGCACCCTGGGTACGGGCCACACACTCGGCATACATCAGATAGACATCAGCCAAGCGGAAGAGAGGGTAATCGGTTTCTACACCATCATTGGCTGTATTGGATGCAGCTGTTCCATCGTCCTTCAGGTTACTCCATTTCTCTGAGAGATAACCGGTGGTTTCATCGGTCATGCTGGTTACATCCTTGCTCTGACCATTGGTGAAGAACTTGCAGCGCTTGTCGCCACCTCCATCGATATCGGTCTGGGTAAACTTATCCACGAACTCCGGACGGAGACGGAACTCGCTCCAGCCATTGGTAACACCGAAGTCGGCAACATTCTGGTTGGCATTCGACATACTCAACTGTCCACACACCAAGTAAGTGGAAGAACCCCAGCTTACGGTATGTTCTGCACTTACCGGCAAGGCGAAGATAATTTCGTTGGTACGCTTGTCGTTATCGGCATTGAAGAGCTTGCTGTAATCAGACTCCAAAGAGTAGCCCATATTCATCACCTTCTCACAAGCCTCCTTGCACTCGGCATACTTGGCAACGCCGGTATAAACCTCGCTGTTCAGATAAAGCTTGGCAAGCAGAGTGTAGGCTGCGCCCTGAGAAGCCTGGCCATAAGGACAGGTAGATGCAGGAAGCATATCGCCTACACAATCCTTCAACTCGCTCTCGATATAATCGAAAGTCTGCTGTGGAGTATAACGTGGAGGGATGAAACTGCCCACAGGATCATTCTCTGTTACCATCGGAATGTTGCGATAGAGATCGAGAGCATGGAAGTAGAACAAGGCGCGCATGAAGCGGACTTCTGCCTTATACTCCTTCATCTTCACCTCGTCCTCGCCCGAGAAACTGGCGCCATTGGCATTGCGGAGGAACTCGTTGCAGAGGGCGATGTTGTAATAGATGCGATAATACATATCTGATACCCACGCATCGTTGGCATCCCAGGAAAGATAGCTCAAACCTGTGGTCTGCTCACCTGTCAACCAGGTAGAGGCAAGTTCATCGGTACCACACTCCTGGAGGTTGAAGAACATACGCATGTAGTCGAAACCACTGCCGCTGTTCAATACGGAAGACATATCCTTGTTGTCGCCGCCCTTGCCCTGACCGCTGGTCACCATGGCAGCATAAATCTTACCCAGCACAGCCTCATAATTGGCAAGCGAGGTATAAACATCCTTAGAGGTAGTCTCCGTCTGAGGATATTGGTCGAGGTCGGATACACAGCTGGTAGCGCTGGTCAGCGCTGCTGTTCCCAACATCATACTATATAATATATTCTTAAGTTTCATTGTTTTCAAATTTGATTGTTAAAACTGAAGTCCGAGGCTTACTGAGTAGGTGCGAGGACGTGGATAGAATGAGTTATCCATTCCGTTTGGCACCTCAGGGTCTGTGCCTGAGTAACCGGTAATGGTGAATACATTCTGTACCATCGCAGATACGGTGAGTGAAGCCCACTTGTTGATCTTGCCTACGTTGTAGCTCAAGCTCAGGTTGTCGAGCTTCAGGAACGAAGCATTCTCTACGTAGTAATCAGAGAGATACTGACGAGTCTTGAAGCCGGTCTTCAGGAAGCTGGCGTTGAGGTTGTTGAGCTGTGAGTTGTTGTAGCTCACGGTCTCCCATGCACCTGTGCTCATACCCATGCCATTATATACGTAGTTGTCGATGTTGGCACGGAAACTCATACCGAGTGTCAGCTGCTTGTATCTCAGAGATGTGCTCAAGCCCATGATATACTTAGGAGCTGGAGAGTGATAGCGGTAAAGGTCGGCATCATTGATTTCGCCATCACCATTCAAGTCTGCATAAGCGCCTTCGATTGGCTTGCCAGTCTCTGAATCATAGAGCTGATGATATACGTAGAACATGTATGGCTCATATCCCTCTGAGAGTACCTGGAACTGGTAAGCATCGATAGATGGACCTACCTTCACATTGGTCTGACTTCCGCCCTGGGTAAGAGAAAGGTTCTTCACCTTCATGTTCTGCCAGGTAAAGTTGTAGCTCAGATTCCACTCCCAGTCCTTGGTCTGGATAGGAGTTGCATTCAGGGAAACCTCGATACCCTTGCTATCTACATTACCTACATTGGTAAGGATAGTCTTTGAGAAGTTGGTACCTGCTGCTGTTGGTACAGATGCCAACAGGTCCTTGGTCTTACGGGTATAGAAATCGATGGCACCACCGATACGGCCATCCAGGAATCCGAAATCAAGACCGAAGTTCCAGGAGGTTGTAGTCTCCCACTTCAAGTCTGATACGTATGCCTCAGGACGGTAAGTATTGATATACTGTCCGTTGATGAATGCTTCGGCACCTGTTACACTGGATGTATAGACCGGAAGATAGTTGTAGTTGCCAATACCTTCCTGCTGACCGGTAACACCATAGCTGGCACGGAGCTTCAGGTTAGAGACTACCTTGTTGTCTTTCAACCAAGGCTCCTCTGTCAGAGTCCATCCCAAAGCTACAGATGGGAAAGTACCCCAACGGGTATCCTTAGAGAATCGGGATGAAGCATCACGACGAACGGTTGCCGTCAGGAGATACTTTCCATCGTATGAATAGTTGACACGACCATAGTATGACAACATCACGTGGCGGTAATCAGAAGCCTTCACGGTAGAAAGGGTTGTACCTGCCGCACTCTTGGTATAATAAAGAGGTGTGGTGCTCTTCCAGAACTGATAGTCGTAACCGGCAGTAAGATCCACATTACTCTTGATATTCTCGAAATACTTTGCATAGTTGGCATAGAGAGTAAGCAGGCGGTTCTCGTTCTTCTGAGGACCATACTTGTAATCGCTACCGCTCAAGGACTCATCCTTGTTGAATGACTGAGCTGCATAGCCAGGAACATAGATGGTACCATCACCCTTGGCATAATCTGCACCAATGGTAGCATGGAGCTTGAGGTCTGGCAGGAAATGAACCTTGTAATCTACATCCATCGAACCGATGAAACGGCTCACCTTACTCTTTGAATCATAAAGATCCACCAGACCACGTGGGTTTCTCACACCCGCATTTACCGGATAGCCATCAGCATCGAGTGCTTCATTAAAACCACCATAGCTGTTATTACCTGAATAAACAGGAATAGTTGGGTTGAATGTTGCGGCGGCCCATACTGCGCCCCCATTGTTGAAAGAGTTGTTATTAAGTGTACCCTTGGCATTGATGGTCAACTTCAGATGGTCCTGGAAGAAGCTAGGAGTCAACACCACGTTACCTGTCCAGCGCTCTACATTGTCCTTACGCACCAGACCGCTCTGATTGTAATATCCGGCAGAAACACGGAAAGGCAAATACTTGCCGATGCTTCCGCTCAAGCTGAGGTTGTTATCAGTACCGAAAGCGGTGCGATAAACCTCGTCGTTCCAATCGGTATTGGCATTGCCAAGCAAAGACTTCTGGTTATCGGTGCCAAACTGATTGATTACATTCACGAAATCATCATGGCTCAGCATATCCACCATCTGCGCACGGGTCTGCATACTGTTGGTGGTATTGAAGTTCACCTTCAAACCGCCCTGCTGTCCCTTCTTGGTAGTGATGATGATGACACCATTGGATGCACGGGAACCATAGATGGCTGTAGAAGAAGCATCCTTCAACACAGTCATACTCTCGATATCAGAAGGGTTGATCATGCTGAGGAAGTTGCTGCTGTTACCAGAGATACCGCCCTGCTCCAATGGCACACCATCGAGCACGATAAGCGGGTCGTTGCTGGCATTCAGAGAAGCACCACCACGCACACGGATGGTACTACCTGCTGAGGCAGAACCACTGTTTGACATGATCTGTACACCCGAAACCTTACCATTGATCAACTGCTCAGGAGATGAAACAAGACCCTTGTTGAAGTCCTTTGCCTTCACCGTAGCCACGGAACCCGTCAGGTCGCTCTTGCGCGCAGTACCATAACCGATGACCACGACATCGGCAAGCGCCTTGCTATCCGATTCGAGTTTCACCTTCATATTTTCAGAAATAGCCAGTATCTTATCTATATAACCTATATAAGATACCTTGATCTTCTTGGCAGAAGAAGATACTTGAAGAACAAAGTTACCGTCGAAATCAGTAACCGTACCACCCTTTTCGCCTTCTACCATAATAGTAGCGCCGATAAGAGGATCACCATTTTGTGCATCTGTCACTTCACCCTTAATGGTGCGAGTCTGAGCGAAAAGCTGCAGACATCCCATGAGCAACAATGCCACGAGAAGGAGACTTCTCTGTTTTGTTTTGCTTAAGACGTGATTCATTTTGCTTAATTGTTTTCAGGTTCTTTTGATTTTTTATTTGATTTCGATTGCAAAAGTAGGTTAGAATACCGCAATCTCACGCTAAATATCAGACAAATCTAGCAACAAAAGGGACAAATACCCGAAATATATCGAAGAAAAAGGGAAAAGAAAGAAAAAAGACGCAGAAATCCAAGCCCCCAACATAGCCTAGGACAACGCCTAGGTTAACATTACAAGATAGCTATGCGCCCTGAAAGGGCAAAAGCCTTAAAAACACAAAAAAGCCGAACCTCTTTGAAGAAGTTCGGCTTTTTAAGTGGTACCACCAGGAATCGAACCGGGGACACAAGGATTTTCAGTCCTTTGCTCTACCAACTGAGCTATGGCACCATACTCTTACAGATGATTTCTCATTTGCGGGTGCAAAGGTACAACAATTATTTGGTTCCACCAAATTTTTAAGTGAAAAACTTTTCAAAAAAGATAAAAAAGTGCTTTTTTATTTGGTATTATGGAGATTTTGGTGTACCTTTGCACCGTCTTTGTACTCATAAGTACCACAAAACGGGATTTAGCGCAGTTGGTAGCGCACGTCGTTCGGGACGATGAGGTCGCTGGTTCGAGTCCAGTAATCCCGACTCACCTATAAAATCGGAGCTTATGAAGTTCAAAGACATTTTTTACCTTCAAAAGAAAGACCGACAAGCTCTCCTCACCCTGCTTGCCATTATGATTATGTGTGTTTCTCTCACGTTCCTGATTCAGGAAAAGCAGAACGATACTCCTGTGACTTCCCAACTAGACTCCACAAACAGCAATCAAGAGAAAGATGCAACATCTGCCAAAATCCATCACGCCTCCAAATCTCATCCTTTATACAGCAAAGAAGAAGGTATGGTGCACGAACTCTTCCCTTTTGATCCCAATACGGCTAGCGCTGAGGATTTCGAACGGCTGGGATTAGAAAGCTGGCAAGCCAGAAGCATCATCCGTTTCCGGGAGAAAGGCGGCATCTTCTCCCGCCCATCCGATTTCGCCCGGGTCTATGGCATCACCAAGAAGACCTACGAGGTGCTGTTGCCGTTTATCCAGATAGCCGACGATTACAAGCCTGCGGCTGATTTCTACGGAAAAGAAGGATATGGAAGAAGCGAAAGGCGCAATACACCTTATTATAATAATAGAAGAAACGATGATACCAAGGTTTATAGTTATCCACATAAGCTGAGAGCCAACGAGCATATCGAAATCAATGGCGCCGATACGACGCTGCTGATGAAGATTCCCGGTATAGGCAGTTACTATGCCAGCCGCATCGTAAGATACAGAGAACGGCTGGGAGGATTTGCATCTGCCCAACAGTTGGAAGAAATCGATGGATTGCCCGAATCTTCCATTGCCTATATCAAGATTGACAATCAGCAAATCCGCAAGATGAATCTCAACAAGTTAACGCTCAACCAGCTCAAGAAGCATCCCTATCTCAACTTCTATCAAGCCAAGGAAATCTGTGATTATCGCAGGTTAAAAGGTCCACTGCATAGTATAGAAGACCTCAAACTGCTGAAGGATTTTCCACCAGACGAAATAGAAAGGTTGAAACCCTACATCTGTTTCTAGCTATCCAGCGAGACCGGCATATAGCGAGACCGGCATATAAAAAGTAAGGGCAAAAGCATCGTACCCTATTGGCGTATGGTGCTTTTGCCCTTACAAGACTATATGATCAAGACTATATGATGAGGAACTAAATGATTCCAAACTGATGCAGGAAGATCAGGAAGATGCAGATTGGACAGATGAATCGGATGGTAAAGAGGAAGACAGGAAAAAGCTTTCCACTTACCGTATTCCAGTTGGTGAATTCATCACGTACAATCTTCTTTGGTACATACCAGCCCAGGAACAGGCAGGTGATGAACGAAGACAACGGCATCAGAAGCTGCGCCGTCAAATTATCACAGTTGGAGAGGAAATCCTTACCGAAGAAGCCCAAGCCCTCTACCGCTCCCTGAGAAAGGGAACAGAATACTGCGATAATACCACAGACTATCGTCTCAACCCAGGCTCCCTTCGCACGACTTACCTTGCCCTCTTCATAAATAAAGGCGGTACCAATCTCGTGCATCGAGATGGTAGAGGTAAGAGCAGCCAACACCAACAAGCCATAGAACAATACAGAGATGATGTAACTAACCACCGGCATATTGCCAAAAGCCTGCTGGAAAACATTAGGCAGGGTGATGAAGATAAGCGACGGACCACTATCCGGCTGCACTCCCACCGAGAAAGCTGCAGGGAAGATCATCAATCCTGCCAATACGGCGATAAGCGTATCGATGGTGACAATCTGAGTGGCTGATTTCAGAAGATTCGTCTGTCGGTTGAAGTAAGAAGCGTAGGTGCAAAGACAAGCCGTACCCATACTCAGCGAGAAGAAAGCCTGTCCCAAAGCCTCAAGCAGCACATTCTCATCTACCTTGCTGAAATCCGGTTTCAACAGGAACTCCACTCCCTTCATCGCTCCCGGCAAAGAACAGGAAGCAATCACGATGACCACCAGCAGGATGAAAAGCAGCGGCATCAAGATCTTGGATGCCTTTTCGATACCGTTGCGAACACCGCGAACCACCACCATGTGGGTGAGCAGGATAAAGCCTAATGCCCACAACACAGGACGAATCGGATCGGATGCGAAAGTCTGGAAATAACTCTTCACATACTCAGGATCGCCATGCACGCCACCAATGATGCTGGCATAGAGATACTGCAAGCACCAGCCTGCCACTACGGAATAAAATCCGAAGATGATCATGGAGGTGATGATTCCCATCAATCCCAAGGCACCCCACGCCTTGTGCTTACCCAGATTGGTATAGGCACGGGCTGCATTGGAGGCTGAATGACGACCGATGATAAACTCGCTCAGCATTCCTGGCAACCCCAGCAGAATGATGCAGACTAAATAAATCAGGATGAAGGCTGCGCCACCATTCTGACCAGTCATATATGGGAAACGCCAAATGTTTCCCAATCCTACGGCAGATCCCGCCGTGGCGAGAATAATACCTAACTTGCTTCCGAAATTTCCTCTTGTTTCCATTATATGAATGTTAAATGTGTAGGAATCGATGCTTATTGAAGAACTACACCTTATTATATATATATACCTTATATTATATATACCTTAATATATAACTTATGTCTAAACTCCGATTATCCCAAAACTCCAAACTGGTTTAAGAACACCAGCAAGATGAGGATTGGGCACACGAACTTAATCAGGAAGAAATAGATGCCAAAGAGGCGACCCTTCAAGGTTCCCCAGTTGGTAAACTCATCCTTTAAAATCTTCTTTGGTACATACCATCCCAGGAACAGACAGGTAAGCAAGCCTCCCATTGGAAGGAAAATCTGTCCGGTGATGAAATCAAACCAATCGAAAAGCGTCTTGCCCAACCAGGAAAGCTTATCGGTAGCTCCCAATGAGAACGAACAGAATGTACCAATGATGGCACAGGAGATGGTTACAATCCAAGCACCCTTCTTACGGTCGATCTTCAACTCCTCGTAGAAGAACGAAGTATTCACCTCGTGCAGCGACATCAGAGAGGTCAATGCTGCCACTGACAGAAGTACATAGAACAGCAGGGAAATAACCCATCCCAATACAGGAAGTGCCGCAAACGCCTTGTTGAAGACATTCGGCAAAGTGATGAAGATGAGTGACGGACCACTATCCGGCGAAATACCAACAGAAAAGGCTGCAGGGAAAATCATCAGACCCGCCAAAACTGCAACCATCAAGTCGATGACAGAAATCTGCAATGCCGACTTAAAGAGATTGGTCTGGCGACTGAAATAAGATGCATAGGTACAGATGCAGCCCATACCGATACTCATGGAATAGAACGACTGTCCCAAGGCATTAAGGAACACATTGCGATCTACCTTTCCAAAATCAGGCTTGAGCAGGAACTCCACACCCTTGCCCGCATCAGGCAACAGGCAGGAAGCCACAACGATGATGAGCAGCAGGATGAAAAGCAGCGGCATCATCACCTTGGATGCCTTTTCGATACCACCACGAACACCATGGATAATCACGAAATGACAAATCAGGAAAATAACCACCGTCCACAATACAGGACGGAACGGATCGGCAGCAAATTCCTGGAAATACTGAGTCACATAATTAGCATCACCATGCAGTTCGCCGATGATACTGGCATACACATACTGCAAGCACCAACCCGAAACCACGGCATAGTAACCCGTAATCAGGAAACCCGTGAGCACTTCCAGAAATCCCACCCACTTCCAGGCTGTGCCATTGGCAAGCTTGGTGTAGGCGCGAGCTGTATTGGAAGCACCATGCCGACCGATGATAAACTCAGAAATCATACAAGGGATGCCGAGCAAAAGCACGCTTCCGATGTACACCAAGATAAAGGCTGCGCCACCTTCCTGACCAGCCATATAGGGGAAGCGCCATACGTTACCCAAACCTACTGCGCCACCAGCTGTAGCAAGAATCATTCCCAACTTGCTACCAAAACTACCTCTATTTGAATCTGCCATTTCCTTTACTTTCTCCTTATTATTACTATATTATTTCTTTTTAAAACTTAGATTCTCCTTTATAATTTCACATCAAACTCACAGCGCTATTATATCTTTCTTAACGCTTCAGTTCTTTGATGCTGCAAAATTATAAAAAATAATCCAAATAAGCGTATAAATCGAAAGTAAATTATGCAAAATCCTAAATAATTATGCAATTTTATAGCGAATCACGCCATTTATAGAATGGATTTGTCAAAAGATGCGAATTATAGAAGCGTTTGTCGCCTGTTACTTCGCAATCGATGAAATCCGGTTTCTCGTAAGCTTCGGTCTCGCTTTCCAGCTCTACCTCCGCCATCACCAAGCCTTCGTTGTCACCATAAAACTCATCCACCTCGAAGATATGATTACCGCTTTTCACGAGATAGCGGCGCTTATCAATCACGCCTCCCTGACAAAGCTGCAGAAGATGCTGCGCCTCGTCCATGGTAATCTCCTTCTCAAACTCATAGCGGGTCATTCCGCCATTCACCGACTTACCCTTGATGGTAAGGTAAGCCTTGTCGTCTCGGGTGCGAACACGCACCGTAGCCCCTTCAGCCGGAATATATCCCTGCTGGATATGACTACTAGAAAAGGCGGCGCTTTTGTAAGCGTCGCCCTTCTTGACGAGGAATTTTCTTTCTATTTCCAATCCACTCATTTCTTACTCTTTTTATGCGATAGAAGTTTATTAAGCTATAGAAGCTGCATAGATGGCAAAGAGAGCACCCAGTGCTATCAAAGAGATGAAAATCCACTTTACTACTTTCTCGCCCTTGGCAGCCTGCTTCTTCTGATAAGCCTCATGCTTGGCTCTTCTTAAATCTTTATTTCCACTCATAGTTATCTTATTTTTAGGTTGTTATAATTCTATTGTTCGTCATCGGTAGTTGGGAACTCCATCAGGTATGCCTTGATGAAATCATCTATCTTGCCGTCCATCACGCCATCCACATCAGAGGTCTGATAGTTGGTACGATGGTCTTTCACACGACGGTCGTCGAAGACATAGCTTCTAATCTGGCTTCCCCATTCTATCTTCTTCTTGCCAGCCTCTATCTTCGCCTTGGCTTCGAGGCGCTTCTTCATAGCGCGGTCGTAGAGTTGACTCTTCAAGAGCAACAATGCCTTGGCACGGTTCTTCGGCTGGTCGCGGGTCTCGGTATTCTCGATGAGGATTTCTTCCTCCTCGCCCGTATCAGGATCTGTGTACCAATAACGCAGACGGACACCCGACTCCACCTTATTTACATTCTGACCACCGGCACCACTCGAACGGAAAGTATCCCAGGAGAGCTTGGCAGGATCTACATACACCTCGATGGTATCATCCACCAGCGGAGTAACAAAGACACTGGCAAAACTGGTCATTCGCTTGCCCTGAGCATTGAAAGGAGATACACGCACCAGACGATGCACACCATTCTCGCTCTTCAGATAACCATAGGCGAACTCGCCGCCCTCGATGGTCATCGTCACGCTCTTGATACCAGCCTCATCGCCTTCCTGCATATCGGTGATGGTTACTTTGTAGCCATGAGCCTCAGCCCAGCGCATATACATACGCATCAACATCTGAGCCCAATCCTGACTTTCCGTACCACCGGCACCGGAATTGATCTTGAGCACGCAGTCCATCGGATCTTCCTTTTGGCGAAGCATGTTCTTCAACTCCAGGTCTTCAATGGCCTTGATAGCCTTGCTGTAATCGGCTTCCACCTCTTCCTCGGTCACCATTTCGTCTTTATAGAAATCGAAGGCGAGCTTCAATTCATCGGCATAAAGGCGCACGGTCTTATAGCCATCGAGCCATTTCTGGATGCTCTTCACCTTCTTCATCTGCTCCTGCGCATACTTTGGGTCTTCCCAAAAGTCAGGAGCCTGGGTGCGGAGCTGCTCCTCCTCGAATTCTACTTTCTTCTGGTCGATATTGAGATAGTGATGGAGAGCATCGGCTCTGTCCATCACATCTTTCAACTGGTCAGCTGTAATCATTAACTTTGAATTTTGAATTTTAAAGTAAAACCATTATTCCTCATACATCTTGTCAATCTCCGCCTTATAGTTCTTGTTGATGATAGGACGGCGAATCTTCAATGTATTGGTCAACTCTCCCGACTCCATAGAGAAATGGTGAGCCAGGAGGGTGATACGCTTGATTTGCTCATAATAAGCCAGGTGCTGCTGAAGAATCTGGATGCGATCCATCAACATCTTCTGCACCTTCTCGTTGGCACACAGGTCCTCACGGCAGGCGAAGGCGATGTGATGCTCACGAGCCCAATCCTCTACGAGGCGGAACTCAGGTACAACGAGGGCTGAAACGAACTTGCGCTGGTCGGCGATGACTGCCACCTGATCGATGAACTTATCCACCAGGAGCAAAGACTCCACCTGCTGCGGAGCGATATACTTACCATTCGAAGTCTTGAACAGATCCTTGATACGCTCGGTGAGATAAAGTTCACCATCCTTCAGATAGCCGGCATCACCGGTATGGAAGAATCCATCCTTATCGAAGGCCTTGGCATTGGTGGTATCGCGATGATAATATCCTGGAGTGATAGTAGGTCCCTTGAGGAGCACCTCGTTATCCTCACCGATCTTGACCTGGATGCAGGAGATAGGACGACCCACAGAACCCAGGCTGCGCTTCTTGTCGAGATGATCGCAAGATACGGTAGCAAGACTCTCTGTCAAGCCATAACCCACCACCATATTGATACCGATGGCATGTACGAATTCCTCCACCTCAGGACTTACGTAAGCGCCTGCTGTAGGGAAGATATTAGGATTATCCAAGCCCAACTGCTTGCGCACGATGCTCAGGATAGTCTTGTTGACAATCTTATATTCCAACTCCAAAGCCAAAGGAGGGCGCTTGCAGTTGGCTATATACTCGATATTGCGCTTCCTACCCACTGCCAGAGCATGGTAGAAGAGTTTCTTCTTGACAGGACCAGCATCATCCATCTTAGCCTTTACGGCAATATACACCTTCTCCCAGAAACGAGGCACACTGCACATACAGGTAGGGCGCATTTCGCGCATACTCTCCTGAATCTCCTGTGGATAGGTATTGATGATGAGCTGGGCACCCTCACTCAAGCAGAGATATGCCCATCCACGCTCAAAGATATGGGTGAATGGAAGGAAATCTATGACACGATCCTTTTCGGTAACAGGAATGCACTCATTGTTTGCCTTCAAAGCAGCATAATACTGGCTATAGGTCAGCATCACGCCCTTGCTATCTCCAGTTGTTCCACTGGTATAGAGGATATTAGCCAAGTCATCCATACTTGCCTGCTTGTAGAGTTCCTCCACTTCGGTCTGACGTGGAAGATTCTCACCCAACTTCAGAAAGTCCTTGAAATAGAGGGCTGCAGGGTCGTGTGTACTGATGCGCACACTGGAATCGAAGATGATGATGCGCTCCAGGGATGGGCAGAGGGCAAAGATACGATGTGCCTTGTCATACTGCTCCTGTTCGCCAACAAAGAGAAAGCGAATCTGGGCATCATTGATCATATATTGAATCTGCTGCTCACTGCTGTTGGCATAGAAAGGAACGGAGGTTACTCTGATACCGTATGCACCAAAATCGGTGTACAGATAATGCACACAGTTCTGTGAGAAGACAGCAATTTTGTCTTGTGGTTTAGCCCCAAGATTGAGGAGGGCATTGCTCACTTGTTTCACTCTTAGGGAAAACTGATTGAATGAAACCGTTTGCCACTGGTCACTACCAAACTTCCTAAAGGTAAGCGCAGGCTTATCTCCCCACTTCTTAGCAAGGTCATGAACCAGAACCGAAAGATGACTATTAATTTGCATAAGCTTAGTATTATAATATTGGTGCAAAGATAATAGAATTTGTTAAGAACACAAAATAAAATGTTGGTTTTTCCACTTTATATGCTCTTTTTTTCGTAACTTTGCCCCAAAATCAAAAAATAGAGAGATTATGATGACACAGGAACAATATGTTAGCGACGCGGTGGAACTGCTTAAAAAGCTGATTGCCACCCCATCGGTAAGCCGCAACGAAAAGGATGCTGCCGACATCATGGAGCAGACCATCCGCAGCTATGGTTTCGAACCGCAGCGCGAGGCAAACAACCTCTGGATTATCGACCCTCACTACGATGAGAGCCGTCCTACCCTGCTGCTCAATGCCCATATCGACACCGTGAAGCCTGTGGCTTCGTGGAGTCGCGATCCTTTTTCTCCAGATGTAGAAGATGGCGTGCTTTATGGACTGGGTAGTAACGACTGCGGTGGCGGATTGTGTTCCCTTCTCCAGATTTTCCGAATGCTGACGGAGAAGCCACAGAGCTACAACCTGATTTATCTGGCTTCCGCCGAAGAAGAGGTTTCGGGAAAGGATGGCATCACACGTGCCCTACCTTTGCTTCCACACATCGACCTTGCCATTGTGGGAGAACCTACAGGCATGAATCCTGCCGTAGCCGAGAAGGGACTGATGGTGCTGGATGTGATTGCTCATGGCAAGAGTGGCCATGCGGCAAGAAACGAAGGAGTGAATGCCATCTATGAGGCGCTGGATGATATGCGTTGGATTCGTGATTACAAATTCGAGAAGGTAAGCGAATTCCTGGGTCCTACCAAGATGACGCTCACCGTTGTGAATGCCGGAACCCAGCATAATGTGATTCCGGATAAGTGTACGATGCTTGTGGATATCCGAACCAACGAGTTTTACGACAACGAGGAGGTTTACGAGTTTATCCGCCAGCACCTGAAGAGCGAGGTGAAGGCCCACAGTTTCCGCCTGAAGTCATCGCGCATCGATCCCGAGCATCCTCTTATCAGGAAATGTGTAGCTATGGGTATGAAGCCATTCGGCAGTCCTACCCTCAGCGATCAGGCATTGATGCATTTCCCATCCTTCAAACTGGGTCCGGGCGAATCTTCCCGCTCCCATTCAGCCAACGAGTTTATCCGCATCAGCGAAATCCGCGATGCCATTGCAAAATACGAAACCCTCTTAGATGGCGCTGCCATCTAAGAGGGTTTCCTCTATCTGTTTATACAGGTAACCTTGGTTCTCACCTATATTTTATCTTCCCAGCCAAGCCTCTGGGTTGAGCTTGGCTGTTTCTTTTCTAAGCTGGAACTGAAGGATGTTATCAGAGCCTACACTACCCAAAGCCTGACGGGTACTAACCTTCTGTCCCTTATGCACGCTGACCGATTTCAGGTTACAATATACAGAGATGTAGGCACCATGGCGAACCAGGACATTCCACATACCACCGTATCCGAAGACGGCACTCACCTCACCATCATAGATGCTGCGAGCCACACAACCCGGCTTACCCTGGATGTTGATACCCTTGTTATCGAGGGTAACGCCCTTCAATCCCTGAACATTATACTGTCCGAAGTGGCTCACGATGCGGTAACCGCCGCTGATAGGCATAGGCAATCTGCCACGGTTTGCCTCAAATCCACCACTCAACATTCTATCTACCGAGCTCAAGGTAGAAGCCTCATCAGCCTCCTTCTTGGCTGCGGCAATCTCACGCTTGCTGCGCTCCTCATCCGCTTTCGCCTTTAACTCAGCTGCCTGTCTGTCGGCCTCGGCTTTTCTGGCAGCCTGTTCAGCAGCCGCCTCACGGGCAGCTTGCTCCTCGGCAGCACGTCTTGCCTCCTCGGCAGCAGCACGAGCCTTCGCCTGAGCTTTTGCCTTTGCCTGTGCATCAGCCTGACGGGCAGCCTCTTCCTGTGCTCTCTTAGCAGCCTCGCGAGCCTGTCTTGCTTCCTCGGCAGCCTTCTGGCGAGCCGCCTCTGCTGCAGCCTCACGAGCCTTTGCCTCAGCAATACGACGGGCGTTTTCTCTGGCAGCTGCCTCGGCAGCAGCTTTCTTGCGAGCCAATTCCTCAGCACGTTTCTTAGCCGCAGCAGCTGCAGCAGCCTTCTTCTTAGCCTCGGCAGCAGCACGGGCACGAGCCTTGGCTACTTCCTGCTGAATCAGGCGGTCAATCTGAGCATTGATGGCAGCATCCTTCTGGCGCTGGTCGGCGATGACTGCCTGGATGGTCTTCTGCTGCTTCTGCAGTCCGTGTACCATCTCCTGCTGCTGGGTCTGCTTGCCTTCAAGCACGGTCTTCTCCTGCTTTCCCTTATATAATAAGGTATTCTTATGTCCCTTTACGTTCTGCAACTGCTTGTGCTTATCGTTCACCTGTAGCTGCTTAGCCTTTACAGCTTCGCCCTGCACCTTCTGGTAAGAAGAGTACTGGCGGATGAACGAGAGACGACGGTACATCTGGGTCAGGTTCTTGGCACTGAAGATAAACATCAGCTTGTCCTGCACCGTATGGTGTCGGCTCATATATCGCATAGAACGGATATACTTGTTCTTTCTATCCTGCAACTGCTGCTGAAGAGTCTTCAACTGCGCCTGCAGGATACCGATATTTCCATCAATATGATGAATATCCTTCTCGATACCTTCAATCTTCTTCTGGCTCTGGTCGATTTCGCCATTCAGCGCCATCAGGTCTTCCAGGCGCTTCTTCACGTCAGCCTGATTCCTGCGCAAAGCCTGCTCCTGCTCCTTGATTCTTCGCTGGATATCGGCACGCTGGCCCTGCAATCCTCTGATAGAAGCATTGCTATAGGTAGCAGCACGGCGTTCTGCCTTGGTTGGTGCCTTGGTAGAAACCCTGGCAGAAGACTTGGATGAAGTCTTGGCACGGCGAGCCACCGGTTTTCTTTGAGCCTGATGTTTACGATTGGCAACAACGGTTTTCTTCACCGGCTTTTTATGCACCGTTTTCTGCGCATAGGGAGCAAGCGAGAACATGATTGCCAATAGGAAAAATATAATTCGCTTCATTATTCAATACATGATTTCATTGTTTTCTTTCGCGACAAGCACTACATACTCATCAGTTTGCCAAGTACATCCTCTGGAGCCACCTTCTTGTACTTGTCAGACACTTCGGTCTGTGCCTCCCATTTACTGTCGGTCTTCACGCTCTTCATATCGATGTTGATCTTCATTACCTGAGGCTTGTTGTTCACCATAGCAGAGAGCGTAAGATTCTGGGTTGCCGGGAACATCTTCACGCCCACACTCTTGAAATTGCTATATTTCAGATTGAGCTTTGCTGCGCTGGTGCTTCTGTCCTGATACACCACATTGGCCTCGGTGATTCTGCCCGAATTACGGTTGGCTGTCCAGGTATAGTTCAGTTTGCCATATTGCAGAGCCACAGGTACATTCTCACCCACAGCATCCAGGTTGGCAGAGAACTTCTTCAGGTCTGCATCTGTCACCTTCTTGGTTCCAGGCACGAGCAACTGGTTCCAGAAGAGTGCCTGGAGAGAATAGAAGTTCACACCCTGCTTCTTCAGGAAATCCACCTGGGTATAATCTGCCTTGATGTATTCCTTGTGAAGGCGGTCGATGATCAGCACATAGTTAGGGGTGAATTCCAGTCTTCCCACTTCTGTACCCAGGATAGGGATGAAGAGCTGGATGCGGATCACCTCATCCTTGCGCATACTCAACTTGCCCGGCACGGTGATGTCCTTATCTGCAGCCTGCAGATTGAAATTCATATTGCCCACAATATTATTGGTATAAACCTGATTATCTGACACTTTCTGAACAAAAGCCAGATTCCTGAGCGCAGCCGACTGCTCCGCCTTTGTCTCGGTCTTCTTATCGTTGGCATTCACCTTTCCAGCTCCTTCCATCTTCTTGGTAGTGCCGCAGGAAGCCATCAGCAGGAGTGCCGCAGCAGCTACTGCCATATTCATCTTCTTCATATTCATTACTTCTTTTTACCTTTCCTATTCTTTTTACCCGCAGACTTGCCTGCCACTTTCGATTTCTTGAGCTCGGCAGCTGCAGGATTCTTCTTTCTTTGGAATTCTTCCTCGGAAATATATTGCTTATTCTCTATCTTCCATTTCAGAATCTCGGTCTGATGGTCGTCATCCAAGGCCTGCTTCCAATAAGCGACAGCCTCATTCACCATACCGTTCATGGCGTAAATATCGCCGGCATGCTCCAATACCGTACTGTTATTCTCGGTAGAATCACGGTTCTTGAGAGCCGCATCGATGTAAGTCTTGGCATCTACATAACGCTCTTCCATAAACAGAATCCAGGCGTAGGTATCAAGATAGGTGCCATTGTTCGGTTCCAGCTTGATGGTCTTGTAGCTCATCGCCTCTGCCTTGTGTAGGTCCTTGCCTTCCTCGCTCAGATAGTAGGCGTAGTTGTTGAGCGCCATCACGTTGTCGGCTTTCCATTGCAGGCAGGAGTCATAGGCAGCAAAGGCTGCCTCCTTCTGATTCTTCTGATGCAGGATGTCGCCCATCACGGCATAGAGATCAGAGACAAGGTCGTTGGCTGAGAGTTTATTCACCTGAGCCACACCCAGTCGGAACTCATTGAGCGCTGCATCTTCGTCCTTATCCTGATAGTAAGCCATACCTCCGAAATAATAGAAGATCATCTCTTCCGGATTGTATTCATGTGCAGCCTTCGCCTGCTCTATCACCTCATGATACTTCTTCTGATTCCAGAGCAGCTGAATGGTCTGGATGCGCGCATTGGCATTGTCTGGAGCGATATCAAGCACCTTTTTGAAGGCTGAAATCACGGAGTCGGTCGGCATCTTCTTCAAACTCATATAGGCAGCACGCACCTCGGCTATTTCAGAAGACGGCTGTGGCACATTGAGCACCTTATCGAAGAGGGCGATGACCTTGGTAGAGTCGCCGCCTTCGGTTTCATTGTTCTGAATGAAGGAACGGAACATCATGATCTTGGTCTGGGTATCCGTCTTCTGACTCATCAGAATCTTATCGAGCATGCCATTCGCCAGATCCGCCTGCTTGGTGGCATTGTAATAATCATAGAGCGACATCTGGGCGTAGGAATTATCCGGCTCTTCCTTCAGCACATCAGTGAAGTACTTGAACGCTTCCTTCTGACGGTCGTGCTGCATCAGCCAGTTGCCCAGCATGGTTTTATACTGCATATCCAGAGGATGCTGTTCTACGAGCGACTTCAGTTCGTTATAGGCAGCCTTCTTGTCATCCATCATCTCATGGATACGCATCTTGGTGAGTGTAAACTGCTCGCTCTCACCTTCTTCGGTTTCCAGACGGCTGACGGTATTGAGCATCATCTTGAAGTTCTTCTGCTGCTGATAGAGCTGCGCCAACACGCGGAGCACATCTGTATTGCTGTGATTCTTGGCATAGACAGCCTCATAGGCATTGATCGCATCCTCGTATTTTCCCTTGCTGATATAGTATTGGGCGAGTCGCTCTGCAAAAATCAGGTTTTCAGGATCCTGCTCTATCGCCTTCTGCAATCGCAGAAGCCCCAGCGAATCCTGCTTCATCTCGGTCAAATAGAGAGACAGATAATAATTTGCCGTTGCCGAGTTAGGATCGATGTTCCGGGCGTGTTCGTAGAGATCGAAGGCTGCAGAATAATTGCCAGCTGCATGCTGGCGAGCCGCCTCGGTCAAGAAGTAATCATATCGCTTACGGTTGTTTGGAGAAAGCGAATCCACCCTTACAGTCTGCTGTTGCTGTCCGACAGGCTGCATCTTCTTTTTTCGGGCAAGCGAAGGCAAGGCTATGGCGCCGATGAGCACCACAGTCACCCAGACTCCCATGTTTCTTAAATCTATCTTCACTATCAAATCTTATCTAAAAATCCTTATCTTATTTTACGCCGGTATGACCATAACCGCCTGCACCACGCTCAGTTTCATCCAGCTCCTCCACCTCGATGAAGTCGCACTGTTCGTGCTTGGCAAGCACCATTTGTGCGATGCGCTCGCCATCATTGATGACGAAGTCTTGCTGTGAGAAGTTGATGAGCAGCACCATGATTTCGCCACGGTAATCGGCATCGATGGTACCCGGAGTATTGAGCACGGTGATACCATGCTTCAGGGCGAGACCGCTTCGAGGACGGATCTGTGCCTCATAACCTACCGGCAATGCCATAAACAAGCCTGTAGGAACAAGTCGGCGCTCCATAGGATGAAGCACGATAGGCTCTTCGATGTTTGCACGCAAATCCATGCCCGCACTCTGAGGTGTGGCAAACGCAGGGAGAGGCTGATGCCCCTTATTGATAATCTGTACTTTCAGCATAATTTTCTATCTATATCTTTGCATTTCTGCTTGTTATCTACTTCTGTTTTCTATTAGTCTGCAAAAATACTGTTTTTTAACCGAATAATCGCATATTGAGAGTGAAAATGACATAAATTTATCCTTTTTTATAGAATATTCCTCTTCTGAAAGACTGGCAGCCCCTATATATTATAAGGTGTTGCCAACAAATAAAACCGCAAAAACAACACTTTTCAGGAACGTATTCCCTAAAAGTATTGTTTTTTGGGGATTCAAATCCAAAAAAGTATTATTTTTTTTGGAATTAAAAAGAAAAAAGCGTATTTTTGCAAACGATATTAATACGAATAAGGTATGATTGAGCGCATTTTAGAGACAACAATACAAGAAAGACTATGGCAAGGAAAAGCCATCATACTCTTTGGAGCACGACAAGTAGGCAAAACCACCATGCTGAAAAAAATGCTCCAAGGCCGTGATGACGTTTTGTGGCTGAATGGAGATGAGCAAGATGTACGCAACTTGTTTGAAAATGCTTCTTCCACCCTGCTCAACACGATTATAGGGAAAAAGAAAATAGTAGTCATCGATGAGGCGCAACGAATTACCAACATTGGTTTGGGCATCAAATTGATTACAGACAACATATCGGATGTGCAAGTTGTGGCAACAGGCAGTTCATCCTTCGATTTGTCAAACAAGATAAACGAGCCACTCACGGGCAGGAAATTGGAATATTGGATGTACCCGCTCTCCTTCGGCGAACTTGTGGAGCACAATGGATTGTTGGATGAGAAAAGGCTCTTGCCACACCGCTTGATTTATGGAAGTTACCCAGACGTCATCAACAATGCCGGTGACGAAAGAATGGTATTAAGCGAATTGGCAAATAGCTATCTTTACAAAGACATCTTGATGTTTGACAAGATCAAGAAGAGCGACAAATTGGTAAAACTACTTCAGGCTTTGGCCTTTCAGATGGGTTCAGAGGTGTCATACAATGAACTGGCACAGACCTGTGGTCTCGATCCCAAAACAGTAGAGAACTACGTTTCGCTTTTAGAGCAATCGTATATCGTTTTCAGACTAGGTTCTTTTAGCAGGAATCTGCGCAATGAACTTAAGTTTGCCCGCAAGATATATTTTTGGGATTGCGGAATTCGCAATGCCGTGATAGGAAACTATCAGATGATAGAGAATCGCATGGACACGGGTGCTTTGTTCGAGAACTACATAGTGGCAGAAAGACTGAAAAAGCTTCATTATGAGAAGTCTTACGCAAAGAGCTATTTCTGGCGTTCAAAGACCAAGCAAGAGATTGATTACATCGAGGATATTGACGGACAACTTTCGGCTGTGGAATTCAAGTGGAACCCTAAACGAAAGGCTGCATTGCCTTTGTCCTTTTCACGTTCATACCCCGACGTTGATTTCAAGGTTGTAACAAGAGAGAATTACGAAAGTTTCTTGTTGTAGCAACAAATGGCAGCAATAAACTACTGCCTCTATCACATTAATTTTAAGTATCTTTGCTGCAAAAACCAAAAGACATCATAGATTATGGAATGGAAACAACTCATATCTAACAAGCGATTCGGACAGGAGCATAAGCACGCCGAACGCCACGACGACCGCTCGGAGTTCAAGCGCGATTACGACCGCCTGATCTTCTCTTCGGCTTTCCGCCGGTTGCAGAACAAGACGCAGGTATTTCCGCTGCCGGGCAGCATCTTCGTACACAACCGTCTCACTCACAGCCTGGAAGTGGCAAGTGTGGGTATGTCGTTGGGCAACGATATCTCCCGCCACATCATCGAAAAGCGCCCGGAACTGAAGGATACGCTCTTCGAGGAAATAGGAACCATCGTGAGTGCAGCCTGCCTGGCGCACGATCTGGGCAATCCTCCCTTCGGTCATTCCGGAGAAAAAGCCATCCAGACTTTCTTCAGCGAGGGTGCCGGACAGGGATTGAAAGATGAAGTTTCTGCCGAGTTCTGGGACGACATCACCCATTTCGAGGGTAATGCCAACGGCTTCAGAATCCTGACGCATCAGTTTAAAGGTCGCCGCCAGGGTGGTTTCGTGATGACCTATCCTATGCTTGCAGCCATCGTGAAATATCCTTTTGCCAGCAGTCTGGCAGGAAAGCACGGAAAGTTTGGATTCTTTACTTCCGAGACCGAATCTTACCAGAAGGTTGCTGAGGAGTTGGGAATCCTGAGAAAATCGAAACCGGGAGAGCCACTGGAATATGCCCGCCACCCGCTGGTGTATATGGTAGAAGCTGCTGATGACATCTGTTATGAGATTATGGACATCGAAGACTCTCACAAGCTCAAGATCTTATCCTTTGAGGAGACTGCAGACTTACTGCTGGGATTCTTTGACGAGGAAACCCAGCAGAAGATTCGCCAGCGAATTCTGGATGAGGGGCTGACCGATGAAAACGAACAGGTAGTGTATATGCGTGCCTGTGTAATCGGAAAGCTGGAGAACGAATGCGTCAACGTTTTTCTGAATCACGAAGAGGAGATTCTTGCCGGCACTTTCGAGGGATGCCTCATCGAGCATATCGCCGAGCATCAGCGCCAAGCCTATCAGAAATGTACGCAGGTTTCCCGCAAGAAAATCTATGCCAGCAAACCGGTTCTCGACATCGAACTTTCGGGTTACAAGATCATGGCTACCCTGATGGAGGTCTTCATCGATGCCGCCGTGAATCCATCCCGCTTCTACTCCAAGCAACTTCTGAGAAGGGTAAGCAGCCAGTACGACATAGAGAACGAGAATCTGGAGGAGCGAATCATGGCGATATTGGATTATATCAGTGGTATGACGGATATCTATGCACTCGACATCTATCAGAAAATCAACGGCATCAGTCTGCCTATTGTATAAGAAATTCAGGTTTCGCAAGTTCAGAAGTTAAAGGAGTTAAAGGAGTTAAGACAATGCTCATGCTCGTGGGAACAAGACCTCAAACACTTAATTATTTGTACTTTTCTGAAATATTTTGAGAATCTTGTACCTTTTTCTGAAATTATTGTTGTACTTTTGCATGCGTATTTACTGCAAGTAATCAAAAATACAAGAAAGGAAAATTAAGATAAGAAGCGTATGGATTCATTATTTCTACTTCAGTTTGCATGTTTCATATTCATGCTCATCAATGCCTTCATCGTGGCACTCTCTCATCTGCATGTAAGATGGGAGAACAAGCGGTATGAGCGTTCACGATGGATGATTGTTGTCGCCCTGCTAGGACTGGCGATACAATATGTCATACAGATGGGGTTCGGCTTCCGTGCTGCAGACGACAGTCTTGGGGCTGTCGTTAACATTCTCGTCTATACGCCCTGTTTTTCGCTTATCTCCATGGGAATCTACAACATAGAGGCCACACATTCCAACCTCAGAAAGATGATACTGATGTGCAGTAGTATTTATGCTGCCATCATTGTGGTCTTTTGCGTGGGAACCAGTCTCCATCATAGCCTGTATATCAGAGAAGGGCTTTATATTATGCTGGCTCTGTTCTGCGTAAGTGTCATCTATTGCATATCCATGATTGTCAGGGAGATGATTAGGCGCAGGAACTTATTGGAAACGATGGCGGCTACGGATTTGTTGCCTTACGTAAGATATTCGCGTGCAAGTGTAATCATTCTATGGCTCGCAGTTCTCGCTATGCCGGTAGCTATCTTTTCTACCACCTTATTATATATAGTGGGTCCTGCCGTATTGCTTGCCCTGCTGTTCTTCAATCTTACGTTTATCGCTCTCGGCAGCAGTTATATCCCTACCGAAGAACTCTTGGATAAAGAAGTGGAAAACGATGCCTTGGTGGGAACAAAATATAGGTATGGGGGGGGCACTTTCTGCTAAACAGCAGACCTCTGCTGATAGCAGAACAGAATCTTTACAACCACTTTCCGATGAGCGCAGAGATTTCATTCAGAAAAGTCTTGATGCATGGTGTGTGAATTTAGGATATAAGGACAGTACTGTGAATATGCTTACCCTCTCTCGCACACTTTGTATCTCCAAGGATGAGTTATCTGTATTCTTCGACCAGTATCTGAAAACTACATTCAGAATATGGCTTGGGGATATACGTTTCAATGCGGCAAAGAAGATGATGTTGGAATTTCCAGACTATAGTAATGACATTATTTCTGCCGAATGTGGCTTCTCTGCCCGTACCTATCTGTACCGGATATTCAAGTCAAAGGAAGGTTGTACGCCTACCGAATGGCGAGAAGAACAAGTTGCAAATGCAGCACCAGATGATAAAAAACAGGATTAACCATTTTTCAATAAATATCAGAAAAACGCATAATAAAAGGGAAAAAATCGTTAAAATGGGTGTCTACTTCCTACGAAGTAGACACCTAAAACATAGGAAGTAGACACATTGACAGGGGAATGCGCCACCTTTTTTTGATGAAAAACACTATCTTTGTGCCATGAAAGAAATGATAGAATCTATACCAAGGATAGAATTAGCCCTGATCATCATCGGGGTGTTTGTGCTCATATTAGGTATTATCTTGGGATATGCCATAATACATGAGTACAGGATATATCTTGATGATCACTATAAGGCTCGCTATAGCTTTCGTGACTTCGTCAAGAGAGAACGCTTTTATATATATTTGTTCTTCGCATCCATATTTATCTACCTAACAAACCTCTTGTATTTCCTGGAGTGAGTTTCGGATAGAATGGATGAATTAGCTTTATGGTGGATACTTGTCCTGTAATTGGAGATAGATCTTTATTTTTACGGTAAAAAAATGAATGATATGATAAATTATTTGACAACAAAAAATCGGTTGCTGGTAGCAATACTTGCATTTATTCTTCCATTTTCTTTTGCGAGAGCAGAAGTAAAAGAAGATGGAAAGACTATTTCGCAAGGCTGGTACGTCGGTATTGAGGGTGGAATGCCTTTCGGTTTCTCTACTTTCTCAAGTTTCGGACATGACAAGACGCACCTCGGTTGGGCTGCTGGCTTATATGGGGGCTATCGTTTCAACTCCATATTCTCGGCTGAGTTATCTGCCAAGTATGGAGAGATGAACTTGTCTGCACAAGACTGCTGCGTAGAACGTAACTATTGGTTGGGTAGCGATGGCGTGCTTTACAAGGCAGGTGTCTTAGGCATGGACAGTTGGGAGTATGCCAATCTGAAAAGCCATGTCAGAATGGGTTGGTATGGGGCAAGAGTAAACGTTAATCTCCTTGGGCTGTTCCATCAAACAGCTAACAGCCGATGGGATTTGGCTGTTTCACCTCATATATATGCAGTAACTACCAAGGCTAACATTCAGACTATAACCGATGATGCCAAGGTGATGAAAGGTTCTACCAACTGGCATTTGGGTTATGGTGCAGACTTGCAGGTGGGCTACCAACTGACTTCATGCCTGAAATTGGGCATCTATTCCGGTTTGACTCGTCTTACTGGCGAACGTATGGACGGAATGCCAGAACATCTGCATAAGAACAACTTTGTTTGGGAAAGTGGAGTAAGATTGGGGATAAACCTCTCTAAAAAGAAGAACAAGATAGTTGAAACTCCATCAGTTCCACAAACGGAGGTTCTACAACAGGAACCAACTTCTTCGGAGAATGTCAATCAGAAAGAAACAGTGGATAAGGCAGAAACAAGAGTTGCTGAACAGGACATAAAAGAATCTGCAAAGGTGACTTTCCCTGTTATATATTTCGCCTTCAATAGTATCGACATCCAGCAAAATGAAGAGACTAAATTGAATGCTATTCTCAAGACATTGAAAGAGAATCCGAACATGAAGGTGACGGTAACCGGTTGGTGTGACACAAAAGGCAGCGTGGCTGTCAATAAACGTATATCTCGCCTGCGTGCAGAAGCCGTAAAAACTTGGCTTGTGCAGAATGGCATAGAGGCAAGTCGCATTACTGCAATAGGAAATGGTAGCGACGGCACCCAAGATGCGGATAAAGCTCGCCGAGTAGAGACAACAGATAATCATCAGTAACCCATAAAACAAGATAGAAAAATGAAAGCAAAAAGAATATTTAATATTGGGTTATGGGTGCTGTTATGCGTCCCATGCCTGTTGGCAAGTTGCGACCATGATGTTCATTCTGATGAGGAAGAAGGTGGCTTGTCTGTATCGCTCACTTGGACAGATGAAGCCGACCAAGGTACGGAAGTGAAGGATGTGAAGCTCTGGATATTCAATGCCGATGACGGTTCCTTAGTTGAGGAAAAACATTATGGTAGTACTAAGGAGGTGGCAAGCCAACGCTTTGCTCTTCCTGTAGGGCATTATCAGATTCTGGCTGCCACTAACCTTATAGAACCATTTACTATCGGTGAGGCTACAAGAGCAACCCTCAATATGAACCAACTCATGTTTGGATTGTCCAATCCAAGTGCCTCTCCCGACCATGCCTATTATGGTGTCACGGACATCGGTATAGACAAATCAAATGTCAACTACATAACAAAAAATGAAATGCGCCATATACTTGCAGAATTGACTATCTTCATAGAAGGAGTTCCTGATAATTTTGCAATGATAGGCAAGGTTCTGAATGTGGCAACCGGACTCCTGCCCCTGCAAAAGAATGAGGATGGAACATTCGGGACGGCAAGCTATACCAAGGAAGAGTGTGATATACCTTTGAGAATCGCAGTGCCTGGCGAAACTTTAAAAACGGAAACATTACGCTTGATGCCGACAGCCAACGGTTTACATACCACCAAGTTGTTTATCCAACTGATTTCTCCTGGGGGAGTAGTTAGCAACTACGACATTGAAGCTCCTGTCATGAAATCTGGCGGCAAGTACAAGATAAACTTGGAATTTGAGGAGATGAAACCTTACATGTATCTTACGAGCACGAAGATAGATGATTGGACTGAGGAATGGATTTATCGTGGTGAAATCCTGAATCCTGAAGATTAAGCGACCCTCTCATTTAAGCAAGAATCAAAACAAGAATATAAACATATAATAGTAAAAGACAATGAAAAAGAAAACTTATCTCTTTGCCCTGATGGCAATGGTTTTGACATTGGGAAGTTGTTCTGACAACGAGAATGGTATCGGAGGCGAGACCTCCAAGTACATCACCGTTTCAACCAGTATCGGCAATATGACACGTGTTGCCACAGATGAGAAGGGTGGACAAACCTTTGAAGAGGGTGATGAAATCAGTGTATATGCCTGGACTGGCGATGCAACTGTTGCTCCAGAGACAAGCGAGCGTGTGGTGAACAACGCCATCAATAAGCTGACAAACGGCTCATGGGTATCTACTCCACAGATGCTTTGGAAGAACAACCGCGACAAGCATTATTTCATCGGTGTGTATCCAACTGCCGCAATATCCGACCTTTCTGCCGGAGAATATACATTCGATGAGACAAAGCAAGTGGAAAGCGACCTCTTGGTAGCAGTCAACAAAGATGGCTTATCCTATAATGTCGATGAACAGCAACCTGTTCCTCTTACCTTTACCCATGTAATGGCAAAACTTGTGGTGAACCTTACCTATAAGAATCAATGGGGAACAGAGGGACCTACCGTAGATAAGGTAGTTGTAGGCAATGCCGCAAAAAAAGCAACCGTCAATTATCTGACCAAGGCTGTCACCCCATCTGCTGTAGCAGAAGATAAAGCTGACTTCGATATGCCAGCATTAACCGCCAACAAGCAATATGCTTCCATCATCATCCCGCAGGATGGTGTTCAGAAGATTACCATCACCATTGGCGGAAAGGACTTCATCTACGACAATGGAACTCCTTTCAAGTTTGAGAGTGGCAAGATTACCACCATCAACCTGGAGGTTGGACGTGATATCATAAAACTTGGCGATGTTAACATCTCTGGCTGGGGTTCTACAGGCGAACCTATCAAGGGTGAGGCTTACGATTAACTTTCTTAAAATTAAAACATAAAATTCAACAATATGAAAGCAATTAAAATATTAACAATGGCAGCTTTGGCAACGGCAGTTTTTGCCAGCTGCTCAAATGAGGATGGATTACCACAGAGTAATTATCCTGCGGACAATGTGGTTAGAATCATGACAAGTGTAGATGGCATGAATACCCGTGCTTCTTACGGAAACAGTACGGACAAGCTTAAATCGTTCGGCTTCTGCATCAAAAATGCTAATAGCGAAAAATATACCTATGATAATATCAAGGTATCACAGAAAGGCTACAATTGGATTCCGGCTACCCAAATGTTGTGGCAGAATTCAACTACAGCTGTTGATATTCTGGCTTATGCGCCATATCAGGAGACTACCGAAGATGCAAATGGCAAAGTTAAAGTCTTCGGAAAGACTGATTATGCCTTTTCTGTAAAAGAAGACCAAAGCAATGCTGAAGACTATTCATCCGACCTTATTGTATTTAAGCAAACGGGATTCACGCCTGTTTTGGAATTGAATACCAGCAAAGCGGTTGAGGTCGCATTCACCCATCTCCTCAGTCAGCTGAATCTCATTATCGAGTTGAGAGACCAGTTTAATACGAATAATAATACGGTTACGAAAGGATTTGTAACTGATGTCAAGGTGAATGGCACCATTATCAGCAGCAAAGTGGATTTCTCTGCAAGCCCTATAAGTGTTCAAGTTGATGGTACCCAGACAGCAGCCATTACTCCAGAAACTACAGGATTCACGCCGGCAGAGAACGCAACCGCCCATGCAGTCTTCAACTATTCTGCCATTGTGATTCCACAGACCGTTGCTGCTGGTAATTTTAGTATTTCGTTCAAGGTGAATAATACAGAATATATCTGGACTGCCACCGACGCTGTGACATTTGAATCCGGCAAAAAACATGAGTTGCATCTGTTGGCAGGTAAGGATGTAGTGCAAGGGGGCGCCATAAGTGCGATACCTTGGGGAGATGAAACCATTACCGAAAAAGAGACTGATTAAAGAATTGTTTGACATTTAAAATAGACAAGATATGAAGATTACAAGATATATGGGAGCATTTGCAGTTATAGCAATGCTTGCCGCTTGCTCTACAGATGACGAACTGGGAGCTAACAGTGCCGCCAATGAGGTGAAGATTGCTGCCACCGTTGGTGGAAACAGCATTTTTACCCGTAGCAATCCTGTGGGTACAGAAGAGGAACAAACGAGTTTTAATGAGGGCGATGCCATCAGTGTAACTACTGAGGGTACAACCGTTATTTATAAGAAGACGGCCGAGGTATGGGCACCTGTGAATGCAGCTGAATTTCTGCTCTGGACGGGTAATGCGCAGACTTTCCAGGCTTGTTATCCTGAGAAAGCGGATGAAAACTCCACAAAAAATTCTTTCTCTGCAGGTTATGTCTCAGCAGACCAATCTACAGTTGAGAAAATTGCTCAGTCTGATTATATGACATGCATAAAAATGATAGAAAAGGCAGGTATACCTTCCGATAGACAGTTGGCATTGGACTTTGAACGTCAGACGGCTCGCATCATAGTCAAAGTAAGTGCTTTTGGAAATCAGTTCGAAGGACGGATACCTACACTTTCTGCCGTAGAAGTTTATTCTAAGCTGAAAGTTCCTAATGAAGAAAGTGACAGCTACGTAGGCATCCAAGCTTGTAAAAAAGACAATGTATTCTATGCTTTGGTATCTCCAGGAACTGCCAATTCTACAGAGAAATTCCTCAAACTCACTGTGACATACAATGATGGTGTGGGCAACCCTACTCAGACAAAAGAACTGTATGTAACAGGAATTCCTGCTCTTGAAAAAGCCAAGAGCTATACCTATGATGTAAGAATAGGTAAGGACAATGCTATAATCGGAAGTGTAAGTGTTGCGGATTGGGGTACTGGCGATGCAATTACTGGAGGCGATGCCTCCATACTCACACCAGAATTAATTATAAAACAAGCTTTGGCTGCAGGAAAAACTGACATAACGCTCAATTTGGCTAAAGATTTTAATGACTTTTCTAAAATAACAGATGCCCTCAAAAATGCTAAAGAAGGTACTATAGACTTGACTCTTAAGGGATGTGAGAGGATAGAAGGTTTTAGTTTTAACTCTGTCGAAAGTCTTAAATCAATAAATTTGCCAGATGTAATAGCTATTTATCCTCAAGCTTTCAGTGATTGTTGTTATCTTGAGTCTGTTTATGCTCCAAACGTAATGCATATTGAAAGCTTTGTTTTCGCCGGCTGCAGTTGGCTCAGAGAAGTAGAGTTAGGAAATATTTCCACTGCAGGTTTCCGTATCTTTGATGTTATATCTACTGAAAATGTAGATTTAATTTTGTCAAAAGATCAAAAGGTTATGACAGGAAGTGATGATGAAGGGTGGCAATCTGATGAATCTATTCCTTATGCAGAGTCTGCGGATCATACATGGAAACGGTTTCTTGGAAAAACATTCAAATCCATAAAATGTGGAAGTCTCAAATTTGAATAACAACTTGGAAATTAATAACATTAGATAAACTCCTAAGCTGGGCAGGAGTATAAGGTGCCCAGCAATTATAGTCACCCGCACCTCACGGGAAACGACAAGGGTCTATATGCCACGATGACAAGTGGCGTATAGACCCTTTATCGTGTTCTAGTTCCCGTTCGGTGGATAATATGGCTGTATGGTGGTTTCGTGCTACCTGTTTTCATGGTTTGAAGTATCTTTGCGTCAATCGTGAGGTGCTCAAACAAAATTTTATTATGAGAACAGAAATGAAGGAATACCCTACTGATGTGTTTTTGAATAGTTGCGGTATGGGATGCAAACGTATCACCGTCAGCGACATTGCTTACATTGAGGCAATGAGAGACAGCTGTATTATCCACATGGTTGATGGAAAACGTCACACTCAGTCTTGTCCTATGGGCGACATTGAGCCTGAGTTGAACCCGAACATGTTCAAGCGCATTCACCGTTCTTTCATCGTCAACATTAGCTACATCGACATGTACTATTATGGATATGTCGTTTTGGAGAATGGTATGGAAGTACACATTGGAGACAAGTATCGTGAGGAATTGAAGTCCTCGTTTCACTTTTGGGGTTCGAGAAACCGAAACAAGTAAGATTTTTATGGAATAATAGGCAGAAATAGCCTATTCGATGGACGCAAAGCCCGTCTGGTGGAAATAGTTGCACCAGTCGGGCTTTCGCTATATCTTTGCACCATCAACGTTGAGAGGCGGGTCCTGAAAAGCCTAATAGTAAACGAGTAAGGAATAAATGTTATAGCTATGGATGAAAAATTATTAATCTATTTCGAAGACATTAATGATGGAACTCCACAAGGCTCTTATTTGAATGAGTTTGCTCCTAAAGAAGCCCGTAACGGTATTTGCCTTCATTTGGTCTTAACTTGGTTCTATAATTACAAGTTAGCAGGTGGTAATACAGCTCCTAACATAATTTGGCAGGAAATGAAAAATCCGACCATGATAAAACAGATAGCCAATAACCAAATGGGGTATAAAAGACATAATCTCAGGGTAGGTGAATGTATTGCATTGTACAAAGGACTCCAATACTTTGGACCTATCCAAGGTGTCCTTCCTAATGAAATACAAGAGCTGTCTGGGTTGTTACTGGCAGGAACAGGCAAAATTCTATATTGCATTGACTTGGTGAAAGATAACGAACTTGTTGGAAGACATGCAATAGGTCTTATCATTCACAACAACCGAGTATATCTTTTTGAACCAAATATTGGGGTTTTATCATGTCCTGTAGCAAATCGTCAAGAATTACTTGATAAACTTCGCTACATATATGAAATTAAAGGCGATTTACAGATAAGAGAGTACGAACTTTACATAATTAGAAATTAGTATTATGGCAATTGACACAACTCCTTCGCAAGTAGCAACCAGTGCGTTGCAGGCGATTCCCTTCGGTAGTATTATCGGAGGTCCGTTGAAAGCATGTATCGAAGCGCAAGCTATGGCTGCGCAGACATCATGGCAGTTTATTCAAGAAGTAGGATTGAACACTGACCCAAATACTGGTCAGAAAGAAGCAGTAAATGTTTCTTTTCAGTTCATGCAGAACGGTCACATAGTTCAGTTGAATGTTCCGCTGTTGACGATTGTACCTATCCCATACATCGCCATCCACGACATCGACATCAATTTCAAGGCGAACATCTCCGCTTCCTCTTCAAGTGTTAGTGAGCAGTCAAGCAGCTCGGCTCTAGATGTTGGCGCAGAGGCAAGCATTGGCGCAAAATGGGGACCTTTCCACATGGACGCCAAGATGAAGGCTAACTACTCATCCAAGAAGGACTCAAAGGCTACACAAGAATCTAAGTATAGCGTAGAGTACACGATGGATGTGGCTGTCAAGGCTGGTCAGGATAGTATGCCAGCAGGTCTTGCCAAGGTTCTTGAACTTCTTGGTAATACACTTGATGTTTCTGACCCAGATGGAACTTTGGAGGTTAGTGCTCGTGAGCTTACCCTCACTGATGGTAAGGCAACCCTTATTGCTACCTACAAGAACAGCAAGGGCATCTTCGAGCCTGAATCTATCAAGATTGACGGCGTGACAGGTAAGGTAAGCGACGATAGCGTGGTCTTTGAACTCAAAGAGGCTAAGACCTACACTGTTGTTGCAGGTAAGAAGAAGGTTTCGGTTGATGTGCAGAACATAAAGTCTGACACAAAAACAGACACAACCAAACCATAATCTAATGTAAATTAAAGGAATCTTATGGCTCAATTAAGTACTATAATCAGTTCAATACTCCGTGATATGATAGTGGCACAACATGAGGCAAATATGTATGCCATGTCATTGGAGGATGTTTACAAGCAAAATGGACGCTTGGAACAGTTCGCCCTTCCGACAGTTGCTGTTGGTGAGGTGGAGCTTGACTTGCGCTATGGTGTGAAAAGTGACTCTGCCCAAACAGAGCAATACGAAATCAACTATCCTCTGTTGCGCAAGGTTGCCAAACAAATAAGTGTTGATTTTGCCAAGGCAATCATCAAGAGCACCCTACCTGTGTTGCAATCTCTCTTTCCTGAGGATGGAACGGATAGTGGTACTAAGGTGTTGGCAAATTTTGCCATAGATGATAATTTGAAAAGAAAATATAGTGCTTTTTTGAGCCGTAAGATTCTGAAAGCTATGCAGCTGAACTTCACTTCTCTCATCAAGGATGATGGAAGTGTCAACGAAAGTGTTCTACTTGACTGTATTCTTTCTGTATGTGATGAAAATTTGCTTGGACATGAAGACCTGCAAGTACTATTCAACAGACCTGATGGGGAAAATACCCGTAAAGATATACGAGATAACTTGGAGAACTTCTTGAAAAATATGATGCCATCATTATTGAAAGACATCAACTTGAAGCGCAAGCGAATCATACCATCTGTAGATGTAACATTGAACTCTGAGGAATTGGCAAACTTGCCAGAGGAATGCATCCATACCTTGCATTTCCACGTTTCGCCAAATAACATCAAACTATATTCTGAGGAATAAAATATTGTAGAACCATAAAATAGAAAGATTATGCCTACAGGAAAAGATATAAAACGAACAAGTAGCCAAGTGATGGAGTTGAAAGACCTTATTTCTGGTCCGTTGGCTGCTACCATTGATGCAGACTCCATAGCGACCAGACGTTATTTGAGTTATCTGATGGAATTGGCTTTCGAGTCATACGACAAGGAAACAGGCAAGGTTGGTGAACTGCGTATGCTTGAGTTCAACTATCAAAGCCACGATGTAGATGGTACACATCAACAGCAGGTAAAGATACCATTGCTGACGTTGGTTCCCCTGCCATTACTTCAAGTAAAAGAAGCTGATTTCGATTTTGACATTCAGATAGTTGATGCCCTAAGTGCAGATACAGATGCCACATTTTCATTAAAGAATGGTGCAATACCTCAGGAGAAAACAGCAGAGGGTGTCAAACTGAGAGTCTCAATGGCTTCCGCAAAAGCCGAAGGCTCACGCAAGAGCAGTTCACAACAGTCGCTTACTGCCAACATGAAAGTGAAGGTAAGGATGGAACAAGCTGATATGCCTGGAGGTTTAGCCAACCTTCTGCATCTTACTACCAACAATTTACAGATGGAAGCGGTAGAAGAAGGAAAGGAGGCAAACCATGATGAATAATAAGCAAGCACAACAAGTGCCAGGTATGGCTTGCCCTCAATGTGGCAAGTTTATTCCGACCACCATCACCGAATTGCTGACTTCTGGATATCTACGTTGTCCTTACTGCCTATTGAAGCTAAACATAGACAGGCACAAGTCGGCTACGGCTCTGAAAGCTCTCGCCAAGGTGGAGGCTGCACAGAAACGAGTGGAAAGTACAAGTAAGTTTAACCGGTAAACTCTATATAATAATGTGGTTGAGAAGAATATGGACAAGAATAAGAGACACGGTCGTTAAAAAGTTTGGCGTATGGGTGGATAAGGAATGTCCTCTCATTGAGGATAAGGACGATTTGGATGGTGAAAAGGCTATCAAGGAAGTCGTGGATAAATCCTTGTTGGAAGAATCCATTATATCGTCTTTGGAAAAGGCTAAGAAGGAAAGGGTTGTCAAGGTGAAGAAAAGGCAAGGGCGCAATATTTGGGAAGTCAGACCTGCCACCTTTGTGGATGCCTACCTGTTCCTCATAAACCTATCGTGCATGAAACGTGAATGGTTGCAGAGACATATCAAGGCAGACAAGACAACGTTCAGCATGGAACTTGCCGATGGTTATGTCCTTGAACTGACTGAAGGTTGGAAGCGCATGAACGCAGAAGCCCTGCTACGCATCAGCAAAGACAGAAAATATACGATGAAAGTATATTTCTATAAGGGGGATACGGCATGAAGAAGAAAGCCGTGTTTTACAATAGGTCAAAATAACAATAACATTTAATAATTAGAATTTATGCAAACATTAAAAAGAGGTGCATCTGGTACTGATGTTGAGTTGCTTCAGCGATTGCTCTGCAAGAAGGGCTATCACGTAGGAGCTGATGGAATATTTGGTAATGATACCGAAGTGGCTGTCCGTAAATTTCAAAAAGATTACGGATTGGTATCCGACGGAATAGTCGGTCAACGCACATGGGATATGTTGCAAAGTGACAGTGCCCAGTCTTTGGCTTCCTTGCGTCTCACAGAATCGGATTTCAAACACGCAGCAGAGCTGCTTGGGGTGGAAGTTGCAGCAATTAAGGCTGTGCTTGAAGTAGAAACAGGCAACAAGGGCGGTTTCCTTGCAGTAGGCAAACCTACAATTCTATTTGAGGGACACATTTTCTGGAGTCAGTTGAAGAATAGAGGCATTGATCCTGCCAAACATCAGAAAGGCAATGAAGACATCCTCTATCCCAAATGGACGAAGACCCATTATCAAGGTGGCTTGAAGGAATATGACCGTTTGGAGCGTGCAAGAGCTATCCATCGTGAAGCTGCCGATTCATCTGCAAGTTGGGGATTGGCTCAGATTATGGGATTCAACTATCAAGTGAGCGGCTGTAAATCCGTCAGCGAGTTTGTGGAGATGATGACGGAAAGCGAGGGCAAGCAGCTGGAACTGTTTGTTCGGTTTATCAAAGGTAACCGATGGGATGGCTATCTTCGTAATCTTGACTGGAAAGAGTTTGCCCGACATTATAATGGCTCTGGGTATGCCCAGAATCAGTATGACAAACGATTGGAAAAAGCCTATGCAAAATACAAATAGGAATACATCAGAACCTCCCACTATATAGAAAAGTCTGCTATATAATGGGAGGTTGAATTGCATTATACACCTCTAAATTACTAATAGTTCCGTTGTCTAACGATTGCCAAAATTACTTTTAATCTCTTTAGACTCTCGCAATAGGCGATTGGCAATGCTGTCTTTATAAGCTGCTATTTCTATCATTTCATAATGGTGACGGACAGAATCCTCATAAGCAGTAACACGATTTCTCACATTCTCAATAACTTCTTTATTTGGGCATACAGAAAAGTTCTTTTCGATGTATCGAACATTGGGGTCATCGGATGGAAGCACCATCTTCAAAGCCCGATACTTCAAATCTGCCTCCTCCCAATCTTGATGCTCTCGCCATTGGGTGAGATTGCCCCAAATGGAGAGAACAAGAGATAGAGCCAAGCCACCAATGAAAAGAAGAACAGACTTTGAAGTTGGCTCGAAGCGATGAGTCACTACTTTCTTCAGAGGTGTGTTATCCATTGCGTGAAGTTTGTCCTGCACAATTTTTGATGTGGCATTCAGCTCTTGTTTCACCTGATTAACAGTATCAAACAAGAGTTTACTTCGCTGTTCATCTTTGCTTGCTTCTTTTTTGGTAAGGTCGGTAAAAATGCAGATAGCTTCTCTTAATCTTACCAATTTGTCAATAGCTTCCCCTTCTTTTACAGCCATAGCAAGAATAGCTTTTTCAAGTTTGCTAGTATCAACACTTACAGAGGCCGGAGTGCTTTCCGCCTCTGTATTCTTTGGTGAGGCAGAAAGTTCATCGACTTTTTGCTCCAATCTCTCAACTGTGCCGTAGATGGCTTCTAACATTTCTTCTTTCATCTTTCTTATGTTGTTTGAATGGTTTGTAACTTGCATCAAAGGCTAAAGCCTCTTCTGCGTTTCTTCTTTTTCTTCTTGACTGATTCATCCTCTGGGAATTGCTCAAAAGTCTGTGCATTGGCAGGAGCAAAAAGTCCTATGGAAGAAATACCGTCCCAAGGGTCTTGACTGCTCTCCGATATGGATGGCTCCTGGTTGTTCTTGTGATAGCCTTGCTCATATTGCTGAGCAGATTTGGCTCTTGCTGATAAAAGGTTCTCCGTTCCCTCTAATCTCGCATTCAGTTTGCCAAAGCTATAGTCTCGGCTAATCTGCGTACCCTTGAAACTATATCCGTCCTTACAGAAACGGATGCCTTGAACCTTGGTTCGCTCCTTATCCTTATAGACAAACTCTAAGTGAACACCTCGTTTTGCAAGTTCACTTTTGAACTCGTCCCAGCTATCTGCCATTCTCAATGCGCTCTTTACAGCATTGTGAATCTCATATTTGGCTCGCTCAGCATTGCGTAACTTGCGAGTATTAGTATTGCTCTTGTCCGTTCCGTAGGTCAGTCCATACTTGGATTTAAGAGCCTTGGTCACTTGCTCATTACGCCTGTAATCATTCCTGTCTGATATGAGCTTGCCCTCGTTATTGATGCGGTTATACACGATATGACAATGTGGATTGTCGGTGTTGTGATGCCTTACGATGATGAATTGAGTATCTTTTATCCCCATCATCTGCATGTATTCAATGGCTATCTTAGCCATGAAATCATCCGTCAAACGTGGCTTATCCTCGGGCTTGAAGCTCAATGCAATGTGTCCCACAGGCTTCTTAATCCTTGGATTCAGTTGCCTTTGTAGCTCGAAACTTTGCGTCATCTCGGCATTCGTGCCGAGTAACACGCCATCTGAGGCGATGATTTTCGCCTCGTCCTTGCCTGTCACGTAGCGGACGCAACCACCAAAAGATGCACCTTTCTTTAGCTTGCCTATCATGTTGTTGCCTCCTTTCTGCCCATACTGCTTGGCTTCGGTTTATAACTTGCTTGGCGAAACTTGCCAAGGATTTCTTTCAATCTTCTCAACAAGTCCACCACATACTCATGGGTTTCATGGAAACCTCTCTGATGCGACAGCTTGGTAAGTTGGTTGAGATTGTTAGCCATACCGATGAGGTTCTTGGCAATGGCAACCGTCTCTGTGTTGTGTCCGCTCACCACCTCGCCGTTCAAGGCGGACTCACGGATGTACTCCGCCAACTTGCGGTTGGCTTTTCTCGCCCTCAGTCTCAATGCCTCGTAGCTTGGCTTCGAGAACTTCACCGTGACTGACTTCGACAGCTTGCGAACCCTGCCCGTGGGCGGTCTTCCGCCCTTTCTCTTGTCTTGTTCCTGTACGTTTGTCATTCGATACACTGTTTACAGTTGGTACACTCACTTTCTGCGACCGTCGGGAGCAAAATTCCTCCGCCCTCATGGTGGAGCGAGGCGTTTTGGGGTTCCCAAAACATAACCTCGCTCCCTCTCAGAACACGTTAGTTGGAACTACAGCCTTTCAGCTATCCACGTCCAAGGTCGCAGACCTTAATTCTCACAATTTGCGCCAAGCCTCGAAGTCCTCTTCATAAAGGCTTAGGTGGTGGCGCACGATGTTCTCGATGATGCCCGATACGCTCATGCGCCTCCCTCCGAGGATGCGGACGACTCGATCAAGACGGTCTCGTACATCGGAACTGACGAAGACTGGCTTGCGGTCGTCAATCCTTGGAACTTGGAGGAAGGTCTGCTGATACTCCTCCAATGATGCCTTGCGCTGCTTGCCGCTGATGCGCTTCAGCGGATTCGGTGGCGATTGAGCCTCGTTCGTTGATGTTTCCTCTCTATAGGGAGTTGTTGCAGCAACTTTCTCTACAATTGCTCTCAACTCTGGGTTCTCTACATCATCATAGAGAGAAATACAACTACTTGGATTGGCTTTGTTGCCATACGTAGATGGTTTAACAAAATCCAAATACTCTTTTTCCATCAGCTCCTTTTGCTCAGGAGTCAAGACTACATCTTTTGTTCTTGCCATAGCTTATGCTGTTTTATTTGTTAGTATAGTGGTCACGGTTTGCACCATTGACCGATTGTCGGGTGCAAAGTAAGTGTACTGAGTGCAGCCATGCAACTGATTGGGTGTAA
>OJKE01000122.1_pt1 | contig 63733 bp, 60 predicted proteins | sample 1596501 | NCBI WGS metagenome assembly OJKE01 (sample SAMEA4350125, study PRJEB24818) | metagenome | biome: human; feature: gut; material: faeces | place: Denmark | collected 2013-09
AATGGGGTAACACTCGCAAAGGTTATTGGCGTATCGCTGACAGTCCTATATTGAAAGTGGCGATAAATAATGATAGCCTGCGAAAAGCAGGATATCCTACCTTAATGGGCTCGTATCTCGAATGGTATCCAAAATAGGAACCGCCGTATGCCGAACGGCACGTACGGTGGTGTGAGAGGTCGGTGAACATGAAAATAGGAGATAAACACCTATGATTAATGTTTACCTCCTACTCGATTTTGAACGTATAGTCTTAATTTTTTTTTCAGTGAATGGATTGCAGGAACCAGCGGATATCATTTTCGTTTAGTCTCTGCTTTTTCAGCAATTCGGGGAGGCTGTCGTAATTTTTACGGAACTCATTGATGCGGTCGGCAAACGAACTGTTATCATAAGTTACGGCTCGTCCGGTTGTTTCCATATCACCTAGTTCCTCGATATAATCGATGCTGGCGTTTCGGTATCTCATTTCAACAAAACTCTTTTTCATTCGTTTGAATTTGCCATACAATCCGTCGTTTATTTCCGGTTGGTTGCTGTCATAGGTTACCTTAACCGTATATGCACGTTTGCAGTTACTGTCGGGCAGTGAAATGCTGAGCTTCAATTCAGTACCATCGTAGCTGTATGCCGCTTCCTTACCGTTGACGGTAACCCGGACTGCTGGAGCAGAACCTAAAATATCGATACTGTAATTGCGCTTTTTAGGCATGCCTTGATAATTACCTTTGCGTTCACCAATATTTACGGTCAGCGTATTTTCGTCTCGAACAGATGAAACTTGAGTACGTGCATACTGCTTCTGGTAAGTCTGGTCATTACCGTTGTCTTCATAGAACGAGAAAGAACCGTTTCCTCCGGGGAATAATGTAAATCTGACAGTCTCGTCATTTCCGTGCAGATTCTTTACGTCACCGTAGAAAGGAAGTATGGCTCCGGCTTTTACATACACAGGATATTCGTCGAGGGTAAAGACACGTTCTACAGTCTGTCCGCCCTTTAGCAGTGTACCGGTATGCCATTCGTACCAGTCGTTTCCGGCAGGCAGCCACACCTTTGTTGTAGCGAAGCCATTGACCATAGGCGATGTAACGGGGGCTATGATCATTTCATCTCCAAACATATACTGGTTTTTAAACTGATAAGCTTCTTTGTCTTCCGGATAGTCGTAATACATCGGACGGCAGAGTGAGATACCTTCGTCATATGTCTTGCGTGCCATGGTATAAGTATAAGGAGCTATCTGATAGCGCTGGCGTATCGTGTTGCGCAGTACACCGAGATATTCCTGATTGAATACCCAGGGCTCTTTGTTCATAGCCGAGCTTTTCATGGAGTGTGTACGCATAATCGGACTGAATGCTCCGAACTGCATCCAGCGCACAAATAGTTCTTTGTCCAGCTCCGATACGCCTTTGGCAAACTGGTGACCTCCCAGATCGTGACTCCAATAACCGTAAAGCACATTAGATGCGGTAGAGTTGAAGTAGGGGAGAAACTCCAGCGTTTTCCATGTACTGTAGGAATCACCGGAGAAACCTATCTGATAACGGTGATTTCCCAGGCCTCCCCAGCGGTGATACAGCAACGGACGGGTTGTACGGTTGCGCTCCATGTCGCTGAACAGTACATAATTAAGCCACCATGTATTGTTCAGTGTCTTTATATGTCTGTCGAACATATCCTGCTGCCAGTCCAGCCACCAGAAATCTACTCCTTCTTTTTCCATCGGGCGCAGAATGGTATTCAGCCATCCGCTCATGAACCGTTTGTCTGAACCGCAATAATCTATCCGCTGCTTGCTGCTGGGATCCATTCCCATCCAGTTAGCCATATCTTTGTATCTCTCTTCGTATGGCTCAATGCCGCCGGCAGGGTGCAGGTTGAGTGTAACCTGCAGTTTTTTACCTTTCAGATACTGAAGGAATTGTGCCGGATTTGGAAAAAGAGATCTGTTCCATGTATAACCGGTCCATCCGCCTCTTCCCGGGTTTACGTAATGCCAGTCCATGTCGATGACTAACACATCCAGCGGTATGTCGTATGCATCAAATTTGGCAGTCAGATCCCGAAGTTCGTCATCAGAATAACTCCAGTATCTGGACCACCAGTATCCGAAAGCATATCGTGGAGGTAAAGGTACTTTTCCGGCAAAAGTGGTAAAGTCTTTGAGAGCCTTCTTGTAATTATGTCCGTAGGCCATAAAGTACCAGTCCTGTCCCTCACCGGAAGGGCGTTCGGTTACCCATGCCCATTCCGAATCATCGAACAGCAGTCCTTTAGAGTCGTCTATCAAGGTCCATCCGTCGGTCGACAATATTCCGTCTTCTATCGGCATAGGCTTATGGTCACCATTGTCATTCCCGTTTCCAACGAAAATGTCGCCGTCGTATCCGTCTAACGTGCGGAATGTACCTTTCAGATTTCTGGCATTGGTATCACCCGGTTTCCAGTGGAAGGATGGAGTGATATTTTTTGAATCAATAGCCAGGTTGCTTGCAGTAAACTTTCCGCTGTCTTTCTTGTATTTCAGAGTGAATTTGCTGGTTGTAATTTCAATCCACCCATCCGAGTCGTGTACTTGAAATTCTGCCGGTGCATAATTCCTTTCGACGGCTACGAAAGACGGAGAGTTGACAAACTTCCCGTCTTTCTGCCATTCCATACGAATCGTTCCGTCACTGATTATCGTAAAGCGAGTATGTTCGTCCTGATATGCGACATTAGAGGTATTATTGTCTTGTGCCGGCATTTTTATGCCGGAGCAGATGCATAGCAGTAAAATCCAGATTGTTCTCATTGTTTCTACTAAATGAAATTAATTAGCCGGGAAAAGCAGCATTAGTGCCGGTATTCCCGATGCGGAATAACTGTCGATAACTTCATTTCCCGATAACTTCTTTGTGTATTCTCCTCCACAGATGTTGCGGGTTTTGTCACGGTTGCTCCATCCGGTAGCGATTGTTTTTTTCAGGAAGGGGACATATTGCTGCTGTCCGCAGTCATATACCAGCATTGCAATATACTGTGAGAAAATTGCTGTATAAATCCCTTGCTCTATACCGCTCTCGAATGGTAACACTCCATGTTCTGCCGACATGTCTTTCACCGTATAGTCTGTTGCCAGAATAGCATTGTCCAGGTATTTTTTATCTCCGGTAGCTTTGTACAAGAGTACAGAAGCACCGATGAAAGTTGCCTGATTGTACACATGGGTTTTCCAGGCCGGTTCGTGCTGTCCGTGTCTGCTGTCGGCTATTCTTCCTGTTTGCTTGTCGAACAGATTCTCTACACCCCAGTCGTAAATTTCTTTTGCTTTGGCCAGATACTGTTCGCGTGTCTGATACAGAGGAATTTTGTCTGCTGATGGCTTTCTGTTTTTAGGTACACTGTTGTAAAGTGTCATCGCAGCTACGACTGTCGGGAAATTGATACATGCCATTTTTCCGTCACGGTCACTGTCGTTTGGCTTTGGATGCTGTATCGGCTGCCATTGCCAGAACATCCCGCCTTTCTTCGGGTCGTATGAACCGGTATCTCCGACTTTTTCTGAGCCATACCATACACGGCTGAAGCTGGCTTCCGAGAGTTTCAGATATTCATCGTCGCCGAACAACTGGTAAGCACGTGCCAGTGTGATGGTCCACCACTGGATATCGTCGTAAATAAACCAGCCGGTATTTTCATTGTTGTCATGAAAGTTGAATCCGGCATATTGTGCTTTATTTCCTTCAAATATTTTACGGCTTAATTCCTTGAATTCCTTTTTACGCTTTTTATCTCCCTGTTTGCAAGCCAGGCGATAAGCGTTCATCGACATGTCCCAGTACATCGGCTGGCACCAGATTGCAGCAGCTCCTTTCCAGCGGTCTACTGCTTCTGGAAAGGAAGTATCGGTCTTGTAAATGTATTTTTTACTGTCAAGAAAAGTCTTGTTGAAGCCCTCATAAGCACTCCATACGTCCTGATTGGTATATCCGTCATTTACGGCAGATGCGGACAATACCGTACAGCAACCTATTACTGAAATATATTTTCTAAGATTCATGATGGCTTATTATTCTACAACAAATTTAAAGATTGTATGGCTTGTATATTTTTCTCCCGGACGTAATACGCATGAAGGCCATTCAGGCTTGTTGGGCGTATCCGGATATTTCTGAGTCTCCAGACATACAGAAGCGCGGAAGTTGTATTTGGTATTTTTCTTTCCGGTTTGTGTGCCATCCAGGAAGTTTCCGGTGTAAATCTGGATTCCCGGTTCGTCTGTATAAACTTCCAGTTTGATACCGCTCTGTTCCGATTTCAGAGAAGCACATACTTCGTTGATGTTCCCTTTGGTATCGAGTACCCAGTTGTGGTCAATACCGTGACCGTTTTTCAGTTGTTCTGTTTCTTCATTCAGACGTTCTCCAAGTACGGCGGGCTGGCGGAAATCCATCGGAGTTCCTTCTACCGGAAGAATTTCACCAGTTGTCATGAATGTACTGTCTACCGGTGTGAAGTGGCTGGCATTTACCATTAATAAATAATCAGCATTTCCTTTGGCTGGATCTCCGTCCAGATTGAAATAAGAATGGTTGGTCATGTTGATGATAGTCGGTTTGTCTGTTTCCGCTTCGTACTTCAGATCGATGGCATTGTCGTCTGTCAGTCGCATGGTAACCGTACAGTTCACGTTTCCAGGGAAACCTTGTTCCATATCTTTGGCGTAGTAAGACAGTTTCACCTCACTGCTGTCTGTCTGGGTAGCGTCATATACTACATACTGGAATCCCTTAGGACCACCGTGCAGACAATGCCCGTAATTGTTCTGTGGCAATTGATAAGCTGTACCGTCCAGTGTAAAACGTCCGTTTGCAATTCTGTTTGCATACCGGCCGATACTTGCTCCGTAGTCGGAAGGATATTTTATATAATCCTGAATAGAGTCGAATCCTAATACCACATCGCGCATTACTCCGTTACGGTCTGGAGCCATCACCGAAACGATTCGTCCGCCGAAGTTGGTAACACACACTTCCATGTTGTTTTTGTTCTTCAAAACAAATAGACCAGTCTTTTTTCCGTTTATGTCAGTAACGAAGTTCTGAGGGTTCAGACCGGAGTCTGTGAGAACAGCAGAATTATCTTGTTTGTTCCCTACGCATGCAGTTAAGAATAATGTTGATAAGATAGATGCAATTAATGTTTTTTTCATAAGCTTATTAGTTTGTTTATACAAAAGATACCTGTCCCTTAGAACAGACTAAGCAAAGAAAGGCTTTTTACATTAATTTAAACAAAAATCTTTATTCAATGAATAATAATATCTGCTCAAATTACCGTTCATCCCCGTTCCTACCCTTTCTGAGACCTTTTCTCAATGTTTTTTCTCATTGTCAGGAGTATTTTCATACGTCCGCACAGATGCCAGATTGCCAGTATGCCGAACAGGATACCTGCCTGATAATGCAGTATTCCTAAATGAGTGCCGGCATTTTCCCGATGCAATATCAGGATGAGGCCTGTCGCACTTGTCAGTAAATAAACGGCCGACAGACAAACCGTAACCTTGCTGCGTTGCCTGAATCTTTCGGGCAAGCTTTTATACCATCCCCGGTGAGCCCTTATGTGTCCAGTGGGCAGGATGAGAAACAATACTCCCCATACGATATGTGTAACTCTCCAGATTTTTACATTTGACTGTACGATACCATGACCTGCCGCATGGATAATCAGACCGGTAATAAGAGTGAGCAGACATATAGCTGCCAGAACGAGGTCGATGTAGAATGTTCTTTGTTTCTTCATGATTATTATTTGTTAGGGTTAGCCGGTACAGTTCGGGGTATGTCCGGCATACATACTTCGTGTTGTTCCGGATGCAAAGTTAGCCCGATGAAGAAACGGAGGCAATGGATAAGATAGGGGAGTACTTGGACTATTTATGGTTTTTGCGGAAGTCTGTTGGAGATATTCCTGCTGTTTTCGAAAAGAGCCGGGTAAAGTAAGCGTAATCTTCAAATCCGAGTTCCTGAGCTATTTCCTTTACGCTTTTACTGGTATATATCAGGCTCCGTTTGGCTCTTGTCACAATTTCATATTGTATGTTCTGGCTGACACTGAACCCCGTCGTCCCTTTAACCGCTTCGTTGAGATACATGAGCGAGATATTCATCATGCGTGCATAGTAACTGGGACTGTGGCTGTGCTCTACATGCTGTTTGAGCAGGTTTCTGAAGGTGATGGTATGCTCCACATAACGTTGGGGCAGGCTATGAGCCGTTTGCTTGGAGGTGATAGCTTCTCCGATGATGTCGATGATGGCAAGCGACAGGTGCAGTGCCAGTGTCTGTGGATGTTTGCTGGTCTGTGCCAGTTTGCCGGCCAGGATGGTAAACAGCGATGTAAGTTCAGTCTGCTGTTCCGGTGACAGTTCTACCGTCTGTGTGCCAAGTGTATATTGTTCGAAGGATCTTTTGGAATTTTCTTCAATGAATGCGCTGTCAATCATCAGTATATACGCATTCAGTCCGGTAGCCTGTACAAAGCTGTGTACCTGTCCGGGTAATACCAGAGCGGCACAATGCGCCGTCAGCCTGTAGCTGTTGAAGTCTATATGGATGTCACATTCACCCGATTCGATGAAGCCGAACATATAGTAGTCATCCTGATGCGCATAGTCGACAGGGGTATGCTGTATGCCGTCTGCTGAAAATACACGAAGGTGTATGCCAGTATCGGAGATATCGGAAGCTCTGTGTTTGGGCAGTTTTTTCATCGGAATATATAAAAAAGAAAAACCACCGATAATTTAGTTATCGATGGTTTTCTTTTGGTGATCCGCCTGGGGCTCGAACCCAGGACCCCAACATTAAAAGTGTTGTGCTCTACCTGCTGAGCTAGCGAATCAAACCTGTGTTGCATTCATTTTCTGATTGCGAGTGCAAAGGTAGGTGTTCTGAGTGAAACTGCCAAATGTTTTGGCAAGTTTTTTCAAATAAATTTTCCTTTGCGTTTTTATCTTGCTGATTTATAGCGTATTTTGCTTTCGAAAAAAATAAGCCTTTGCAAACCGGTTTTCCTGAAATCTTGTAGATTCCCGTTCCTGCCGGAGCTCTTACATTCGGACAGCCTGATTTTTTACATGCCGGCAGCCGCTTTTTATCTCCTTATTTATTCTTGAGTGCCGGTCTGCCGTTCCATTCTGGCCGGCCGGATCTTTACGAATGACTTGCCTGAGCCTTTTTTTCCTCTTCTACCGCTTTCCGGTAACAACATCTGCACAGAGGCTCGTATTCTTCCTTTTCTCCCAGCAACACCCGTTTGTCGTTGGCTACGGTACGGTGTGATACGTAGGCCAGATCTCCGCATTTCACGCAGATGGCATGTACCTTGGTCACCTCGTCGGCGATGGCACACAGGGCAGGCATCGGACCGAAAGGTACACCTTTAAAGTCCATGTCCAGTCCGGCAATGATTACTCTCACCCCTCTGTCGGCAAGTTCGTTGCATACGTTCACCAGTCCGTCGTCGAAGAATTGCGCTTCGTCTATGCCCACTACATCGATTTCCGAGCTGAACAGCAGGATGCTTGCCGACGAGTCTACCGGAGTAGAAGGAATCGAATTGTTGTCGTGCGAAACCACTTCCGCTTCCGAGTAGCGTGTATCGATGGCCGGCTTGAATATTTCTACCCGCTGGCGGGCAAAGGTAGCACGCTTCAGGCGGCGGATCAGTTCTTCTGTCTTGCCCGAAAACATCGAACCGCAGACAACTTCTATTCTTCCTCTGCGGCACGTTTCATGTGTATGATCTTCTGAAAAAACAACCATTGGTTCAAAAATTTGGTGCAAAAATACAATTTGTGTCGTTAATTTGCCTTATCTTCTATCTGAAATTTCATTTTTCGGCTATTTTATACACAACAACTGTTAAATATTGAATGAAATTAACTAGTGAGATTAAAAACTTTCTATCTTTGCTATATTAACAGTTGAAATATTGTATGGGAAGATTATATGTTGTTCCTACTCCTGTGGGTAATTTGGAAGATATGACCTTTCGTGCCATCCGTATCTTGAAGGAAGCCGACCTGATTCTGGCGGAAGATACACGCACGTCGGGCATTTTGCTGAAACATTTCGAAATCAAGAATGCGATGCAGTCTTATCATAAGTTCAATGAGCATAAGACGGTAGAGGGGATTATCAACCGGTTGAAGGCAGGCGAAACCATTGCACTGGTTTCCGATGCGGGAACTCCGGGCATATCCGATCCCGGCTTCCTGGTGGTACGCGAATGTGTGAAAAACGATATCGAGGTACAGTGCCTTCCGGGAGCTACGGCTTTCGTTCCGGCGCTGGTGGCTTCAGGACTGCCCGACGAACGTTTCTGCTTCGAAGGCTTCCTGCCTCAGAAGAAAGGACGCATGACCCGTCTGAACGGTCTGGTGGAAGAAACGCGCACGATGATTTTCTACGAGTCACCCTACCGGCTGGTGAAAACGCTTACCCAGTTTGCCGAGATATTCGGTCCCGAACGTCAGGTTTCTGTCTGCCGTGAGATATCCAAGATACACGAGGAAAGCGTGCGGGGAACCTTGCAGGAAGTCATTGCACACTTCACGGCTACCGAGCCGAGAGGAGAAATTGTCATTATACTGGCAGGAAAAGAAGATTGAAGTTATAAATTCTAAACAGATAAAAAACTATGAAGAAAGTTGTTTTATTTTCATTATGTGCTGCGGCCGTGCTTGCTTCTTGTAATAATGCAGGCCAGAATAAAGATGCGTTGAAACTTCAGAACGACTCGCTGATGATCGAATTGTCTAACCGCGATGCCGAACTGGATGAAATAATGGGAGCATTCAATGAAATTCAGGAAGGCTTCCGCGAAATCAATGAAGCTGAAAACCGTGTGGATCTTACCGGCGATGCTATCGAAAACAAATCGAGCGCCGACAAGATCAAGGAAGATATCCGCTTTATCAGCGAAAAACTGAAATCAAACCGTGAACAGATTGCCAAACTGGAAGAACAGCTTAAGAACAGCAACTACCAGTCGGCACAGCTTAAAAAGGCTATCAAGAACCTGACTGCCCAGCTGGAAGAAAAACAACGCCAGATTGAAACCCTTCAGGCTGAACTGGCTTCGAAGAATATCCGTATCGCCGAACTCGATGAGGCTGTTTCCGATCTGAACAAGAACGTCGATCAGCTGACTGCCGAAAACGAGGCTAAGACAAAGACCGTTGCTGCTCAGGATAAGGCTCTCAATACTGCATGGTATGTATTCGGTACGAAGTCGGAACTGAAAGATCAGAAGATTCTGAACCGTGGTGATGTGCTGAAAGACAATGAGTTCAATAAAGACTACTTTACAGAAATCGATATCCGTAAGGATAAAGAAATCAAGTTGTACTCTAAGCGTGCTACACTGCTGACTACTCATCCTGCCGGTTCGTACGAACTTGCTAAGGACGACAAGGGACAGCTTACTTTGAAGATTACTAACCCTAACCAGTTCTGGAGCGTATCACGCTATCTGGTTATTCAGGTTCGATAATTATAAATAACTGAATTTTAATTAAATCTGTTATTCATTCTCCGGCATAGAGAATGAATAACAGATTTTTTTGTTTATCTTGCATCGGTCAACCAATCAGAAAGGAGAAACTTATGAAAATATTCCGATATCTTATCGTTGCTGTACTGTTCCTGCTGGTGGCAGGTACATCGGGTGCACAGACCCGTGAGGAAAAGAAAGAGGCTCTCAAGACCTATGTCGGCGAACAGGTCAACGGCCGCACATTCAAGCTGGAGGCAAGCATGGCATATCCTATGAGCGGCAGAAGCATTCCGCTGACTACACCCTACGGATTGCAGATGAAGAAAGACTCTGTCGATGTCTATCTGCCTTACTACGGCAGGGCCTATCAGATACCCTATGGAGGAGGAGAGGGGTTGCGCTTCAAGGCTCCCGTAGAAAACTACTCCAGCAAGCTCAAGAAAGACCGCTACCGGATAACGTTCGAGGCTACGACCAGCGAAGACAACTTCAGGTTCTCGGTCGACTTGTACGACGACGGTTCGGCAAACATTCATGTCACCATGCGCAACAGGCAGCCCATTCATTATTCCGGACAGCTCGATGCAACCGGGTTGCAATAAAAGATGCCTATCTTTGCGTCAACGGAACAGCAGAAAACAATAAAAACATCATGGAAACAAATGAAATTTATGCCGTCAGACTCGAAAAGAAAGGAGTAAAACCTACAGCCGTACGCATCCTTGTGCTGAAAGCCATGCTCGAATCCCCGTGTGCCCTGTCACTCATCGAGCTTGAAACACTGCTGGGCACTGTCGACCGCTCCACCATCTTCCGTACGCTGAATCATTTCCTGGCGCACCACGTGGTACACGACATCGAAGACGGCAGCGGCTCACTGAAGTACGAGGTCTGTCCCGGCGAAGACACTTGTACCGTCGACGACATGCACACGCATTTCTACTGCGAAGTCTGTCACCGTACCTTCTGCTTTCCGTCCATCCACATTCCCGTTGTCGACCTGCCCGAAGGCTTCCGTCTGCACAGCATCAACTACATGGTAAAGGGCGTGTGCCGCGAGTGTGCCGCCCGCATGAAATGACTGTGTAGTCCTCTCCCGGAAAATACTTCACCGACATGTGCGGCTGGATGCTGTAATACGGACGGTGGTTGCGCGGCAGATAGCCCACGCCGTGTACTCCCACCTGCACCGACAGCCGCGGAGATACCCGTATATGATGGTCGTATCAGGCTCTGTTCTTGAGTGTTGATACGACCATTCATTTTCTCTATCAGTATGTCCGGATTTTCAAAGCTTGAAAATCCGTTCCATCAGCTTCCATTTCTCCTGAGAAGACTGTCCCGGCAGCACCTTCTGGTACTTGGACATATGCTCCTCCCATTCCGCCTGACGAGGCAGTGTAGCAAGTCGGGCATAGTCACGTTCCATATCAAACTCGTCCGTCGTATCCATAATCATAAACAGGTGGTTGCCGTAAATATAAATCTGCATATCCACGATACCCACTTCACGGATGCCCGCTTTCACTTCCTCCCATACGTGCGCATGCTCTGCCACGTAAGCCTCTATCAACTCCTTGTCGTCGTAGAGATCCAACGTCTGACAATATCTTTTCATTTATACCGTTCTGTTTTGTTTTTTATCAGTCCCTGCGGAAAATATCACGCGTATATACCTTCTCCTTCACATCGTCCAGACACGCATCATAGCGGTTGGCGATGATAGCCTGCGCCTGCGCCTTGAAATCCTCCAGTCTGTTCACCACCTTCGATCCGAAGAACGTACTGCCATCCTCCAGCGTCGGTTCGTAGATGATAATCGTAGCTCCCTTCGCCTTGATGCGCTTCATCACACCCTGAATGGAACTCTGGCGGAAGTTGTCGCTGTTCGATTTCATCGTGAGGCGGTACACCCCGATGACACATTCCTTTTCCTCCGCCGGATTATAGCTGCCCCAGTTGTAGTAATCATAATATCCCGCCTTGTGCAGCACCCTGTCGGCAATGAAATCCTTGCGCGTGCGGTTGCTCTCCACAATCGCCTGAATCAGATTCTCCGGCACATCCTGATAGTTCGCCAGCAGCTGCTTCGTATCCTTAGGCAGACAGTAGCCCCCGTAGCCGAACGACGGATTGTTATAATGCGAGCCGATGCGCGGATCCAGACAGATACCCTGGATGATAGCCTGCGTATCCAGTCCCTTCACCTCCGCATACGTATCCAGCTCGTTGAAGTACGACACACGCAGCGCCAGATACGTATTGGCAAACAGCTTCACCGCTTCCGCCTCCTTCATACCCATGAACAGCGTGTCCACGTCCGGCTTGATAGCCCCTTCCTGAAGCAATGCCGCAAACTCGTGCGCTTTTTCCTCCAGCTGCTCACCTGCGATTTCCTTGATGGCTCTGTTCTCCTCATCCAGTCCCGCTATCAGTTTCGGGAATCCCACGATGATGCGGCTCGGATAAAGATTGTCGTACAGCGCCTTGCTCTCACGCAGAAACTCCGGCGAGAACAGCAGGTTGAACTTCTTTCCCGCCAGGGCAGGAGAGGTACGGAACTTCTCCGCATACTTCACATACAGACTCCGGCAGTAACCCACAGGGATGGTACTCTTTATCACCATCACCGCATCCGGATTCACCTCCAGCACCAGGTCGATCACCTCCTCCACGTGCGACGTATCGAAGTAGTTCTTCACCGGATCGTAGTTTGTAGGAGCCGCAATCACCACAAAGTCCGCATTTTTATACGCTGAAGCTCCATCCAGTGTAGCCGTCAGGTTCAGTTCCTTTTCCGCCAGATACTTCTCGATATACTCATCCTGAATCGGGCTGATACGGTTGTTGATCTTCTCCACCTTTTCAGGAATCACGTCCACAGCCACCACCCGGTGATGCTGCGCCAGCAACGTAGCGATAGACAGACCTACATAGCCCGTACCCGCTACAGCGATTGTATAGTTTTTCATCATGGAAATGCTCTTTTGTTACAAAGCTAATATAAAATATCAGACAAGTCAAATGAAATTCTACTTTATAGTTGCGACATCAGCGCATCGAAATCTCTGCAACCGATAAAATAAGTTCTGTGTTCCCGAATCTGTGTATCCAGTTGCTTTTTTAATGCCGAAGTACAAACCTTTTCCCAGCTGGATGTCGTGAATGCCAGCATATTCAGTTGCTGTGTTAGTACATTTAGAGGATTACTTGCCACATTTACATCCGTTACCAGAATAAAAGCAATCTGAATTTGCCCTGTGTTCAGGTTACAGGTTGTAATATCTTCACATAACTTTATACTCTCCAGCAGTTTGCGTTGCAAGTCATATTTTCCTGCCTGTCTGGTTATCCTTTTTTCAAGTACTTGTTTTTCCTTTTCGGAAGCCAATGGTTTTTGAGCAATTGGCTGATGTGACAAAAACTCTTTCCACCCTTTCAGTTCAACAAAGCACAATACCTTTTCCGTATACGAAAGAGCATCAGACGAAGGAGAAGAAGCACATCCCTGCGCACTGTGCCATTGTGTTTCCACTTCATCCAGATTGATAACAGGCGTTTGTTGTAAAGAGAGGCAAGAAGGTGTGTGCTGGCAAGGAACATGCAACTGACATAGACTGCATGGTGTGACACCTGTTTTTGTCATTACCTGCTTGTAAATATGTTCAGGAGTCATATTCATTGCAGTTACAAGCCAAGGTTTACAATTTCATTCATAGGCTGTGCCAGTTTCATAAAAATCCGGTTCAAATCGTCCGTAACATCTTCCAGCACACACAGTTCGTCTTCTGTTTCCTCTGCCAGATAATAATTTACAAAGTCATTCATCGACAATTTATCAGCGAAATATCTCACGGCCTGTATGAAATAAGGACTGTGTGAACTTATTAAGATAGGGATTCCCGCTTTGGCAAGTTCTACCAGCACAGACGCGAATTTGATCTGCCATTCCGGATGCAGATGATTTTCCGGTTCATCCCATATCAGAATTTTACTTTCATCCAGCGCTTGCGTTTCCAGTAACATCTGCAAGACACCGAAAGCCTTTATTCCGGAAGCAACATTAACCGGTGCATAATTCTGTTCTCCCTTTTTCCAGTACATGTTTCGTTTTGCATTGTCAAAATAGAAATGTCCGCCAGTGATGTTATCAGTAAGTGTCTGTGCCTTTTGTATAAAAGGAGAGTAGACGTTATCAGGCAGCGAGAAACGGAAAGCATCCAGTTTCTGTGCCATATCCTTTATGTGATAATTTATCAGCGGGCGTAATACATCCTTTCCGGCAATATTGAAATAATGTCCTCCCGGCATTTGTGCATTTGCCAGGATATCTATCAGATGAATATACAGTGGCGATTCTACCAGCGTAGCGTCTTTGACAAAAGTTTCCGTTTTACATTTAAACTCCGTTACCTTATTCTCTTTTATCTGTATGGTTATATCTTTCCCCTGTTCTTCAGAAAAACAAATTTCAGACATTTCAGTATTGTATGTACAGATAGAATTAAGAAATTCGGCTCCTATGATACTTTGGAAAGCCCGTTCCAGCATTTTTTCGGAGTTACTGCTTTCGGTAGCCAATTGTACCAGTTGGTCTATGCTTCTTATAATTTTAGCCCTTTGCTGCGGTACAATGTTTATTTTTTCCAGTTTATCTTTCAGCTGACTGACCCATCGTTTGTCATTCGCAAAAGATTCCACCTCTTTCAGGAAAGCGGCAGCAGTAGACGGCAGAATCACCCCTTTGATTTTTTCTCCCGACTCTGTCTCGGTATGCTTTACATACATATAAAGTGCTGCGCAGTTCAATCTCATGATTCTGTCCTGCGATTGTGAGCTCAGTCTGTCAGCATTACTGAGTGACTTAATGACTGAAAACAATAGCTTTCCTACTGTGCTCTTTCCCGAATCATTGTTTCCGGCAATGACAGTCAAACCATTTAGAATAATGTCAGCTTTCTTTATTTTGTTGATATGGGTAATATTCAGTCGCATCTGCTTTCTTTAATGTAAAAATGAAATAACTTTTGCACTTGTTTACAGCTTGTTTATTTCCTCCTCTGCCAGTCCCGTAGCTGCTGCAATCTGTTCGTTGCTCATGCCCAGCGACTTCAGGTTACGTGCGATAGCGGTTTGTGTTTCTGCACGACCTTCTGCACGACCTTCTGCACGACCTTCTGCACGACCTTCTGCACGTTCCGTTTCTATATTGTCCCGTAAAATCACGATATTATCCAAGTGTTTGTAATACGCGTTCAGCTCCTCCCGGCTCATGCGATCCAGCTTCAGCCGTTCCTTCACCGCATTCAGTCCCGGCGCCGTAGCATTCTCCGGCACATTTCCCGTATTCAGGTAATAAATCCATTCTTCCAGCGGCGTCTTTGCCACCCGGTTAAAATCATTTACTTTCAGTATATAATATTCCGGATAAAGCTGGCTCACTTTGTCCACTTTGAATGTCTGTTTCTGAAACGGACTCAGTTCCAGCACATCCCCTTCATGAATTCCCACGAACTCCGTCTTTCCGTGATATACAAAATCCTTGCCGTGTCCCAGAGAGAAATACACGATGTTGATGCTGTACACCTTACGTACCTTGTCGTATCCCTGTCCGCGGTTGATGTACTCTGTTACCAGCTTCGAAGCGCCAAACAGCATCCGCTGGAAATACGCATACTCATTATTGTTCTGAATCTCGATGAGCACCAGTTCTCCCTTCGAGTTTTCCGCCAGCATATCCACACGGTTATACTTGTCGAATTCATCCTCCTGGTTGCTTTCACTCTCCAGCAGCTTCTGGATGGTCACCTTTTCCTCCAGCAGTGTGGTAAGCAGTCCCTCCAGCACCGCATAATTAGCTTTGTTGCGCAACAGGCGCTTCATAGCCCAGTCAAAACGAATATAGCTTTCCATACTGAGTGCATTTAGTAGTTGATACTTACAAAGTAAACAAATAAACCTTAAAGTGCCAAGCCAATACAAAAAAATCGCCACGATACTTCTCATGAGGTGTACCATGGCGTTTACTTTATCTAGTTTAACAAGATATGGTTCAGGAACTCTTCGGAAAGACGGAGCTGGCCGCTTAGGAACGGTTCGCCTTCACCGGCTCCTTCCAGACGCAGGATATTCTGGGTGTAAAACCAATGGTCTCGCTGGAACATACGGATAACTGCTTTCCTCTTCTCTATATCTTCTCCAGCGATGATAAATGAGGCAGTTTCACCGGTAGGCAAGAAACCTCCGTGCGACCGCCCTTTCCAGCCACCGAATTCGGTATATTGGCGGTCGAAGTCCTTGTTTTTTGCAAAAAAGATGTCCAATGCTTGTGGACGGATATGTGGCATCAAGGCCAGCATGATAGCAGTCCGTTCACTGAACGTAATTTCTTGTCGGCCGGTCATGTCTTCCAGCCATCCGTCGTCAGGCGGTGTAACTTCCTCGATAGAAGTATATTCACATCCTTGACGGAAGTAGAGTTGCATGGCGACGGTCAGTATTCTGTCGAATCAGTCAATATGTGCTGTCATCATCGTTTTTTCATTTTAGAATTAATAACTGTTAGCTTTCGCTCTTATAACATCTGCTTGTTGGTCATGTCCTGAACGGATCAATTATTTCACATTCACACCTTCGTGCGCAATGACCAAAGTCTCGATGGAGGTCGTGTTACCATCGGGCTTGAAATCTTCTACGGTAAGCTTTTTGGGCCATGCGTTCACCGCCTCCCAGGTCTTTACTGGGCTGCCCGATTCGTCCAGCAGGCTGACCGTTACCACTTCGCGCTGGATGGTGTTCAGTTTCACCTTATTGATCCAGTCCCATAGTTTTTTGTCATCTTTGAAGATACCTTTCTTGATGGTCAGATCACCCGCTTTTCTCAGTCCCGGCATTTTCAGTTTAGTGAACACCGGACTGTCGCCTGCGCGATAAGTGATTTCCTCGTATTCCGTTTCCAGACCCGACACTTCGCTGCAGGAAATATCTCCTACGTTCGAGATAGATACTTTGAAATAAAAACTCGGCAAAGGCCATGCTTGTGTGCTTGCACTTTGTGCTGATTCATTCTCTGCCATACTATTTTAGTTTATCATTTAATTGTCTGTTTTTATCAGCTTTTCTGCATCTGTTGCTGGAACGTGATTTCGATGAATTCTGCCGGACGGCTGATTGCCACCAGTACGGTGACGCAATAGTACGTAAGCATTCGGTGAACTACAAGCCCATACAAAAAAATCGCCACGCTACCCTCCGTATAGAGTAGCGTGGCGATTCCCGTTTACTTCCCCGCAGCAAAATCCTTGATGCGCTGCTCCTCACTCAGTACTACGCTACTACCGATAGATTCTGTTCTGCCGATCATCAGTAATATGCAAGTTGATATATTCGTCGACAATCAACCATTAGACTTACAATGTTTTTGCGAAGTCCTTCAAATTAATTATGGCAACTGATGGGAAAGATATATTTTTAAGTTCATTGAAATGGTGATCCTCCGTCACGATATATTCCGCATTGGCTGTTATGGCACAGTCTACGAACTTATTGTCATCCTGGTCTGCTGTAATTAGATGAAAACGGTAGTGAGGAGTTAATTTCTTTACATTTTCACGAGTAAGAATCGTGTAGATAATCGTTTCGGCTACATACTTATTAATGTTGCGAGTCATGACTTCCAGATACTCTTCTACGATTTCATTGCTTATACATAACGTATAGTCTCCATTCAAGAATGATTGCCACACTTTATGGCAGTCATTCTTCGCTGAAATTGCAATAATCAGTGAGTTTGTATCCAATACAATGTTTCTCATATTCATTTATAGGGAGTACGTTCATGTAGTTGGTAGAATTTATCGACTTTTTCCTCATTTAATTCTCCATTCTCCCACAAACGGTCAATTTCTTTTTGCGCTTGCTTGGCGAAATAGTCAGAAATAGCCTTTTTAAGTTCTGCTAATGCTTCAGGACTATCCACAAACGACATCATTTCAAGCACTTGCAATTGAGCTGGATTAAAAACTGTAGTATTCATATATTTGGATTTGGTTCTAATACAAAAGAACAAATTTTTGTCTTTATTTCCTAATGAATAAGATAAAAGGATTAAAAAAACAATGGAGAATCAAAATCTTTCAGTAGCAGGAATCGTGGCGATTCCCGTTTATTTCCCCGCTGCAAAGTCCTTGATGCGCTGCTCCTCACTCAGGCGGCACACCAGCAGCCGTCCGTCCTTCTCCGCTACGATGTAGCCCTCCAGGCCCTCCAGCACCACCTGTCTGTGCTCCGCCGCATGCACCACACAGTTCCGGCAGTTGTACATATCCACCCGGCCGCCTACCTTGGCATTGCCCGCTTCATCCTGCGGCAGCAAGGTGCGCAGCGAACCCCAGCTACCCAGGTCACTCCATCCGAACTCCGCCGGCAGCACAAAGATATCCTCCGCCTTCTCCATCACCGCATAGTCGATGGAAATCTTCTCGCAAGTAGGGAAGAGTCGCTTCAGCTCCTCCGCCTCTTTGTCCGTAAACAAGGCAGGCTCCAGCTCGTCCATCACTCCGGCAATCTGCGGCGCATACCTGCGTATGGCATTCGTAATCGTGTCCGCGTTCCACACAAAAATCCCCGCGTTCCAGAAATAATTCCCCGCAGCCAGATACCCCTTTGCCGTTTCCACGTCCGGTTTCTCCCTGAACGCCTCCACCTTGCAGATACCCTTTGCGTCCGCTTCCCCCTGAGCAGCTATGTACCCGTATCCCGTTTCCGGTCGGGTAGGCTTCATCCCCAAGGTCACGATAGCCTGCGAGTCCGCCGTCTTCTCCAGCGCCACGGCAATGCAGCGCGCAAACTCCGCCGTATCAATCACCAGCGCATCCGAAGGCGTCACCACGATGTTCGCCTGCGGAAACTCCTTTCGGATCTTCCAGCACGCATACGCGATACACGGCGCCGTATTCCTCGCCTCCGGTTCCGCCAAAATATGCTGAGCCGGAATCTGCGGAAGCTGTTCCTTTACTATGTCGACATACTTTTCCGATGTCACCACCCAGAAATTCTCTTTCGGGCAGATATCCTTGAAACGCTCCACCGTGAGCTGAATCAGCGATTTTCCTACCCCCATTACGTCGATAAACTGTTTGGGATATTCGGATGTACTCATGGGCCAGAAACGGCTTCCTATGCCGCCTGCCATAATAACTATATGATTTTGCATGCTGGTTTTAATAGATTTAGAATTGTTTACTTCCTGCGGAAAATGTCACATGCAGGCCCATCCGAATTTTCGGACAATTTCTTTCAGTAAGTATCTGTCCGATACCGGAATCTTTACGATTACGTTTTCATTTTCCTCAGGGGTACATGCCGTATACCCTTTTTCCGGAAGTCTGTCTTCTGATAGAGGAGCAGGAACGGATGATGTAATCTGATATTCGTTGTTGGTCAATGCCACATCAAAATATTCCGCTCCGGTTTCAGGAGAGAGAAACAACTCCCGCAAATCTGTTTTTCCGGACAAAAACTCTTCAATTCTTTTCCCTGAGATGCGTATGGCCGTATATCTGCATTCCTGCTCGTCGGTGTACAATAGACAAAGATACAAGGTTTCGAATGCATCCCGGGCGATAAACAACTGTGGCACATCATAAAAATCCAAAATTCTTTCTATCCGAATAGGAATATTTCTGGTCATAGCGATATGATTTTAGCTTGTGAAACATCAAATAAACGGCTTCTCCACCATGAATAGTGTGAATTTCTGAATGTCTTCTTTATGTTTCCGTCTTGTGGGGAAAGACTTACTTCTGCAATGTTAGCCTTTCGGAACTTTGGGAGTTTTAGCAGACGCTTTGCATCCGTGAGTTCTGAAAAAACAGATACGGCTCGTACAATGCATTCATCTATTCCTTCACCTGTAAACGTTTTGTCTGGAGCTAATTTCTTTTGAGAGAAGAAATCTTCAGACTGTGCCGGATTACCGATTGCGACTCGATAATAGATGCCTTGGCATTTTTCTGAATCTGCCGGAGGGCAGGATTCAGGAAGAGATTCAAACCAATAATTTTGCATTTTCTATAACATTTACTTCACCAAAGTTAAGGATTATTTTAAAAAAAGTAATATGCGTGATGCTTTTTCATTAAAAATGCCGCCTGCCATGATAACTATATGATTTTGCATGCTGGTTTTAATAGCCTTTGGACGTTTTTAATCCCTGCGGAAAATGTCACGCGTATATACTTTGTCTTTCACATCATCCAGACACGCATCATAGCGGTTGGCAATGATGGCATGTGCCTGAGCCTTGAACTCATCCAGATTGTTTACAACCTTTGAGCCAAAGAATGTACTTCCATCCTCCAGTGTAGGTTCATAAATGATAATCTGTGCACCTTTCGCTTTGATGCGCTTCATCACACCCTGAATGGAACTCTGGCGGAAATTATCACTGTTCGATTTCATGGTGAGGCGATATACCCCGATGATGCATTCTTTTTCCTCAGTCGGATTATAGTCCCCACGATTGAAGTAATCATAATATCCTGCCTTATGCAGTACTTGGTCGGCAATGAAATCCTTGCGTGTACGGTTACTTTCTACAATCGCCTCAATCAGATTCTCCGGTACATCCTGATAGTTTGCCAGCAGCTGTTTGGTATCTTTAGGCAGACAGTAGCCCCCGTAGCCGAACGACGGATTATTGTAATGCGTGCCGATACGTGGATCCAGACAAATACCCTGGATGATAGCCTGTGTATCCAGTCCCTTTACTTCCGCATACGTATCCAGTTCATTGAAATAACTTACACGCAGAGCCAGATAGGTATTGGCAAACAGTTTCACCGCTTCTGCTTCTTTCAGTCCCATGAACAGCGTATCGATATCCGGTTTCAGTGCACCTTCCTGAAGTAACGCTGCAAACTCGTGCGCTTTCTCTTCCAGGTGCTCGCCTGCAATGGCTTTGATAGCCTCATTTTCCTTATCGCGTCCCTCAATAAGTTTCGGAATACCCACGATGATACGGCTCGGATACAGATTATCATACAGCGCCTTGCTCTCACGCAGAAACTCTGGTGAAAACAGTAAGTTGAATTTCTTTCCGGTGAGGGCAGGAGTATTCTTGAACTTTTCCGCATACTTCACGTACAGACTACGGCAGTAACCTACGGGAATGGTACTCTTGATGACCATTATCGCTTCCGGATTTACTTCCAGCACCAAGTCGATAACCTCCTCTACATGCGAAGTATCGAAATAGTTCTTCACCGGATCGTAGTTCGTAGGAGCCGCAATCACCACAAAGTCCGCACTTCTATACGCTGAGGCTCCATCCAGTGTAGCCGTCAGGTTCAGCTCCTTTTCTGCCAGATACTTTTCAATATATTCGTCCTGTATCGGGCTGATGCGGTTGTTAATCTTCTCTACCTTTTCAGGAATAACATCTACAGCTGTCACTTGGTGATGCTGTGCCAGCAGGGTAGCAATGGACAGACCTACATAGCCTGTACCTGCTACGGCGATATTGTAATTACTATTCATATACAATTATCTATTCTTATACATACTGTCATAATACTTCTGATAATCCCCGCTAGTCACATTGTCCATCCATTCCTGATTATCCAGATACCAGCGTACGGTCTTTTCTATACCTTCTTCAAATTGCAGGCTTGGTTCCCAACCCAGTTCCTTCTGTAGTTTGGTAGAGTCGATGGCATAGCGCATGTCGTGTCCCAGACGGTCGGTTACGTATGTGATCAAATCCATATCTTCGCCTTCTTTTCTGCCCAACAGACGGTCTACTGTATTGATAACTACTTTGATGATATCGATGTTCTTCCATTCATTGAAACCACCGATATTATACGTTTCTGCAATCTTTCCGTTATGGAAAATTACGTCGATGGCACGTGCATGATCTACTACATACAGCCAGTCGCGTACATTCTCACCCTTGCCATATACTGGCAATGGCTTGCGGTGACGGATATTATTAATAAACAGTGGAATCAGTTTTTCCGGGAACTGATACGGACCGTAGTTGTTCGAGCAGTTTGTAACAATAGTCGGCATGCCGTATGTATCGTGGAAAGCACGTACAAAGTGGTCGCTGCTGGCTTTCGAAGCCGAATATGGACTGTGCGGATTATACTTCGTATCTTCATAGAAGAATTCCGTACCATAAGCCAGATGATGTTCAGACGAAGAAGCCGTTGTTGTGAACGGAGGCTTTACACCTTCGGGGTGCGTCATTTCCAGTGCACCGTACACCTCATCGGTAGAGATATGGTAGAAGCGTTTGCCTTCATATTTTTCAGGCAGGCTTTCCCAGTACACCTTTGCAGCCTGAAGCAGACTCAGTGTACCCATTACGTTGGTACGTGCAAAGGTAAACGGATCTTTGATACTGCGGTCTACGTGACTTTCGGCTGCCAGATGAATAATACCGTCTACGTGATACTGCTGCATCAGCTCCAGCATCTTTTCATAGTCGCAGATGTCGGCCTTTACAAACGTATAGTTCGGTTTGTCCTCTATATCTTTCAGGTTGGCCAGATTACCTGCATAAGTCAGCTTATCCAGATTGATGATGTGATATTCCGGATATTTGTTTACAAACAGACGTACTACGTGACTGCCGATGAAGCCCGCTCCACCGGTTACTATGATATTGCGTTTAAAATTTTCCATGATTGTTTTTTGTTTGTGAGGATTTATTTAAGCACTCCCATGTTTGTCATACATACTTTCAGTGAGTCGGTCCAGTAAGGAATCTTCAGTCCGAAAGTCTGCTTTATCTTGGTCTTGTCCAATACCGAGTAAGCTGGTCGTGTTACCGGGCTGGGGAACTCGTTGCTGTGGCAGGGTTGTATGTCGCATGCGGTGTTTCCGGCCAGTTCGGCTATCACTTTGGTAAAGTCGTACCACGAACATACCCCTTCGTTGCTGAAGTGATAGATACCCGTCTTGCTGTATCCGTTTTTCGGATTTTCGGCTGCATAGTCATTCAGAACTGCTTCGATGGCAACAGCCAGATCGAGCGCATAAGTCGGTGTACCTGCCTGGTCGAATACTACATTCAGCGCCGGTTTCGAAGCCGTCAGGTTCAGCATGGTCTTCACGAAGTTCTTTCCGTATTCCGAATACAGCCACGCTGTACGTATAATCACATAGTCACACCCTGTAGCTTCAATATATTGTTCCCCTTCCAGTTTTGTTTCGCCATATACCCCTGTAGGCGTACCCTTCTGGTCTTCACGGCAAGGTGTATTATACGGATCACCTCCGAAAACATAGTCGGTAGAAATCTGAATAAGTAAGCCACCTGCTTTCTTCATGGCTTCTGCCAGAATTTTAGGAGCAGCGGCATTCAGCTTGCGGCAGAGTGCCGCATCACTTTCAGCCTTGTCTACATTGGTATAAGCCGCACAGTTCACTATACAACTGATATGCTGTTCCTGTACCATTTTTTCTACGGCTTCCGCGTCGGTAATGTCCAGCAGAGTTGTTTCTACTCCTTCAGCTTCCACTACGTCGGTAAACAGGAAATTATACGAAGTCTCTTTGCTGATGATGCGCATTTCATTGCCCAGCTGGCCGTTTGCGCCTGTCACTAAAATATTCATTTTCAATGAAGAATTTTGAATGCAAAATTATATATTTTCCTATTAGAAAGGACCAAACTCAAAAGGAGAATCAAAATCTTTCAGCAATGAGTGTTTGGTATCCTTTTCACTCAGAATAGCCTGTTCGGTAGGAATACGCCAGTCAATACCCAAAGAACTGTCCAGAATGCTGATACCACCGTCAGCTTCCGGATGATAGAAATTATCACATTTATACTGGAAGACAGCCGTTTCACTCAAGACTGCAAAACCATGAGCAAACCCCTGCGGAATGAAGAACTGGCGATGATTATCTTCTGTCAGCTCCACAGCCACATGCTGTCCGTAAGTAGGACTACCTTTGCGGATATCAACAGCCACATCCAGTACCGCTCCCTTCACGCAACGTACCAGTTTGCTTTGTGTGAAGGGTGGACGTTGGAAATGAAGGCCTCTCATTACCCCGTAGGACGACATGCTTTCATTATCCTGAACGAATGTGATTTTTGCTACTTTTTCTTCAAATTCACGTTGTGAAAACGATTCGAAGAAATAACCTCTTGAATCCTTAAAAAGGCGTGGCTCGATGATAACCACACCTTCTATAGCTGTTTTAATTACTTCCATGTTAATAGTCCAGATTACTTTTACCTGTATGTTCTACTTCATCTATCACTTGCAGCAGATATTTTCCGTACTGGTTTTTCAGCATAGGCTGTGCCAGTTCTCTCAGTTTATCAGCTGTAATCCATCCCTGACGGAAAGCAATGCCTTCCAGACAGGCAATCTTCAGTCCCTGACGCTTTTCAATAACCTCGATGAATGTAGAAGCTTCACTCAGTGAGTCGTGCGTACCTGTATCGAGCCATGCAAATCCGCGTCCCAGTGTCTGTACTTTCAGTTCCTTGTCGGCTAAGAACTCCTGGTTTACAGTCGTGATTTCCAGCTCTCCACGAGCAGACGGTTTGATGTTCTTGGCTACTTCCACCACCTTGTTCGGGTAGAAATAAAGACCTACTACCGCATAGTTCGATTTCGGTTGAGCCGGTTTCTCTTCAATTGAAAGGCAGTTTCCCTCCTTGTCGAACTCAGCTACGCCGTAGCGTTCCGGATCACTCACCCAGTAACCGAATACTGTTGCTTTCTTTTCTTCTTCTGCTGTGCGCACTGCTTCTTTCAGCAATCCGGTGAGACCTGCGCCGTGGAAAATATTGTCGCCCAGTACCAGACAAGCACTATCGTTGCCGATAAATTTCTCTCCGATAATAAATGCCTGAGCCAGTCCGTCTGGTGATGGTTGTTCTGCATACTCAAAGCGCACTCCAAAATCGCTTCCGTCACCCAGCAAGCGCTTGAATCCCGGCAAGTCGAATGGAGTAGAGATAATCAGAATTTCACGGATGCCCGCAAGCATCAGTACCGAGATCGGGTAATAGATCATCGGTTTGTCGAACACGGGGAGAAGCTGCTTGCTTACTCCTTTTGTAATGGGGTAGAGGCGAGTACCACTACCACCGGCTAAGACTATGCCTTTCATATTACTTGATATTTTTATAAATGTCAATAATCTGTTCTGCTATGTGATTCCAATTATAAGCAGACATATCATAATTTACATGAGTACAAGGTAAATTGATATTTTGCTGTAGCTTATTTGCTAAAGCATCGATATTACCGACAGGAAAATAGTTGTCTTTATTTAATCCTACTTCTAAATTAGCAGGAATGTTACTGACTATAACTGGCAATTTATAACTCATAGCTTCCAGTAGTGCTATAGGCAACCCCTCATGTGAAGACGGTAAGACAAAACAACGTGTATAGGTGAGTAAAGAGTGTAGCTTTCTACCTTTGATAAATCCAGTAAGGATTACTCCATGTTTCTTGGCTGTAGCTTTCAATTGTCGTGAATAATCATCTTCAAAGTCTGTATCTCCAGCAAGAACTAACTTACACCCTTTAGTATCTATTTTAGAAAAAGCTTCTACCAGATGATGTAGATTTTTCTCTGGAACGAAGCGACACATTCCTAAAATATATTTTCCTTTTTCTATTCCTAACTCTTCAAAGTATTCAGGAAAGTCACAAATTTCAGGCTCAGGAACTCCATTGTAAACCAAATGGCAGTCCTTTCTTCCATACTTTTGAATCAGAATGTTGTCAATGACTTTGGAGATTACTATAACTTCGTTTGCGAATGTTGTTCCCATCCGTTCTCCCAGTTTTAACATGAATTTAGCCGCTTTTCCCCATTTATCACGGTCATAGTCTGGCCCGTGATGGGTAAAAACAACTTTCATGCCTAAAAGTCTGGCCATTGGTGTAAGTAGAGCCGGACCTATAGCATGTATATGTACAATATCTGCTTTTAGTGACTTTGCTTTCAGAATAGCCTTAAAAGTATGAATGATTGCCTCAAAAGATTTTTTCTTTGGAGTTTCAATGTCAATCAGTTTGACACCTTTATATTCAGTAAGTGAATCCCTTACATAGCTTTTTCTTCGGATAACTGTTACATCATATCCTTTGGCTGCTATACGTGGAAAAAGTTCTTCGCAATGGGTTTCCACTCCTCCCATTATATTAGGAATGCCTCGGGTTCCGGTTACTATTATTTTCATATCAAAATTTTTCTCTCAAATCTCCTTGACAGGGATCTTGACCTACATCACACCATTTTTTATCTAGGCAAGCTGGCTTACCTTGCATGCTGCGAAGCTTGTTCTTTATGGCCCACTTTAGTGGGAATTTAATATACTTGTGCATTACCGGACTGGCTGTTCCTACCATCCAGCAGTTCTTGGGACATTTACGTACCATGGCACGCACTTCTTGTGCACGATCACTTTCCCAAATATCCATAAAGTTTGGAGTTTCATGGATATTTCCCATTGATTTTTTCCAATACTTTTCTTCTAGACCATTACATGGATATACATCTCCAAACGGATCGATAAAGAAATTTGCTGAGCCTGCTTCACAAGGCAACATACGGCGACCACCTTCGATGTAATTGATCAGCCCCATATTAAACCAGGCACGGAACCAACTCTTTGGATGTTTTTCTTTTAATTGCCATTCAATTAATTGTTCGAAGTTTTTGCAGACTTCATCTTTGTTGGTAATTACATTATCATCTTTGTGAAAGTAATAAGAGTTATGGAAAGCTGCTGTAGCAAATTCCATTCCTAATGACAGAGATAACTGGTACAGAGAAAGCATATCTGCCGAATTATTGTTCGAAACGGTACAACCGAAACCAATATCTTTCAATCCCATTTGTTTTAATGTAAGCAATGTACGAAGTCCTTTATCAAATCCTCCTGCATGGCCTCGGAGTTCATCATTCTTTTGGCTCAATCCCTCTATTGATATACGGATACCAATGTTGGGAAATTTTTTAGCGAGTGCTACAACTTTATCTTCGAACCAGCCGGATGTAGAAATAACAATTCGATCAGTGTGCTTATAACATTCTTCTACAATTTCTGCAAGGTCTTCACGAATAAATGGTTCACCTCCTGTTAAATTAATGAATTTTAAGCGTGGAAGAGTGCGTAAATCAGAAGCTTTAATTTCTTCTTGTCTATTTGTCGGATTGAACCAAATGTTACACATTTTGCACTTCATCGGACAACGGTATGTCAGGATGATACTTGCGTCTGTGGGATGTGGTATTTTATTATATGCCATCTTTATTATTGAATTAGTTATTAAATGTATTTTTTTCTATAAAACAGTTTTCGGATTTTATTGGATAGAGATGATTGTTTTCTGGATCTGGAGCTTCATTATATATAATTTTGTTAAGTTCTATATTTTCATTTTTTTTTATATGATTACTAATAATATGAATATTTCGTGCAGATGCAATGCTAAAGCAGCTACCATTTTTTCTGTAAATACAAGTTATTTTGTTTTTTTCAAAAAAAATATTTTGAGCATGTCTAATATCTATTACGCCACGATTTTCTGCTCTGGGTTTTCCAATTATTTTGTTATTATATATTCGTATATTGTCATTAATACCTTTATCTATTGAATAATATTCTTGAGAAATTTCAAATCCTTTTTTTATTCCAACTAAAAAATTTTGATAAATTGAAGTATTCGTACATCCTATAGACAAAAAACAACCAATATTGTTTTTACATATGTTTTTATAAACATTAATATTGTGGGACCAGATGAGTAAAATTCCCCAATCTCCGCAATTTGTAATGTTATTATTATAGATATTTCCGTTCTTACATGGATAGACAGATGTGTTTTTATTATTTCCTAATCTTCCTTCAACTTCAATCCCTATACATTGTGCAGAATCAACGGTATTATTATAAACATTAAAATTAGAACATAGAGCATGGATTAAAATTCCATTATATCTCGTATTCTTTATTTTGTTTTTATATATATCAAAAAATCTGGGGCTGTTTGTATACGATTTTTGTAAATTATTGTTATCACAAATTATGTGTATTCCATAAAAAGTATTATTACCCTTTTCATCTTTTTCTGAATTGAAATAACAATCGTGTATGGAAAAATCATGGCAGTTACCAACTATGTTAAAATAAGCAAATTTGTTTTTGACTCCATAGATTTCTATGTTTTCAATTTCAAATTGACTACAATTCTTAATTTCAATTTTTTTACATTGTAGAATCGTTGAAAATCCTTGAATTTTAAAATTGTTTTTGCTTTCTATAGTGAGGTTATTTACATTTAAAATGCCTCTCGGTAAAATTAGACATTTATTTTCAATATCATTAAAAGCCTTTTGTAAGATAGAAGTTACATCTTCTGTTTTGATATCTCCATACTTCTCTAGTGAAACTTTTTGTAATGCGTAGAGTTGAGAGTTTACAATTGCAAATAAAAGAAAAATATATAATCGGATATTAATCGGCATATTTATGAAAAATTTGATAATAGATTTCAGCTGATTTTTTCCATGAAAACTTATCTGCTCTCTCATAACATAATTTGCTTATCAATTTATTATAATTGTTATCACTTACCAGTTTGTATAATTTTTCTTTTATTTCTGGTATAGATGTAGGTGTTACACTAACTTCTATGTTTCCTATTACTTCTGGGAAACATGAGGTATTTGAACATACGACTGGGATACCACATGACATAGCTTCGAGAACAGGTAGGCCGAATCCTTCGTATAATGAAAGATATATCATGACTTTAGCCCCAGAGTAAATTAAAGGTAGATCTTCGTCTTGGAGATATCCTGTAAATATTATATCATCTTTAAATTTTGATTGATTGACAAAGTTATATATAATATCTGAGTTGAATCCTTTTTTCCCTACAATAACCATCTTTTCCTGGATGTTATATTCTTCTTTTAATTCAACGTATGCTTTTAGAGCGGACATAATATTTTTCCCAGGATAATCAATCGTACCGACAAAAAGACAATAATTTTTATATTCTAATTGATATTTAGATAAGCATGATTTTACTATATCTTCATTATATAATTTGAATCTGTTTCTATCGGCAGCATTCGGTATAACTTGAATCTTGGAATCCTTAGCATTACAATATTTTATAATATCTTTTTTGGAGCATTCAGAAACAGATGTAATAAAAGTACTATTATGAACCATCATAGGATCAATAGCCTTTCTGTACATCATTCTAAGTTTACTGAATTTATTGGGAACATTAAATTCTATTAAATCATGAATTGTAACGATTGTTGGAATTCTTTTCCATATTAGGAGAGAAAAATTCGGAATATATGCAAGATCACAGTTATAAGTTTTTTGTAATTTTTGAAAGCTCCATTGGTGCCAGATGATATTTTTTATAGCACTATTTTTAGAAACATTTATATTTATAATTTTTATATTTTCATGTTTTTTCAAAACGTCATAGTCTGTAAAATCATAATTTTTGAATAAAATGTATTGGTCTTTGGTATTTATAGGTGCTATCGTATTAAGTACTTCTATTAATACACGTCCAATACCTGTTAATTTGTTACCAACGTATCCACTAATTCCTACTATCATATTATTGATTTAAATAATTTGTAAAAAGATTGAGCTTGTTTCTCTACAGAATAATAATTTTCAAATGTTTTTGATATAGTTGTTAATGTTTGTTTCTCTGGATAGTTATTTAATATCTCGATAATTTTATGGGATAATTCTATTTCACATTTGGGATTAGTATAATAATTCAATATTCCTAATGTTGTTTCTTTTAATGCTGTTTTTTTAGTTGTTATAACTGGAACTCCGTATATTGCGGCTTCTATAGGGGTAAATCCAAATCCTTCCATTAAAGAAGGATTTATAAATATATCAGCATGTATATATAAATATGCAATTTCAGATTCAGAGAGATTTTGTGATATTAAGAAAACTCTATCTTCTAATTTATTTTTTTTAATAAAAGGGTATATTTTATTATTCCAATATTTATTCTCTTTTCCTTTAAAAATTAATACATGTGGTATTTTATTTTTTATGAGATTGAAAGCTTTAATAAGAGTGATTGGATTCTTATATTCTGTTATTGTATTTATATTTAATATATATGGTCTAAGTGTTGGTAATTTGAAGCTTTGTGGCTCATTTTTAATTATACTGTTATATATTACATGTATATTATTTATGCTTTTAGAAAAACGTTTTATAATTTCTTCTTTTGTATAATTAGAAATAGCAATAATTTTCTTTATTTTTTTTATTTTATGTTGCAGCAATTGTTTGTAAATACTATTTTTAATACTTGAATTTAGCATGAAAGGCTGCATATCATGTAACACTGCAATATTAGGTATTTGGGAACAAGTTAAACTCCACAAAGTTAGATATGGAATAAAAAAAAGATCAATGTTTTTTTCCATACAATAATCTTCTAATTTTTTATAAGCTGTATAGAATAATTTCTTAAATTTATTAATGTTTTCTATTCTAAATATTTCATATTGTGGAAATAAAGATTTAATATATAAATAATTAGTAGGATTTGCTAATAAGAATATTTTTAAATCTTCAAAAGCTTCTAAACCATGTATTAAACGTTCTGCATAAATTGATACGCCTGTAGAAGTTTTAGGATTAAAATAAGATAAGTCTATTAATATATTCATGCAATTCTCTTAATTAATAATTTGAAATAACTTATTTTTTGCTTTTTATTTAATCTTATAGAAAATACATAAGGTATTTTGAGAATGAAGAAAATAACTCTAAAGAGAAAATAAGACAAAGGTGAACTCCATTTCTTTAGATATATAAAAAGACTTGTTGTTGTCAATATTTTTTTATTAAAAGGTATTTTAGTACTTTGACTTTCTAAATGAATTATTTGAGCTTTAGGGATTATAATACTCTTTAGCCCTTCTTTATGATATCTTAGTTGTAAATCGTTTTCTTCGTGATACATAAAATATTTAGTATCGAATAGACCTAATTTTTCAATGGTAGATCTTTTTATAAATAAATCGGCTCCAATAATAACTTCTACACTATAAGGTGTTAATGACATTTTATATATCGGTTGATTATATTTGAATCCGAAATAACGTATATATGATTTTAAAGAATCGATAATTACTCTTTTTGTTGATAAATAGTATCCAAATGACGGGCCAGGAGTTTGTTCTCTTGTAAGTAATTGACATCCTAGACATCCCCAATTTTGGCATTTATGTGCATAGTATAAAAGATGCTCAAGTGCATTGTTTAATATTATTGTATCTGAATTAAGCAAAAAAATATATTTTCCTTTAGTTTTTTGGAATCCAATATTGTTAGCTTGTCCAAAACCAACATTATTGTTCAAATATAGATAAGTAATATCATTCCTTTGGGAGAAATATTCCTTACTTCCATCATTAGAAGCATTATCTACTAGTATAATTTCATAATTTATTCCCCTTGTTGTTGCTTTTATACTTTCTATACAGTTTTTCGTTAACTGTAAAGTATTATAATTGATTATTATAATTGATATTTCCATTTTTTTTCTTTTTAGGGATTGTATTTGATATTACATTGTATTTAAGAATAATAAAGAATGTGATTATATAAAAGTTCGAATAAACTTCGCCTACTAATAGAGTGTAAATTATTCCAGCTAATAAATACAATTTTAAAATATATGATTGTTTGTTAGTGATTAGATTGGCTTTTTGAGCTTTTTGAGCGAGATATAAAAGAAAAATAAATTTTCCTAAATAGATAAATAGTAATCCTAATATTCCATATTCTACTAACCCTCCAACATGTGCACTTTCGAATGCTAAAGCTAAAGGATGAGGACCAAATGTTGTTAAATAATATCCTGTAAAACCAAGTCCTCTTCCGAATAATAGAGATTGTGGATTATTTATTACAAGTGATAGAGCTCCTGCAAATTGAATAAATCTACCTTCGATGGAAGAACCATTGATTTCGTCACTTTGCCCGAATAACGAATAAACTTCGTTAATAGTATTTGAAAAAATGAAGTAAAGAAATAGTACGGGAATACTATAAATAATTATTTTCTTTTTGGGAACTTGTTTTATTATATATAGACATGTGACTATGATTAATGCGCCAAGTGGACCTCGAGATCCTGTAAAATAAATATTGGTTAATAATAGAAATAAAATACTATATACAATCAATGTTTTTTTTTGAAAAGCTTTAGAAGAAAATATGTAAAAAAATGTAATGACAAGTAATATAGCATATTGAATAGTATACAAAGAAGTTCCTGAGATTCGACCTTGTAGCTGTCCTCGTTGGTCTTTAAGAGAGTTTTCTGCGATTTCATTGAGATTTTCGATACTACAATATGGTTGAATAATTTCAATAAACGGATTAGATAAAGTAAGATAGCTATATATGCCTAAAATCCCAAGTATAATAAGAGAAATATTTATAATTGGTATATCTCTTTTTATTTGTGAATTTGTAATGTTAGACTTCCATATGATTAGTCCTACAAGTATTGCTATTATATTTTTAGCACTTCCAATATGAGCGAGTATACCTAAATCCGTACCCAATAATATAAATGGAATGTATATTAATATAGAGTAGGAAAAAAAATTATTTATATTTTTATCAATAGAACTTTTGTAAGTCAATAATTCCTTTTTCTTGATAAAACCATATACAATAATAAAGATAGATAAAATTGTAATAAATGAAAAGTGTCCTAATCGTACGTCTGGATTTATCCAGATAGACGCGATAACATATATAGGTATTATTCTATACCACTTTTGTACTATTAAAATAATGCATATGAGGAAAATGATAAATATCATGTTAGTCTAATGCTTTTTGTAGTTTCTTGACTAATTTGTAAATACCTCCAGGTATAATGAATAAATATAAATATCTATCCGATTTTATGATTGATTTGCAAAGTTGCTTTTTTCTTTTTAGTAATAAACTAATAAAATATGATGATATAATGAACCGTATATGAATATTGTCTTTAAAAGTAAAGTGTCTTTTTATTTTTTTTGTTAAGAATTTTATAATATAGTATGTGTTTATTTTTTCTATAGCATTATCTATTTGTTTTTGCTGTGTTGCCGTTGCTCCTGTTGTAGTTTGTCTATAACATCCAGTTTTTTCGGGAAGATAATATAAGTCTCCCATAGAAGCTGCACCTAAAAATAAGTTATGATCTAAGCGGGATGGAGCATTTTGTATAATATCCGAAAATAAGCATTCTTTCCGAATACAAACTGTAAGGGTCATTATAAAATTACTTTGTAATAGTTCTTTAAATAAGCATCCTGTTTTTGAATATAGGGGAAATTTTTCATAAGCTGGTCTGATTATTGTTTGACCTTGATCATTGATTGTTTGAAATCCGGTATAAACCATTGTCACTTGTGGATTAGCTTCTAAAATATCTACTTGTTTTTGTAATTTATAAGGATCAGTCCAGAAATCATCTCCTTCACAGTATGCAATATATTTGGCTGTAGAAGCAACAGCTGCATTCATAATGCGTGATAAAGAACCGTCATGTTTGCTATATTGATTTTCTGTTTCCAATATAGGTTTTATTATATCGGGATATTTACTAGCGTATTCTTTTATAATTGTTGCCGAATTATCTGTTGATGCATCATCATGTATAATTGCTTCAAATTTAAAATTTGTTTTTTGCATAATGAATCCTTCTAAGCATTGTCTAATAAAGGCTTCATGATTATATGTAAGACATCGAATACTTACTAATATGTTTTCTTGCATAATATTTAGAGTGTCTAATTTTATTATGTATAAAATCTTCTTAGGATAATCAGAGATTAGATATTATTTTGCTTTGTAAGGATTCTGATTATTATCAATAAGAAATTCTCATGCATGTTTTCGTATATTTATGATTCCTTAAAAAAATCAAGAATAATAAAATCTTGCTATTCTGCTCATTGAGGAGTGGTATTAACGTATGTATGATAGATATCTAAATACAACCAATAATGGATTAAGTGAGTATATCGGAAAAGGTACCATATAAAAATATTAAAGTCGTATTCTAGGTTTTCTTTTGATTAGATACAGTATATCAGATAGCTATCAAGTTGAACTATGGAAATTGAGCTTTACTTCTTGATTACAATTTTTTTATTATTTTAGCCGGACTTCCTGCTACAATTGTGTTAGCTTCAATTGATTTTGTTAATAGACTTCTTGCACCTATATAAGCATGATTACCAATCGTTTTTACTTTTCCTGAAATCGATAATGCTCCTTGTCCTATGAATACATAATCTTCTAGAGTTGTGTATGCTCCTATTGTTGAGCCTCCAGCTATAAAACAATATTTCCCAATATGATTTGTGTGAGAAATGTTTACTCCAGATAAAATTACTGTACCTTGTTCAATAATTGTGTCAGCTTGTATATGTGAAAAAGCACTAATGTATACTCCAATTGGCGATATTTTTGCAAATCGAGATATTACGGCTGTAGGGTGTATGATAGATGGTATATTTCCTCCAAGTTGTAATATTCTTTCAATCAATTGTGCACGAATTGTATTGTCTCCCATTGTTAGTAAAAAGTTGCTACCTCTTAAAGAGCTTTCTGAAAATAATTTTTCAAAAGAGCCTAAGATTTTGAAACCATGATCGATTTCTCCGGTACGGTCGTCATTATAATGGTATAAACCTGAGATTTTATATCCGCATTGCTCAGCTATATCTATAAAAACAGGTGTATTATGTCCAACTCCTAATGCATATATTTGTTTGTCCATATCATTAATTATTGTGTGGTTAGTACGTTTTTATGCTAATGGATCTATTCTGTAATCTTTTGATAGCTGTATAGACTCAATTAACGATATTATATGAAATTCTATAAGTGAATTGAAATATCTTTTATTGGTACAATTTTAAACTTGTTGAGTGTATTTACCATTTTTCCATTCATTTATTACAGGTTTACGCTTTCTTGATGAAAGTACTGGTATTTCATTAACCTGTTCTATTTTAATAATTGCATCAGGGCCTAAAACTTTGAGTAATTCAGAAATGGCGGATTCGAGATATTTATTTGTATCACAATTTTGTTGCATTATAACTTTTAAACAATATTCTTTTTCTTTTTTTTGTATAAATTGCCATTGAATAATTTGATCGTAATGTTTTAATGTTCTGCTTAATAGCATTGAAGAAAATGGTTCTCCATTTGTTGTATAACATATATCAAGCTTCCTGCCTAATAGCTTTCCAAGAACAGGATAGCCTTTACTTCTTTCATTAGGTGGTAAAAGGACTCCAACATCTCCTGTATCATATCGGATAAGAGGAAATGCGTAATTGTGCAAGTCTGTTATAACAATTCGTCCTAATTCTCCATAGGCACAAGGTTCATTACTATCCATCTTCAAAACCTCAAAATAATATCCTGTATGATTTATGTACATGATATTATCTGTTGGTTTTGTAGGAGGTATTTCTTGTGCTAATATGCCACATTCCTCATTAGCATATTGAGAAATTATTTCACATTTTAAGTACTTTTTAACTTTGTTGCGAGTCTCATCTTGCAATGTTTCACTTACGGAAATAATAATTTTTAAATGTGGAAAACATTGAGGATGATGTTGAACATAAGTTGCTAATAAATCTATAACAGAAGCATATCCCCGCAGCGCAACAACATGTTCTTTTTTCATTATTTCACATAATTCTTTTATTCGAGATTCTCCCATATCAGAGATGTCAAATGGAATTATATTTTCTTTTTGAATTTGTTTTAATGATTTTGTTTGCCATTTATTCCAAATTCTTAAATGAATTAATAAATCGTGTGTATTGAAGCCAACTCGTTTGCCAAAATATTTTAATTCTGCAATTCGTCTTTTTCGTTTAAGTGTGTCTTGAGGAATTTCTAATGGTATACCTGTTGAACCTGAAGTTTTTTGAATATATATATTACCTTTTTGTCCCGGTATAACTTCTTGGGAAACTTCTATTTCTTTATGATGATTTATTAAAGTTTGCTTATTAATAACAGGATAATCTGTTAAATTGTAACTCTTTATATTCTTGTAAAAAATAGTATTTGTTTGTGCAAAAGCTAATAGTTGTTTAAGTTTCCGTTCCCTTTTATTAGCACCATCCGCAAAAGATAATTTATCGAAAACTTTTATTTCTCTATATGGTTTCCCTATAGGAGATCCTTTAAAAAAATCTAAGATCCAAAATCTGTATCGTAGATATATTGAGTGAATATCCATTTGTTATTGCTAAAATATTAGTTTGAAGACTCCTTTGGCTATTTTATAATTATTTTGAAAACAGTTTAGAGGAATAGCATGTGATAATTAATAGAAGTTATGTTATTAAACTTTATTTTATATTTAAATAGTCACATATTTTAATTATCAGTATGCCTGTTAGATATTTGAAAATTAATTAGACATGTTTATGTCTATTGATTTTGAGAGGATTTTATCTCTTGGCAATAATATCAATTATACGTAAAATGTCTTCTTCCGTTAATGAATGATGCATTGGTAAGCATATTACGCTATTTGCCATTTTGTGTGCTTCTGGTAAATTCTCAGGGTGAGCACTTTCTAATCCTCGATATGTGGAAAAGGTACTGATTAATGGATAGAAATATCGACGGCCTAGAATATTTTGTTCTTTCATTTTGAAATAAAGTTCATCACGAGTCATGCCATATTTTTCTGCATCTATAAATATAGGAAAGTATGAATAGTTATGTTTTACTCCTGGCATATCATCAAAAAAAGTAATTCCTTTAATTCCTTTTAATGATTTGCGATATTTAATGGCAACTTGATGACGTGCTTCAATAGCTGTATCAACTTGGCGAAGATTAAGTAATCCGTATGCAGAACGAATTTCATCCATTTTGCTATTAATTCCAGGAGCAACGACTGTAGTTTCATTAGCAAATCCAAAGTTTTTCAAATAGTCGATACGCTTTTTAGTTTCCGCATCGTGCATAATTAGTGCGCCTCCTTCAATAGTATTGTAAACTTTGGTTGCATGAAAACTGAGTGTTGACATATCACCAGCATTTAAAACACTTTCTCCATTTACTTCTACTCCAAAAGCGTGTGCTGCATCATAGATGACTTTAAGGCCATATTTGTCAGCTATTTCTTTAATACGAATAATGTCACATGGCTTACCATATACATGTACGGGCATGATAGCGGTCGTACGTGGAGTAATTGCTGCTTCTATTTTTTCTGGATCAATATTTCCTGTTGTTGGGTCGATATCTACAAATACAGGCTTTATTCCATTCCACCATAGTGCATGAGTGGTTGCTACAAAACTGTAGGGAGTCGTAATAACTTCTCCTGTAATACGGAGTGCTTGTAGAGCTGTAATTAGTGGCAAAGTTCCGTTAGTAAATAAACTTATATAAGGAACTTTTAAGTATTCACATAATGCTTTTTCAAGTTCTTTATGATAATGTCCGTTGTTAGTAATCCATTTGCGATTCCAAATATCTTGTAATAGTTCATTGAACTCCTCTAAATCGGGTAAAAGAGGAGATGTTACAGTAATAAGTTTTTCTTCCATAATTATTGATAATTTATTTTCTTTTCAAAATAGAGAGTAACTCTTTTAGTTCTGGAAATTTGAACATCCAAGCAGCTCCGAGATAATAGATAATACCGATGATAATTCCAGTTATTAATTTTATAATATTATTTGAACAGAATGGTAGTATACCAAAATGGATAATGATCCACATAGTTACTACCAACACAAGGGTAGGTGTAAGGTCTTTCATTTGGCGTATAAAACCAACATTAATTAGTTTCCCAGTGTAATAGGTATTGATTACTAAAGCAATAAGAGATGATACTATTTGACCATAACACATTGCGATTAATCCAATAGGGACAGTGACACATAGTATAGTTATTCCTAATATTTTTTTTATAATTTCTAATCGGAGGAATAAATCGGAGCGTCCCTTGACTTGAAGTAGATTTAAATTGATAGCATGTATGGGATACCACATAGATGCGAAGCTGATAATTTGTAAAATAACAGCAGCAAAATGCCATTGTTCTTTTAATAATAGTAGGATGAATGGTTCCGATACAGCTGATAAACCTACCATTAGTGGAAATATTAAAAATGCTGATATACGAAGAAATTTTCGGTATGCTTGAGCTAATCTTTCTGTGTCATCTTGTATTTTACATAATATAGGATAAGTAACTCGTTGTAATACTCCTGTTAAATTAGAAGATGGAAAATCTGAAAATTGTTGTGCTCGAGTATAGTAGCCTAATCGTGATGCAGTAAATAATTTTCCAATAGCAATAAGATAAATATTTCGGTAGAGAGTATCTAATATTCCTGAGGCAAGTAATTTGCTCCCAAAAGCAAATAACTCACAAAATGAATCCTTGGAAAATTTGCTTGTAGGATGCCATCCTGTGAAAGACCATAATAAGATGGTATTTAAGCTTAGATTTACTAGCTGTAGCATAACAATGGACCATACACCAAAGCCCTTATAGGCCATTGTTATACCTATAATACCAGAAGCAATAGCAGCAATTAAACTTGCTTTAGCTTGTGTCTTGAAATTTATTTGAATAGTAAGTAATGCTCGTTGTACTACTGCTAATGAGTTAAATATAATTCCTAGTGAAATTACACGCATGATAGCAGTCAGTTCAGGAGTATTGTAAAATTGAGAGATGAGAGGTGCAATTAGGTAAAATAGTAAATAAATACAAATGCCTACTCCAATATTAAAATAAAATACGGTGGAGTTATCTGTTTCTGTTCGATTTTGTTTACGAATTAGTGCTTGTGAAAATCCGCTATCTATTAGAGATTGTGCAATGGAGATAAAAACGGTTAACATTCCTATCAAACCATAATCATTGGGAGAAAGCAACCGTGCCATAATGATCATGATAAGGAATTGGATTCCCTGTACTGAAAAACGTTCGATACTACTCCATATTACTCCCTTTATTGTTTGCTGTTTTAAAGATTCAGTCATAAGAGAATAGTTTAATATTTAGTTTGGAATCTATTATTTTGAAAAAGGGAGCTTCAATGTAGGTTATTCTTAAATAATCAATGAAAGTGCATACTATATAAATTATGATTATGGTGACAAGAAGATGTATCCATAAATATTCTGATGAGAAATAGCTTACATTTTCAAAAGTATCTTTCCATAACCATTGTCTCATAATATTGCTATTGGCATGAATTAGTAGAACTCCAAATGTACTTCTTGAAATCAAGTTTATAGTTTTGTTATTTTTTAATTTTAGATTCTTAAAAAACATAAATGAGCAAATTGCTGTACTAACAGCAAAAATACTATTACAATCAGAAACAAAATAATAAGGAAAGAAATTTTTATTAAGAACTTGATTACATTTTAAAATACATATAACGCTTATAATTGAAAGTGATATAGATATAAGCATAAACCATTTCCATTGTTTTTCTTTGATAGAGAAACAGCCATAATTTCTAATATAGGAAGCTATGAAATAGAGTACACAGAACCAAGAAACGTAGTTCATTGTAACATCTATTTTGGGGACACTTCCTAATATTGTATATGTAAAAATACAAAGTCCTACTAAAAGCAAATGTAACTTTTTATTTAAATTTCTTATTAAAATATTTAAAAATGGAATGAATAGATAAAAAACTAAGAAACAACTGACAAATCCATCATGGATGTTTGTTATTGGTAGGAATGCTTTAAAACATTCACTAACAGAAAAAGTAGCATATCCTGATATAACAAATAATAGGTAAAATAAAATTTTATAGAATTCAATTTCAAATAAAAGCTTAAGAAATTTTCGTATTGTTATTTGTGATTTACACATGAAATATCCTGTAATTAAAACAAAACAGTTAATGCCTGTTTTTCCCCACATTCCTGCTAAATATAAAAATATGGATGAAGAATTTAACATATTCTGTTCCATTAGCTGTAATAATCCAGAATTGACTACATAGTGATGTGCAATGATGAGAAGCATTACTAAGATACGATATAATTCTAAATTAGAATCTCTTGGTATTTTAAGTCTATCGTTTTTTTGCATTGGTTAGATTTTTTTGTTAAATCATTTTTTTTATTTTTAACCAATAGGAGTATCCAAATAACTTCCATCCCCCTGTTATGCATATTGTGAGAAAAATAATACCTATTAGAATTATTTTTCTACTAATCCCAGATGGGTATAAGGGAATAGTAGCTGGTTCTACTACAGCAAATACGGGTTTCTCTTCTTGTATTTTGGCCCGAGCTACCTGTAACTGCTGAGCCACTTGGCTATATACTTGATAGGCGAGGCTCATGTCGTTTTGTAGGCGTTCTTGTTCTGCACGTATGCTCTGAAATGCAATATTACGGTTGGTATCGAAGTAGTGAGCGTATTTGCTTTGTGCATCGTAGTATTCTTGTTGGCGTTCTTTATACAGCTCTTCCAAATAGGCACAGTCTTCCTTTGCTTTTTTGATTCGGTAATCTACAATATATTGTTGGAGTTTTGCTACTACACTGTCGGCTACAATGGCTGCTACTTTGGGATCTTGTAAAGTAACTGTAATAGTGGTCATTGCTGTCTTTTTTTCAACATTAGCTGTAATTGCTTGTCTAAGTCCTTTTACTTTTGTAGCTTCTTTTTCTGTCAGCTGGAAAGGATTTAATGCTGCCGTTGAATCAGCTTCCTCGGTAAGAAGAGATTTGATAGCTCCGATTGCTAAGCTTGGAGCTGCTTTAACATATCCCCACCAGGGTTGTTTCTGTTCATCCAGATAGCTCACCAAGGTGGTGTCTAGTTTTCCATCTAACGTCTGTACGCGGGTGTCGAACAGATCTAAAACAAACGGAGTTGAAGATACAATATCCGGTGCAAGAGTTACATTAAGTGCATCATTGTTGCTGCTGGTTCCTCCGCCTAAGAACGAAGAAGCCAGACTGGCAAGTCCTCCACTTGCTTTATCTCCGTTCATCTCAGGGGAAAGGGTGACTGTTACGGTGTATTGTTTGGGAATACTCAAGGCAATGATAATGCCTAGCACCATGCCTACGCCGGCTGCCTTGTAGAGGGTCTTGCGGATGGCGATGATTTTACGCAGTATCTCCATCCAGTCTATTTCGAGTTCATCGTTTTCCGCTTTCTGTACGTCCGGATGCTGATAGTTTTTGTTTTCGCTCATAGATGCTTATAGGGAAAAGGCTACAGTCGGCACGGCTCGGTGGGTGAGAAAAGTTGCAGTAAAATCTTCCTTACCGCGCTTCCTGTAGCTGTTTATAATCAGTAGTTTACTTAATCAATGCCGTAATGGCAGCTGTCATGGTCACCAGTGAGGCAATAGAGTTTGTCAGACCGACAACGTTGCCGATGTTGAACTGCTTCTTGCGCTTGCTGGGCACGATGATTTCGCACCCGGGTTCCATCTGTTTTTTGCCGCTGCCTTTCACCTGGGCTATCTGGCCGTTCATGTAGATGATGAATTTCTTGCTCTTCTTGGCGTTCTGGCCGTAGCCGCCTGCCTGGTTGATGTAGTATTTCACGCCTTCGCCTTCCTGATAGGATACGGTGTTCGGCATCATCACGGCGCCGTCTATCTTCACGGTGTTGTTGTATTCGGGCACGCTGATCACGTCGCCTGCACGCAACACGATGTCGGCATCGCTGCCGGGGTTGGCAAGGGCGGCTTCCAGGTCGATGCCTACCGTAAAGGTGCTTTGTACGTTGATGCCCAGGGAGTCGATCATGGCGTCGCCTACCTGGCGGCGGAGCAGGTTCACTACATCCTGCATGCGCTTGATTTCTTCTGCATTTGCCACACGGGTAAGCTTGGCTCCCTTTACGTAGGCAAACTGAGTGGCGCCTCCTGCCTTGGCGATGATGCTGCTGATGCGTTCGTTCTTGCTGCTCAGGGCGTAGGTTCCGCCGTAAAGCACTTCGCCGTCTACTACCACGTTCTGCTGTGCGCTGTAGCCCGGGCTGCGGCGTACGAATATCTGGTCGTAAGGCTGGAGGGTGAATCCCGGTTCGCCGTCTACCACAAAGCCGTCTTTCAGGCCGAAAGAGAAGTTCTGTCCGATGGTAGCGGGGCTTTCGGTGCTCTTCGGGTCTTTTACGCGGCGTGCCACGTCGACACGTACTACGGAAGCCGATTCACGCAGACCGCCTGCGGTGATCACGAGGTCTTCGAGGGTCATGTTGTCGGCATACGGATAGTCGCCCGGATGAGCTACTTCGCCGAATATCTGTACGTTGCCCAGGTCTTCCAGGTCGTGGATGCTGGGGATGTAGAGTACGTCGTTTTTCTGCAACGGGATGTCGGGCTGGCTGCCGTCCATGATGGCGCGGATGTCTATCTGCTTCACTTCGCGGGTCTTGTTCTCACGCTCGCGGTACAGTACGGCACGGCCGGTAAAGGCGTCTGCCATCAGTCCGTCGGCTTTCTCTACCAGTTCGCGTACGGTGTTCAGCTTGCCGCCCAGCTCGTAGATGCCCGGACGGTATACGGCGCCGCGTACTTCCAGCTTGTTGGTGAAGCGGTCCAGAATGGCTTCGGCGGTGATTACGTCGCCGTCGTGCAGCTGGCATACGCTGTAGTCGGTGTCATCCACGGTGTTTACCTGATATTCCTTACCGTTCTGGCGCACGATGCGCAGGCTCTTGGTATAGGCGTCGCTGGTAAATCCGCCGGCATATTTCAGCAGGGTAGAAAGGGTTTCGCCTTTTTTCATTTCGTAGCGCATGGGGCGTTTCACGTTGCCTGTAATCTGTACCAGTTCTTCGTAGGCAGGAACGATAATCACGTCGCCTTCTTCCAGGCGGATGTCGTCGCGGGTCTTGCCCTGCATGATGAACTGGTAGACGTCTACCGTAGCTACGGTCTGTCCACCGCGCGATACTTTCACGTTACGGAGGCTACCGATGCCGCTCACACCGCCTGCACGGTAGAGGGCGTGGAATACGGTAGAGAAGGCCGAGAGGGCATAGGTTCCCGGCTGTATCACTTCGCCCATCACGTTGATCTGGATGGTACGGGTGTTGCCCAGCGTGACGCGTATCTGGTTGCTCTGGTCGGAATAGATCTTGCGGAGCTCGCCGGTGAGGTACTGCTGTGCGCGCTCGATGCTCATGCCGCTCAGGAATACGGGGCCGAGCTGTTCGAGGTTGATGGTTCCGTCGGGCGAGATCTGCTGGCGGATGGTGTTCTGGCTGGCTCCCCAGATGTCGATTACCACTTCATCGCCCGGACCGAGACGGTAGTTGGGCGGGGTGGCTATGTTGACGTTCGGTTCGAACGTAAGGTTGCGGGTGTTGAAGATGTTGCGGCCGAATACGGCGTCCTGCTGTGCCACTTCCTGTGCCTGTGGCTGTTCGTCGAGCATGGTGGAATTGTCTTCCTGTGTCTGCTCGCGCAGGCGTGCTTCGGCTTTGGCGGTTCCGGTCATGTCGCCGGCAGCGGTACCTGTCTGCTGTTCGTACATTTTCTTCACGCGTTCCGCCTGTTCGCGGGTTACGCCTCGGCGTGCCAGCTCGGTAGCTATGGTACGCTGGTCTTTGCCTTGTTTTACTCCATCTTTAGCATATTCCAGCACTTGCTGGTCGGTCATGCCCGACTGCGCCATGAGCAGGGGCGAACATGCCATAAAAATAACAAGTGATAAAGCTTTTAGTTTCATGCTTGTCTGTTAGTGATTTTATATTGTTTTTCTGAATTTACTCTTCGATGGTTTCGCACCAGGTGTAGCTCACTTTGAGCAGGGCGGTGCTTTGGGGCATTTCGATGGCGATGTAGTGGCGGCCTCCGTAGCGGAGGAACTTGCCGGTCACACCGTAGAGCGGACCGCGGCGTACTACCCGGACGGGGACGCTGCGCTTGCCGCGAAGCTTTTCGGAATCGATGAACCGCGTGCCCTGGATGTCGGGGTTGGTGGCATGCATGAAGTTCTGCATGTCGCGTTCGCTCACCGTGCAGTAGTCGTTGCCGTTGCGTTCCTTCTTCAGGAAATAGACGGGCAGCGGGGCTTCGGAGGCGAACTGCCGGCACCAGTTGGCGTCGTAGGGACGGTGGATGAAAATCAGGTTGTGGATGGCCGGTACCAGTACATGGCTGCATTCACCCTCGCGCCCGGTGTCGCGGAGCTCGTATGTCATGGGGATGTAATGCTCGATGCCCTGCTCTTTGAGATAGGCGGCTACTGCAAGTTCTTTGTTGTACACCGTCTGCAGGGGAAGCCATACCTGTTCTTTTTCCATGTCTGTGGATGTTTGTCCTTCTGGTTTTTTGTTCCCTTTTTTCTTGATTGAATGTTTGTTGAGGTACGGATGTACCTCTCTCTCCTTCCTAGCACCTGAAAAACACTATGAATCAGTTTGTTATCTCCAAATACGGAAGATGACGCACATCGTGCTTCTGTCTAGGATCCGCTCCCACAGCCGCATAGGAAGTCGTTCTTCGGCGCAAAGATAACAAATTTATATGCAGAAAGGTTTATTTTAACCTTTTTTTAGATATGATTGTTCAATTTTTTTATTTTTACACAAGGACTGCCGTCTTTTTCCGAATGTGGACGCGAACGGGCTGGCTTGTCAATTTATCCGTTTTTTTTGTCGATTGGTACAAAAAAATCTCCGGATGCCGGCATCATGTGCGGACAATGTCCGGAGATTTTTTTGGATATTCGTACGAAAAGCCGGAGCTTTTGTACGAATATCCGGGTAAACTTCCTGATGTTTACTTCAACTTTTCAGCTTTTTTTCCCGTCGGGCTGCCTTTTCGGGAGTCCGTGCCCACGGAAAGCTGCTTCAGAATCCTGAACTCGTTTTCTCCCGGCTCCTCGTCGGGATCGGCCTCGCGTACTATCAGGTTCGTCTTGTGCATGATGCAGCTCTCTATGATCAGTCTCAGGGTGGTTACGTCGAAATCTATCTCGCACACCTGTTCGGCTGCCTTGAAGAAGGTGGCCAGCGTCTTGAAACGGAAGTTGCGGACGGTGTCGAAACACGTATGCGTGCCGATGCCCGTGATGCGCTGGATTTCCGACTTCGATACGTGCGACAGGGCGCACAGTGTATCGATGAACTTTCTTAATTCTTTGAGCCACTCGTCTGTCTGTTGCTTCGTAGGCTCGCACGAAGCGTATAATTTTTCGAAATATTTCATTAGTCTTGTCTCTCGGGGGTTATCTCTGCCGTATAGGGCAGTAATTAATACTCTGCCAATCGGTATTTTTACCGGTGAAAGACAAGAACGGAAGTTTACCTGTCAGGTTCTGTTGATGACACAAAGATAACGGAAAAATCGTGGCTGAACGTTTTTCTTTGCGAGAAAAACTTCCCTTGCTTTTACTCTTTCTTTTAATATATAATAGGAAAGGGTGGCAACCCTGGTGGTGCTCTTGTGGCCCGCCGGACATTGTAATAACTTGTAACTCTGAGGGTTTGCTATGCTACACTTTGGTGACGGTGGTGGCCCGCCCTTTCGGGTTGCGTAAAAAAATGAAGAATTATGGAGGTGATAACAACTATGAAAAATCCTGGCAATCTGGGCTTTCTGGTACTTTCGAGGCGACTGCTTACCCAGATGTTTGCCGAAATGTATGGAAAGTGGCATTCCGACTCGCAGGCGTATGTGTATCTGCTCATGGCGGCGTGCTTTACCGATCAGGGTGATACCCCTGGATGCCTGAAACGGGGCGAGCTGTTTTTCTCAGGAAGGGAGCTGAGTCTGCGCTTCGCCTGGAGCCGGAGGCATGTGAACCATTTTATCGGAGAGCTGGAGCAGAACGGTGTGGTGGAGGTGATGAAGGTGCAGAACTGTTCGAAGCTGCGTCTGCTGCACTACGATACGCTGTGCCGCATGCGGGTGAAAAACGGTGCGGACGGAAGGCGCAGGAGCGCGGGCGACGAGATGTTCGAGGTGTTCTGGGAACAGTATCACGACATGACGCGGCAGCCTGCCCTCGACATCGAGGCGGCGCGCAAGGCGTGGGGGAAACTGACGCTGGCCGAGCGAGAGGAGGCGGTGGGAAACATCGAGATGTATCTCTGCATGCTGCCGTCTATCGACCGGGCTCGTACGGCGCTGAAGTATTTGCAGATGAAGAGTTTTGTACTCAATTGATTATATTTTTATCTGTGTTGTCTGATGAAACTTTTTAAATTGTCAATCATTGCTGTCCGATAAAACTTTTCAAACCCTCAGTAACTTGTTGATATATAAAAATCAAGCAATAATTTTAACAGGAGGGATTATCCGTAAAGGCAATCGGATTTTCAGTAATGTGAAAAGCAGTATCTGACAGCAGTCATATTTTTAGGATTATGGGGATGGTTTATGCGGAAGAAATAGAAGGGGCGGTACTGGGGGCGTGCCTGCTGGAGCGTTCGGCTCAGGCGGTGGTGCTGAAAAGTCTGCGTGCCGAGATGTTTTACCTGACGGCGCACCGGGTGGTGTTCGAGGCGATAAACGCGCTGTATGCCCGGGGAGCGGCGGTGGATATGCTGACGGTGACCGAGGAGCTGCGTGCTCAGGGACGGCTGGACGATGCGGGCGGTCCGTTTGCCGTGGCGAAACTGGCGGCGGGGGTGGCTACGTCGGCTCACCTGGAGTATCATTGCGGCATCCTGTTTCAGTATTACCTGAGGCGGAAGCTGGTGGAGGTGCTGACACGGGAGCTGGCGGCGGCAAACGATATGACGTGTGATGTGTATGATGTGCTGATTGATACGCAGCGGGAACTGGGGGCGCTGCTCGAGGATTCGCCGCTGGAGAATCACTTGCACCCCATGCCGGAGGTGATGGATGATACGGTGGCGCTGGTGGACCGCCGGCAGGAACTGGCTGTGAACGGGCTGACGGGTGTGCCTACGGGCTTGCAGCGGCTGAACGAGATGACAGGGGGATGGCAGCCGGGCAACCTGATTTTTACGGCGGCGCGTCCGGCCGACGGAAAGACGGCACTCGACTTGTTCTTTGCGCGTCAGGCGGCGATGGCGGGTGTGCCGGTGGTGTTCTTCACGCTGGAGATGACGGCTTCGGAACTGGGCGAGCGTATGGTACTGGCAGAGAGTTCGGCCGATCCGTTGCGTATCCGTCAGGGCAGGCTCTCGCCGGAGGAGGTGGAGGATGTGCACCGTACGGCGGAACGGATGAGCGCGCTGCCGGTGCATGTCGACGATACACCGTACATCAACGTCGACCAGTTGTGTGTCATCGCCAAGTCGCTGCGGGCAAAGGGGCTGCTGGGCTTGCTTATCGTCGACTATCTGCAACTGCTTGCCACGGTGAATCCGGGGCGTACGCGTGAACAGGAGGTGGCGGAGTGCAGCCGCAAGCTGAAGGGGCTGGCGCGCTCGCTGGGGTGTCCGGTCATCGTGTCGAGCCAGCTCAACCGTCAGGCGGAAGACCGGGCGGGGAGTCCGGAGCTGCGTCACCTGCGCGAGAGCGGGGCCATCGAGCAGGATGCCGATCTGGTGATTCTGCTGCACCGTCCGGAGCGTTATCACATCCGGGTGGATCCCGATACGGGGTGGTCTACGCGGGGCATGGGCATCGCCACGGTAGCCAAGCACCGCAACGGGGCGACGGGAAAGGTATATTACGGGTATAATCCCAGCATGACGAAAATCGGCGAGTTCGCGGGTACGCCTGTGACTGCGCCGGCAAACAATTTAAAACGGAAGAATGATGAAGGAAAGAGCAGTGACTTATTCGGTGGTTCCGCGGGTTGATCCGCGTGATATCTCGGCAGAGATGACGTATTATGCCCGTGCACAGGCGCGGGGAGAGGTGACGCTGGGCGACATGGCACGCCGTATTCAGCGGCGGTGTACGGTGACACGTGCCGATACGCTGGCGGTGCTTGTGGCGCTGGAAGAGGAGGTCTGCCGCGGGCTGTGCAACGGCGAGATTGTCCGTCTGGGTGAGCTGGGTTCGCTTCAGGTGGGAGTGAAAAGCGAGGGAGTGCGGCTGGAGGCTGACTTCCACGAATCGATGATAAACAAGATATGGGTGCGTTTCCGTCCGGGCATGGTGCTGAAAGGGATGCTGGACGGGGCGGCTTTCGAACGGGTTTCGCCGCGCAAGGAAGCCGGACGTGCCGGAAAGGGGATGCGGTATGAAAGAAAATGAACACGGCGACGGGGAATTCCGTCTGCGTATCTACGGCAAGTCGGAGCTGGCTTGTCTGTATTTTCCCGACCGTTCGCCGGAAACGGCACGGCGCAATCTGTACCGGTGGATGTACCGCTGTCCGTCCATCCGCGAGGGGCTGGCGGCACTGGGCCACGACAAGCACCGCAAGTTTTTCCTCAAGCCGGAGGTGGAGGTGATCGTGCGGGGACTGGGGGAGCCGTAAGATTAAGAGAGGCTGTTTTTTCGGAACGGGAACGGGGCTGGTGAAACAAAAAACATTATCTTTGCACGAAAATACAGGATTTTGTTTTAAAAATGATTAAATCAAGCAAGGAATAATGATTGACGGACTTATTGAATTGGAAAACGATCTGATAGCGGAAGAATGCGAAAAATATAAGTCGTCAAATCGGATTTCGGAACAAGATTTGAACACGGAAACAGTTGCTGCATTGGCAGAAAATGTGCATTCCTTTCTGATAAACAGCCTTATATATACTTTTCTCTACCAAAAAAAACTTTTGGACTCGGTGGAAATCTCAGGCAGCTATGGATTTTTGCCTGATGGAGAATATTCTCTTTATACTCAGTTTCCGGCAGAAGTAATCCCTTCTTTATGTGAAGAACTGCATATCGTATTTCTGAATGCTGTGATAGAGCGGAAGAACGGCCTTGTTTACAGAAAAAAATCGAAGCATAATCTTATTGATAAGGGAGCGGTTTATACCAGATCTTATGTCGCTTATGAAATAGTGAAAAATACCTTGTCGCGGTGTGATGCAGGGGCTGACGTGTCTGTGCTTGATTTTGCCTGTGGTACAGGACGCTTTTATGATTGCATTGTCGATATATTGGATAAAGAATATGGTATACCGCCGGAAAAAAGTATTTTGAATAATATTTTTGCTGTGGATATAGACCCTGTAGCTGTAGCGATTACTCGTATGAAGGCCTTGGCAAGGCTGAAAGAACCTTCTGTTTCGGACATAGAAAAAATATGTGGAAATATTATTCGGAGAAATGCACTGATACAGGAGAATATAATGTTTTCTGATGAATGTCCGTTGAAAAACTCTGATTTTGAGGGAAAGGTAAACGGAGGATTTGATGTGATTGTTTCAAATCCTCCTTATCTGGTTCTGAAACCGGACAAGAAGAAGATTTCGGGAAATAAAGCTGACCGGATTTTAATGTGGGTGTCCTGGTTCAGAACTTCGGGGGCTTATCATTATGCGCTGGAGGGAATGTTGAATCTGTATCAGCTCTCCATTGAAAAGATGATACGGATGCTTAAGCGGAATGGTTATTTGGGAGTAATATGCCCTTCTACATTATTCGCGGATTTGTCAACAACAAAATTGCGGAAATTTTTGTTGGAAAAGAACAAGGTCTGTGAAATAAAATACTTTAGAGAAAGCATCCCGCTGTTTGACAATGTAACGCAGTCGACTAATATATTTTACCTGCAGCGATACGGTATTACCGGCAGGATAAATGTGGAAGTGGACGGGAGATGTTTTGGAGTAGAAATCGGAAGTGTGCGGAAGATTTTCGGGGAAAATATGGAGATACCTCTGATGTCGGATAGGGGGTGGGAGATTCTGGAGAAGCTGTCACAGGTACGGAAGCTGAAGGAATATCCTGAAATACGGAACAGAAGGGGGGAACTGGATCTCACTTTATATAAGCGGTTTATAACACAAGAGCAGACTCCCTACCGGTTGGTACGGGGAAATATGATTGCTGACAACGATATTGAGGATATCAATCACGAATATGTGAAGGGCGAGTTTCTCGGAACTCGTTCGGCTGAATTTCTGAAATGTGATTTTGGCAGAAGGAGGCTGGTCTGTCAGCAGGTTTCCAATATGGGAATATCGCGGAGGCTGAGGTTTGTGTATTGTGAGGAAAATGATATACTGGGAAATAGTTGCAATTACATATCGGCTGAAGAAACAGTCTTGAAGAAGATGTATATTTTGCTGAACAGCAGCTTGTTGAACTGGAGATTTAAGGTGACCAGCTCTAATAATCATATAAATAACTACGAAATAGACGATTTGCCGGTAGTTGATCTGAACAGAGTGGATGAAAACTTTACTTATTCTTCGCAGGAGGAACTGGACAGGTATGTAGGCGAACTGTATGGTTTGACACCGGAAGAGATAAACTGGATAGTACGATGAAATTATATAATCATGTTGTGTTTAAGATGGGGAAACATGAGGCGGAAATAGCCCCTCACATTCCTGAAGGTGGAAACTGGCAGGATATTCCTCTGAGCATATCGGATACTCGTCTGGATAAAATAAGGGAAACCGGAGGACGGACTACTTATTACGGCAGGTTGTGCTGGGACAAGCCAAGCTATACGATCGCCACTTATTTCAATCGGGTAGGGAACGGGTGCAATCTGCACCCTTCGCAATGTCGTGTGCTTTCCAACAGGGAGGCGGCAAGGCTTCAGTCGTTTCCCGACAGTTTTATCTTTCAGGGTTCCAATGCTTCACAGTACAAGCAGATAGGAAACGCTGTGCCTCCTTTGCTGGCCAGGTTCGTCGCTTCACTGATCATGCCTCATTTAAGAGGAATGAATTTTGTGGATTTGTTTGCCGGATGCGGAGGTATGTCGGAAGGATTCATTATGAGCGGATTCCAGCTGATAGCCGCAAATGAAATAGACAAGAGCATTATGGCTACCAACCGATATAATCACTCGCAGTATGCACCGGCTGAGAATTTTATTTTGGGAGATATTACCCAGGAGGAAACCAAGGCGCGCATTATGGAAGCTTGCGGAAATACACCGGTTAATGTGGTTGTCGGTGGTCCGCCCTGTCAGGGATTTTCGTATGCGGGCTGGAGAGATCCGAACGACAAGAGAAACCAGTTGTTCAAGGATTTTGTTGAAATGGTAAACCGGCTGAGGCCGGAATTTTTCGTTATGGAGAATGTGCCAGGTATTCTGACTATGCGTAAGGGGGATGCCATTAAAGAAATTATTGAGGCTTTTACTGAAATCGGTTATCGTGTAAATGTACCCATCAAGTTGAATGCCGAGGAATTTGGTGTGCCGCAGCGTAGAAAGCGGGTTTTCATCATCGGTTCACTGGAAGAGATTTCCATACCTCAGCCGTCGCCTTTGTTTTACATGCCATCTGTCAAGACACCGAATATGTGGAACTTGCCCGTAGCCATTACGGTGAGAGATGCTATCGGTTCGCTGCCGGAACTGGAAAACGGGGGAGGAAGTCTGGAAATGGATTATGAGCCTGTGCAGGCATCGGCTTACGACAGGCTCATGTATGGAGAGTTGACTTTCGAAGAGTTTTATAATCTACTCTGACTCGGAAGTAATAATCTTGTCGCACAGAAGTGTGATGAGTTTCCTGGCTTCCTGGTCGGCTTGTGTGAAATTTCTGGCTTTGATGCTCTGTATGACGGCAGCCGTTTCTTGGGGAAACTGGTCTGTGTAAAATGTTACTTTACGGTTTTCCTTCATGTCGAATTCTTTCAGACTTTCGAAAGCAATGCGCAGGTATCTTTTCTGATTTTTCCGCTTGTTTTCATTTTCGATAGGGCTTTCGTGTATCTTCAGTTTGTCGGGTTCCAGCGGATTGAAATCCGAAAAACGGTAGTCGTACATGGAGTATTCGGGATGCAGGTAAGTCTGGAGAAATTCTTTCCCTCCTTTTTTGTAAATAAGGGAGAACAGTTTCAATACGTTCTGGTGGCATTTAAGCATGAGGGAACTGAGTTTCCGGGCATCTTTGTCGGAAGTGATAGTATTTTTGTACTTGTCCCAGATATATTGGGAATGCCAGCTTACCACCTGATTGCCGTCTGCCTCCAGTGTCAGCAGCTTACGGACATCCGACAGGGAAAGGCGATTGTTCTTCGCACTGTTGCACGCTTTGCACTTAGGGGCAAAGTTCGTACTGTGGCAGAATCCGAGCGAAATCGGACCTATATGGTCGGCCGTCATTTTAGCTGTTTCTCCGCAGACCGGACATGTGCACTTTGGAGCTTTCTGGTATTCTCCCATCAGTCTGTTGGCCAGGTTATAGTTGCCGTCGGACCATTCTTCATAAGCACGCCGGTCCTGCACATAGGTTTTCATGTTGTCTGTATGTCTGCCCTTGTCGGTAAACTGCCGGCAGCACAGTCCGTCGGAATGGTAGCCGTCGAAACGGTCCGGACAATTTGACATGGCTCCCGGAGAGAGTTTGCCTGAACACTTGGCTACATGTGTATCATATATTTGCCGGATCAGGTCGGCTGTATCTGTAAAAGATTTTACCTTGAATATGTGGGCTATGTTTTGCAGGTCATTGGTATTCTTGCAAAACTGTTCTATTATTTCCTTTATGGTATAATCTGTCTGCTTCAGCTTGGTGCCGAGTTTCTGGTTGATTCTGGAAAGCGTTTGCTTAGTGGGGTATTCATAATATATGCTGAGCGCCTTTCCACAGATCTGGCATACATGTTTTTTTGTAGGATGTATCTCCCTGACTGCAACGGCATAGTTTCCGGATTTTACGGGAATACCCAGTTCCTCGCATTTCTTGTTCCACCATGCCAGACGTTTCTGTCCGGCGGAAGATTTCTTGGTGGCAACCCATTTAATCTGCGTGTCTTTTTTTCTTTCAAAATAAAGCCCTTCATATTCGGAAGCTGAAACAATGGCTTCTGTGTATTTTTGAAATTCGGGATGCCAGTTTCTGTCAATACCTTCTTCTTGTTTTTTATTCATTGTTTTCTAGTAGTTTAGTTAGATTAATATTTAATGCTTTTGCTATTTTTTCTATATTGACAAGAGTTATGTTTTTTTCTGCACGCTCTATCATTCCTATATAGGTACGGTGAAGTCCGGCATATTCCGCAAGTTTTTCTTGCGAAAGGTGTTGCTCTTTTCGGTACTTCTGGACATTTCTGCCGAATATTTCTAGAATGGAATTGCTACTCATAGTATGTTTTTTTACAAAAATATGTAGGCTTAGATTGAAATTCAACATACTATAGTTAGCATTTTGGGGGTATTTTTTGTTCTTGCTGGTTTGTTGCTTATACACCGCAAGTTTTTCCTCAAGCCGGAGGTGGAGGTGATCGTGCGGGGACTGGGGGAGCCGTAAGATTAAGAAACTATGATATATACTTGCACGGGGTGTGAACCTTACGTTTGCGGCATCGCGGCGTGGTTCACACCCCGTTTTTTGTGTGTATGCTGCATCGGAAACTTAACCGTTTTGAAACAGGATTGCCACATGCGCGTTTCTGTTTTGAAATACGCTGCCTTTAATTTTGCGCAATGAAAATTAAGGATTTTTGATTGCTTGAAAAACGCTGGTTGTCATGTAGATAGCTGGTAATGAAAAGGTAAGGAGCAGGTTGGGAAAATTTACAATTTAAAAATAAAATGAAAAAAATTGCAGCGTATTTACTTTGCTTTTTGCTGATTGCTGTCTTGCCGCTGATGGCGTGCAGCAACGATGGAATGACGGAGGCTGTGGCAGGCAGCTTTGATGTACAGTTTGAATGCCCTTCGCTGATAGAAGTGGCCAAGGGAGGGGAATATACGTTCCAGGTGACCGGGAGTAACAAGCCGGCGGAATCGGATGTGATTATTCTGGAATCGACAGGGGGAATCTCGTATACGTGTGTGCTGGTGAGTGTTTCGGAAAACAGTTTTACCATAAAGCTTGCCGACGGATGCGAAAGCGGTACGTACCGGGTGTTCGTCAAGCGTGGTGACCGCAAGAAACAGATTGGTACTACCTATATTAATATTGTAGAGGGAATTGATTTCACGCCGGATGCCGGAACGACGGTGTACGGGGTGGTATCGACAGCCGACGGTCCGGTGCAGGGTGTTGTGGTATCGGACGGTGTAGAGGTGAGCGTGACCGACGAACGGGGTATCTACCAGCTTCAATCGGAAAAGAAATGGGGGTATGTGTTTATCTCCGTTCCTTCGGGGTATGAAGTTCCTGCCGAGGGAGTCTTGCCTCAGTTCTACCAGATGATGAAGGGGGATGGCACTGCGCATACAGGCTGCACGCATCGAAGACAAGGGTGTGGTAGAGGTGATCTATTTCTCGGAAGACTTTGAGTGGCTGTTGCCCTGGGCAGAGAACAGCGGCGCCGGACAGACAGTGGAAAACGACGGATCGGGTACTGCTCCGCAGATTTACAGTGCGAAGAACGACGAGGGACAGACGGCTGCCGAAGCGTTGCTGGCTCACGGATACGGACTGGAAGAAAGTCGCGGTGCTTCTATCTACCTGCAGAAATGTTACCTGAAGTTCGGTAAGGCAGACTATCAGGCAGGACTGACACTGCCGGCTGTAGACGGCATACCGTCAGGCGAGAAGGTAATGCTTTCGTTCGACTGGGCGCCGATGGTGGGCGGTACGAGAAAGTTCGACCCGGTACAGTTGATCATCACCGTGACCAACGGCAGCGAGACAGTCGGACTGGATCCGATAGGACATAACTTTGTGAATGAGGTAGACAAACTGGAATGGCTGCATGCCGATGTGGTGCTGGAGGGTGTTTCCATCACGAAAGATACACGCATCACCATCAAGTCGGATGCATGGGGTGAAACTGCCGCTACTTCGGGCAGCAGTGTCTATCGCCGCTGGTTTATCGACAATATCAAACTGAGCCGCGCCAACTGACAGGTGCGGTAACAGAGAGGTTCCACAGGCTGTACAGCATTTACGCAGACGGTTTTCTACCGGCAGGCGTCGAGCTGTACGGCCTGTGGTTTTTTTATTTTTATCGTAACAATGCAATCCTGTAGGCGGACGGTGACGGACACTGCCCGGAACTGGCTATGTATCTTTGTGATACAGAAAAGAGATTGAAAGCTTTCAACAGGTATTCGTTTTAATCATTAAAAAGTAAAAAGATTATGGAAAGAGCAGTGACTTATTCGGTAGTAGCAAGAAAGAAACCTAATGATCTGGAAGGTAGTGCCAAATATTATGCCCTGGCACAGGCACGCGGCGAGATGGGAATCCGTGAAATGGCGGACCGTATTCAGCAGATGTGTACGGTGACACGTGCCGATACGATGGCGGTGCTGATTTCGCTGGGTACGGTGATGCGTGACGGTCTGTGTGCCGGAGAAATCGTGCGTCTGGGCGACCTGGGTTCGTTTCAGATCGGTCTGAACGGTGAGGGTAGTGTCACGGAGGAAGAATATCACACCGGACTGATAAAGAAGGCGCATATCAACTTCCGTCCGGGAGCCGATTTGTCGGACATTCTGAATTCGCTGAGCTACGAACGTGTGCCGGTAAAGCCTAAAAAAGAGGAGTAAGACTCCGGAAGGGAGATGCGGACAGATGTGAAATATAAAAAACAAGGAGGAATGTATGACTGGAAAGGTAAAATGGATTCTGATCAGGATAATCAAGTGTCTGTATTGCATACTGACCGGAAAGAAAGGAGGGTGTGATGAGAAAGATTGACATGATTGTCATTCATTGTTCGGCAACGAGAGCGGATGTTCCGCTCTCGCCCCGCCAGCTGGAGGAAATGCACCGGCAGCGCGGGTTCGACGGATGCGGGTATCATTATTATGTAAGGCGCGACGGAGAAATATGTACGATGCGTCCGGTAGACCGTCCCGGAGCGCACGCCAAAGGATATAACCAGCACAGTATCGGTGTGTGCTACGAAGGAGGACTGGACGAGCAGGGACGTCCTGCCGACACACGTACGGAACTTCAGAAGCGTTCGCTCAGGGTGCTGGTGAGAGTGCTTGCCATGGACTTCCAGACACGCCGGATAGTAGGACATCGCGACCTGAGTCCGGACCTGGACGGTGACGGTGTGATAGAACCGGAAGAGTGGACAAAGGTGTGTCCCTGCTTTGATGTTGGGACGGAATTATAAGAAAATTTATGTACAGTGTTATAATGATATGTTTTTATGTTAAAAAGCTGTCAAAATGTAATATGTAAAATAAATATGTGTATTATTAAATTTTAACACTTATATAAATCTTTGGTTTATAGTAATTTGTATTAAGGGGCTCTTTTGAGGAGTCCCTTATTTTTTAAATATTTGTTATTGTTTGTTTTTATATGGTTTTATCCATAGATTCTCGAAGGGGGTATAAAGATGTTCAATGTGTTAGTAAAATATCGGTATTTATAGTAAAAAATAAAGCTGAAACTGTCTATTTGATAATTTATAGAATATGCAAGAATATTTATGTATTTTGCTTTAATTTTTTGTTTTTTAATGAAATGATATGTATATTTGTGTCCGTTATTAAAATTTTATTAGAATATGAAAAAGCGAATTACACTTTTTTGTGCCTTTTTGTTAATAGGCATAAGTCTGGCGATAGCTCAGGCTGTACAAGTGACAGGTGTCGTGATGTCTGCGGAGGATGACATGCCTGTCGTGGGAGCTTCTATTTTGGTTAAGGGAACTTCTAATGGTACAATTACGGATATCGACGGAAAGTTTATACTGAAAGTTAACAAGGGGGATAAACTTGAAATCAGCTATATCGGTATGAAATCGCAGACAGTAGCTGCCAAAAATAATATGAAGGTGGTACTGGAATCGGATACAGAGGTACTGGATGAAGTCGTAGTTACCGGTATGCAGCGTATGGACAAGCGATTATTTACAGGTGCGTCAACAAAAATATCTGCCGAAGACTCTAAACTTGACGGTGTGCCGGAAATCAGCCGTGCCCTGGAAGGACGTGCAGCCGGTGTATCGGTTCAGAACGTATCAGGTACTTTCGGTACAGCTCCGAAAATCCGTGTACGTGGTGCCACATCTATCTACGGTAGCTCTAAACCGTTGTGGGTAGTAGATGGTGTCATCATGGAGGATGTAACGGAAGTAGGTGCTGACGATTTGTCTTCGGGTGATGCCGTTACACTGATCAGTTCGGCTATCTCTGGTTTGAATGCTGACGATATCGAAAACTTCCAGATCCTGAAGGATGGTTCGGCTACTTCTATCTATGGTGCTCGTGCCATGGCGGGTGTGATTGTCGTTACTACCAAGAAAGGTAAGGCAGGTTCTAACAAGATCAGCTATACAGGTGAATTCACCATGCGTATGAAACCGAACTACCGTAACTTCAACATCATGAACTCTCAGGAGCAGATGGACGTATACAAGACACTGGAAAGCAACGGTTACCTGACATTTGCCGATGTATACCGTGCTTCTAACAGTGGTGTATATGGTAAGATGTATCATTTGATCAACAGTTACGACGCAAACACAGGATTTGGCATGCCAAACACTCCGGAAGCAAGAAATGCTTATCTGCGTGAGGCTGAATACAGAAATACAGACTGGTTTGATGTTTTGTTCAATAACAGCATTTCGCAGAACCATGCAATCAGTATGACAAGTGGTACTGAAAAGGCTTCGTACTATACTTCACTGAGTGTGATGAACGACCCGGGATGGACCAAACAGAGCAAGGTACAGCGTTACACTGCCAACCTGAACGCTTTGTATAACATTACCAAGAAAGTTTCATTGAACCTGATCGGTAACGCTTCTTACCGTAAACAGCGTGCACCGGGTTCGTTAAGCTCGAATCTGGACCCTGTAAGTGGTGAAGTAAAACGTGACTTCGATATCAACCCGTATTCTTACGCGCTGAATACTTCACGTGCACTCGACCCGAATGAATACTACGTACGTAACTATGCGCCGTTCAATATCTTGCATGAACTGGACAATAACTATATGGACCTGGATGTAGTAGATATGAAATTCCAGGGTGAGTTTAAATACAAACCTATCAATAAGGTAGAACTGAGTGTGCTGGGCGCTTACAAGTATTCTACTACTACTCAGGCTCACAAGATTACTGACTATTCTAACCAGGCATGGGCTTACCGTGCAATGGATGATGCTACTATCCGTGACGCTAACCCGTGGTTGTATACTGACCCGGATGTATCGAACGCGTTGCCGGTATCGGTTCTTCCGGTGGGAGGTTTCTACCGTGAAACTAAATATGGCATGAACAGCTACGACTTCCGTGCTACTGCCAGCTACAATGACGTATTTAATGAAAACCATATCTTCAACTTCTTCGGTGGTATGGAGTTGAACGCTACCGACCGTACACAGACTTGGTTCCAGGGTGTAGGTTTGCAGTATGATATGGGTATGCTTCCTTCTTACGACTATCTGTACTTCAAACAGGGTAATGAGGAAAATGCTGCTTACTACGGTGTGTCTACAACCCGCTCTCGTGACGTGGCTTTCTTCAGTACAGCTACTTATTCATGGAAAGGTAAATATACAATAAACGGTACAGTCCGTTATGAAGGTTCTAACAAGCTGGGTAAGAGCCGTTCGGCACGCTGGCTTCCTACATGGAACGTTTCGGGTGCATGGAACGTACACGAAGAAAGCTGGTTTGAAAACCTGAGACCGGCCTTGTCTAACCTGACTCTGAAGGCTTCTTACTCACTGACTGCCGACCGTGGTCCGGCTGAGGTTTCTAACTCACGTGTAATCGTCAACAGTTATAACTCTTACCGCCCGTTTGCCAGTGTAAGTGAATCCGGACTTCAGATTACAGAACTGGAAAACAGTGAGCTGACTTACGAAAAGAAACATGAGTTGAATATCGGTGCTGAAATCGGTTTCCTGGATAACCGCATCAATCTGGCTATGGACTGGTACAAGCGTAACAACTACGACTTGATCGGTGTCATCAATACAATGGGTGTAGGTGGACAGATTTCAAAATATGCCAATGTTGCCAGCATGAAGTCACACGGTGTGGAATTTACATTGTCTACAAGAAACATTGTAACACGCGACTTCAAATGGAATACCGACTTTATCTTCTCTAACGCGAAGAACGAAGTTACCGAACTGGATGCTAACTCACGTGTTATCGACCTGATTGCAGGTACAGGTTTTGCTCTGGAAGGTTATCCGGTACGTTCACTGTTCTCTATGGACTTCCAGGGACTGAACGGACAAGGTCTCCCGACATTCATCAATGAAAAAGGTGAAGTGACTGTAAGTGACATCAACTTCCAGGAACGTAACGTTAAAGATCATCTGGTTTACGAAGGTCCGACCGATCCGACTATTACCGGTAGTTTCGGTAACGTATTTACCTACAAGAACTTTAAGTTGAATGTATTTATCACTTACTCATTCGGAAATGTAATCCGTCTGGATCCGGTATTCAGCAATAAATATACTGACTTGGATGCAACCCCGAAAGAGTTTGTAAACCGCTGGACTAAGCCGGGTGACGAAAATATTACCAACATACCGGTTATCGCCGATACACGTATGAACCGTCAGGATTCTCAGTTGAGCCGCGCATACAATGCATACAACTACTCTACAGAACGTATCGCCAAAGGTGACTTCATCCGTATGAAGGAAATTTCACTGAACTATGATTTCCCGAAATCACTGGCCAGCCGTATGAAACTGAGCAACCTGTCACTGAAACTTCAGGCAACCAACCTGTTCCTGATTTATGCCGACAAGAAGCTGAACGGTCAGGATCCGGAATTCTTCAACACCGGTGGTGTGGCTGCTCCTGTTCCTAAGCAGTTTACTTTGACTTTGAGATTGGGTATTTAATTTGATTTAAAAGAGAAAATTATGATGAAAAATATAAAAACATACAGTGCTGCTTTATTGATGGCGTGGGCTTTCGCTTCGTGTAGCGATTTCCTGGATACAGTGCCAGATAATCGTGCAGAAATTGATACGGAGTCGAAGGTTACCAGTCTGCTGGTTTCGGCTTATCCTAACTATTATCCGATAATGATGTTTGAGCAGGCTTCGGACAATACGGCTGACAACGGTGAGATGTATGGCTTTGAGTTCCAGCAGGAACAGGATGCCTATCTGTGGAGTGATATCAAGACAGATACGAGTCAGGACTCTCCGCAGGGAATGTGGAACGGACTTTATATGGCGATTGCTTCGGCAAACCATGCACTGCAGGCTATCGAACAGATGGGAAATCCGGCTTCGCTGAACGCTCAGAAAGGTGAAGCGCTGTTGTGCCGTGCATATGCACATTTTGTCTTGGCTAATATCTTCTGTGAAGCTTACGATCCGGCTACCGCTGCGGAAAAATTGGGTATTCCTTACGCTACGAAACCGGAAACAGAAGTAGCTCCTGAATATACCAGAGGTACACTGGAAGAAACTTATCAGCATATTGAGGCTGATTTGCTGGAAGGACTTCCGCTGATTAATGACAATTTATATTCAGTGCCTAAATATCATTTCAACAAGAAGGCTGCCAATGCTTTTGCCGCACGTTTCTACCTGTTCTATGTAAAAGAAGATAAGTCGAACTATGAAAAGGTGCTGGAATATGGTAAGGCTGTTTTGGGTACAAATCCGGCAAGATCACTGCGCCAGCTGCAGGCCGATCTGGGTTCTATCACTGAAATAGATGAAAGAGGTGATGCGTATATCTCTGCTTCGGTAGACGCTAACTTGCTGATTACTCCGATTTACAGTTCATGGCCTTATATTTATGGTCCTTACAACATGGCAAAACGTTATGGCATGAACCGTACGGTGACTGAAACAGAAACTTTGTGGGCAGGCGCTCCATGGAACAACCCGTTGTTTTATGCCAGCCTGAACGGTGTGGAACAGAAGTTGTGTTTCTTCAAGTATCGTATGTACTTTGAGTATACAGATAAGGTAAACGGTATCGGTTTGCGTCACGCTGTAATCGTTCCGTTCAGTACCAACGAAACATTGCTTTGCTGCATCGAGGCTAATATTCTGAAGGCTCAGCCTGACTATGCTACTGCTGTAGAATATATGAACAAATGGCTGGATGCATCGAAGGGTGACGGAAGATACGGATATCCGGAAACACTGACAGAAGATAAAATTGTAGACTTCTATGAAGGTGTGGGATATACACCGATACCTGTAACCGATGAAACCAAGCGTACAGTGAAGAAACACCTGAATCCTTGCTTCTCGTTTGTAAACAAGAAACAGGAAAATATGATCCACTGTGTGTTGCAGATGCGCCGTATCGAAACTATTCACGACGGTTCACGCTGGATGGATGTAAAACGCTACGGTATTGAAATTACTCATAACCGTGATGGTATGGACCCGATCGTATTGACAAAAGACGATCCGCGTCGCGCATTCCAGTTGCCACAAGATGTTATAGAAGCTGGTCTGGAGGCTAATCCTCGATAAATGAACTTTAAAATGATAGTTGTTATGAAAAAGATAAAATACTTATTTTTGATATTGGTAGCCATGTGTACTGCTACCTCATGCAGCGAAGACGATTTGTCTCCTGATAGCATTTTTGATACGACAGCTCCTCAGCGCAATGAGTTTGATAACTGGATTCTTACGAACTATACAACTCCATATAATATTGACTTGAAGTATCGTTTTGAGGATATCGAATCGGATATGGACTATAACGTGATACCAGCCGATTACAACAAGTCGATTGCTTTGGCGCAGATGGTGAAATACCTGTGGCTGGAAGTGTATGCCAAACTGGCTGCTCCGGAGTTTCTTCCTACTTACTGTCCGAAAATCATGCACTTTGTAGGTTCACCGGAATATAACGCAGCCAGCGGTTCCATTGTATTGGGTACTGCGGAAGGCGGTATGAAGATTACGTTGTTCAACGTAAACGGACTGGATGTCGAAAATCCGAATATAGATGTGTTGAATGAATGGTACTTCAAGACCATGCACCATGAGTTTGCTCATATCCTGCATCAGACAAAGAATTACTCTACAGACTTTAATGACATTACTGCCGGTAAGTATACAGGTGAAGGATGGGTGAACATTCAGGACGCTGATGCACGTAAAGACGGTTTCGTAACTGCCTATGGTTCCAGCAAACCGGATGAAGACTTTGTAGAAACCATTGCAAACTACGTGGTAAAATCGGACGCTGAATGGCAGAACATCATGAGCCAGGCCGGAACAGTAGGTGGCGCATTGATTCAGGAAAAACTGGATATGGTTACCGAATATCTGAGTGACTCTTGGGGAATTGATATTCAGGCTTTGCATGAAGAAGTGCAGGAACGCCAGTCGCATATACTGGAAATGGATTGGACAACATTAAAATGATAAAAACGGAATGAGTATGAAAAAGTTATTATATATTTTTACTCTGATCAGTTCGTTCTTGCTGGCGGGCTGTACTTCAGAAACGGAAAACTTGTTCGGTGAATCGGCTTCGAACCGTGTGGAGGAAGCGATGGAAAACGCCCGGAAAATTTTGGTTGAGGCACCGAACGGATGGTTGATGAAATATTATCCTTCTTCTCAGCAGAGCTTTGGCGGATACAACGTGCTGATGTCATTTACTGCAGAAGGTGAAGTTACGGTAAGTGCTGATATCGCTGATCCCGGTGCTAAGTCGACAAGTCTCTACCGTTTGAAAGAACAGGCTGGTCCTACACTGACTGTAGATACTTATAATGAAATTTTCCACTTCTTCTCTGATCCGGCCTCGGGTGTAGGTGCTACAGGACTCGGTATGGAAGGTGACTATGAATTTACTATTCAGTCGGCCACTCCGGAACAGGTTGTATTGAAAGGTAAAAAGACTGGTAATACCATTACCATGACTCCGATGCCGGAAAATGAAACTTGGGAGGCATATCTCACTGATATCAAGGAAGCTGAGCAAAAAGTAAATTATGTACTTTTCTCTTATGCTGCTGATGGTGAGAAATATGACGTAACAAAATCATATCGAACACTGGCTATCTCGCATGAAGTTGACGGTGAGAATGTGACAGAGGTCTTTTCATACATTCAGACCAAGGAAGGTATGGAATTCTACAGCCCGATTACATTGGGTGGAATGGAAGTATCGAAATTGGTTTACGATAGTGCTTCTGGTACTTGGAAGTCTGAAGATGGAAAAGCTGTATTGAGCGGTGAAACTACTCCTCCGGCATTGTTATTTGCCAACGGTGGTCCGTGGTTTGTTACTTACGACGGTATGAGTTCATACGGACAGAGTTATGTGACTTCTGGATTGGAGAAGATGAGCAGCAATATTTCGGGTAATAATTCTTTGGATTATTTGATTCTTGGTAGTTATTTCTATGCAGATAATGCTGTAAACATTGCTTATGGACCTTATTATGGAGTAATGCTTTTGGAAACGACTGTTTTGTCTGACAATCAGATTAACCTGAACTTGCCTGGTAACTGTGACCAGACAGGACTTGATTTGTGGAATGCCGGATTTAATACTGTGGTTCGTCCGATTGCATACCTGAACGGTGGTGTTACATTTACAGTTACTGCTGACGATCCGGTAAATCCAACAAAGATGACGCTGACTGAAGTTGGCAATACGAAGAATGTAATCGTTGTAACCAATCAGGAAACTCCGTTTGGTTATCATGAATAATAATAATTTTCTCTATTAATTTCTCTCTTAAAGAATCATTGGAGGGTTATTCCTAGTGATAGGGGTAGCCCTCACTTTTTTATTGCTGGACGGGCGTGAAGGCAAGTGGCTGTTGAATAAGTGGATGTGTAAGGTCTGAAACAGTCGCTGTATACATTTTGTGCTAGGCACTTTGAGCTGTTTCAAAATGGAACTGCGAAAGTAAAAATCTTATAGATTACCTATTGGCGGAATTAAATTATAAAAGATTTATGTTTAAAAAGTTGTGCATATTGTTGATATTTAGTAAATTAAAGGTGACCAAACTTTTTAATAGACAAATATCGTATGCACAACTAAGTGTGCATGACATTCATTACCTAAAGGATGTGAAAGTGGATTATAGTAATTGTACAGTCATAGGGGACAGAGGATATATAAGTGCCCAAGTGCAATTGGATCTGTTTGAAACTGCCAATATCAGATTGGAGGTACCATACAGATGTAATC
>OJKE01000126.1_pt1 | contig 62478 bp, 61 predicted proteins | sample 1596501 | NCBI WGS metagenome assembly OJKE01 (sample SAMEA4350125, study PRJEB24818) | metagenome | biome: human; feature: gut; material: faeces | place: Denmark | collected 2013-09
GTCCGACCCCTCCCGCCGCAAATACCAGGCTATTCGGAAGGGTCGGCGGAGATACCCGGTAGCACTGGGCACCGACCCGCTGGGCAACATTATCCGTCTGGATAATTCGCTGAACAACTTCCCAGAGCGCATCACCGCCGCAGAAAACGAACTGGACACCCTGCATCAGCAGCAGGCGGCAGCGCAGATCGAGGTTGAGAAACCATTCCCACAGGAGGAAGAATTGGCAGAGAAGTCGGCACGACTTGCAGAGCTGAACGCCCAGTTGGATGTGGACGAAAAGAGCCACGAGCCGGAACAGGACGAGGAAGAACAGGAGGACCCCCCTCGCCGCCCCTCGGTGCTGGCGGCACTGGAGGAAAAGTCGGATAAACCGGAGCCGGTGAAGCCCTTCCGCAGTTATTACGACAAGGACGGTGATGCCCGGTGAGGGAAAAGCGGGATGAAATCATTATCCTGAGAACAACAAAAGCTGAGAAAAGCCGCATTTATGAAAAGATGTTGGGCATGGGCATCCGCAGCCTGAGCTCCTATATCCGAAAAATGGCTCTGGATGGCTACTGCCTGAATCTTGACCTGCCGCAACTGCGGCGCATGGCGTATCTTTTGCAAATGTGCAGCAATAACCTGAACCAGTACGCCAAAGCCGCCAATGAAAATGGTCGGGTCTATGCCGCCGACATGGAGGACCTGCGGCAGCGGCTGGATGAACTGATTGAGATTGGTCGGCAGATCCTTTCCCGGCTGGCTGATCTCTAAATTTCTCCCCGTAGTTGGAGGGCTGCGGGGGTACATAGGCGGCAACACCATTGACAGGCTCATGCTCTATCCATATACTGAAAGCAGAAAGGCGGTGTCAATATGAAATTCGTAGCAAGGGTTCTCCTATTTCCTGTGGTTCTCCTCAGTGCATTTCTGGTACTGATGCTGAAATGGACGCTGAACCTGTCGGCGTTTGTGCTGGCACTGCCCATGCTGTATATTTTCGGCTGCGGCCTCTATACTCTCTATTGTCAGGAGTGGCTGCAGTTTTTGATCTTGCTGGTGGCAGAGTTTGGCTGCTTTGCGCTGATCTTCATGGGGGCTTTGATCGTGGATGCGGCGGAGCGTTTTAATGGCTGGGTTGCCGGATTGTGAGGGATTAGATGGACACAGATGCTATGACCGACTATTATTGGGAAAATCTGAAAGATATTCTGCAACGACAACTTGCAGACGATGATGAATATCGTGCACTGATCCAGAAAAAGATTGCCGCAGAGATTGCGTTGAAAGCTCTTATCGGCGAAGAAGCATGGAGCCTCTATCTGGAATTGGATGCAATCAGTAACGAATTGGAAAGTGTTCGGCAGGAAGCCATGTATCTGGCAGGTGCTGCCGATCACGAAAAGTTATCCAAATAATCTTGATGCCGCCGATGTGCGGCATTTTCTTTTTGTAGGAGGTGATGGCACTGGCAGCAACACGGTTGATTGCGCTGCACAAAAACAAAAGCATGACCGTTGCGGCCTGCCTGAAAAATCGCACGGACTATATCGAAAACCCGGACAAGACCGAGCAGGGCCAGTATGTCAGCAGCTATGCCTGCAGCACCCTGACGGCAGATGAAGAGTTTATGCTTACCAAGCGGCAGTACGACCTTGTAAACGGACGCAGGCAGAAAAGCGATGTAATTGCTTATCAGATACGGCAGTCCTTCCGACCCGGTGAGATCAGCGCAGAGGAGGCTAACAAGGTGGGCTACGAACTGGCTATGCGCTTTACCAAGGGCAAGCACGCCTTTGTCGTGGCAACGCACACGGACCGGCAGCACATCCACAACCATGTGATCTTCAACTCCACAGCGTTGGATGGCAGCAGGAAGTTCCGGGATTTTTTCTTTTCGGCGTTGGCAGTGCAGCGGTTGAGTGACCTGATTTGCTTAGAGCATCAGCTGTCCGTCATTGAAAAGAAGCCCTATCGGGAGCGTCAAAAGCGCATTGTCTACCCGCCGAAAGAGAGCAATCGTGACCGCCTGTGCGGAATCATCGACACCATTCTTGCAGAAAAGCCGGGAGATTACGAAACTTTTCTGCAAAAGCTGGAGCGGCAGGGATATGAGGTGAAACGTGGCAAGTACACGTCGGTGAAGGGCAAGGGGCAGAAACGTTTTATCCGGTTCCGTACACTGGGCACCGGCTATGGCGAGGATGAAATCAAGGCGGTGCTGGAGGGCAAGGTGAAACACCAACCGTACCAGAAGAAGCCGCCCAAAGAGCAGCCCTTCCAGTTGCTGGTGGATATTCAGGGGAAAATGGCAGAGGGCAAAAGTGTCGGCTACAAAAAGTGGGCAACCAAGTTCAACCTGAAAGAGATGTCCAAAACCCTGCTGTTCTTGCAGGAGCAAAAAATCGGTAGCGCAGAGGAACTGCGGGAACGTGCGACGGCGGCAACGGAACGCTATCATGCTATGGGGGATGCCATCAAAGCGGCAGAAGCGAGGTTGACCGAAATCGCCGTGCTGAAAACTCACATCATCAACTATGCCAAGACCCGTGATGTGTACGCTGCTTATCGGAAAGCCGGGTACAGCAAAACCTTTCTGGACGCTCACCGGGAGGAGATTACTCTGCACAAGGCGGCGAAAGCTGCCTTTGACGAGGCTGAGATGCAAAAGTTGCCGAAGGTTAAGGAACTGGATGCGGAGTTTGCAGAACTGCTAACCAAGAAGAAAGCCGCCTACCCGGACTACCGCAAGGCACGGAATGAGATGCAGGGACTGGTTCGGGCACAGAAAAACGTGGAACGATTTTTTGCGGAAGAAAAGCCAGCACAGGAGAACGAGCAGGCTCGATAAGAACAAATTGCCGGGAGTTGACCGTAAGAGGTCTGCTTCCGGCAATCTTTTTTGTTAGTTCAATCTTTAACGGAATTGTTCATCTCTTTCGATTGTGTATGTTCATGCGTTTAACAGGTATCCTATGGAGTGTAAATAACACGATAGGATGAGGTTGCGCTATGAAAGAGCTTTTTGGACAGAGACTGCGGGAGCAGCGTATAAAGCATGGGTTGACGCTGGAACAACTTGCGGAAAAATCCGAGCTTTCCTCCAACTATATCGGCATGGTAGAGCGTGGCTTAAAGGAACCCGGCCTTGCCACCATTGTTAAACTTCTGAACGCTCTGAATATTTCCGCAGACACATTGTTGTGTGATCTGGTTCCCAGTGCATCTCATGTGACCGACGACGAGATCCGCAAGCGACTGGAAGGCTTGACCCCCATCCAGAAGAAAGCTGCCCTCGATTTGCTGGATACCTATATCAGCAATCTCCCCTACCTCACAAACGAAGAATAAATCGCAAACTTTGCAAGCGCATCGGCTGAAATTTAGCCGATGCGCTTTTCTTTTGCATTCCTTTCGGCTATAATCATTCTTATAGGATGTATTATTTCCTAAAGAATTGATTCGGGGGTGTCAAAATGAGAGAACCGCAGTACAGCATTTTAGCCGACATTCAGGATGCGATCGAGCGGGCAAAACAAGGGAAGTTGGCATTGTACTGGCAGCGCACCATCCAACGGGAATACCGTTGCAAAAAAGTCACCCTTGCCGAACAGCAAGCGTATGAGCAGCTGCAAAGCATTCTTTCCGAGATTTCGCAATGGAACGATGAAGAAGATCTGCGCTCCGACATGGAGGAAATTGGCGGCAGGGTCTGGTATTGCCACTACTGGGAGGAGCATTACTCCATGGTAGAGTTGACCGAGGACCGCAACGGAAAATTTAACGTTGACTACGTTTTGGACGACGCAGTGACCCCGGAGGTGCGCCGGGATGCTGCACTGTTAGCGCAAAAGGAATTTGCGGACTGTATGCAGGAATGGGGCATTTCTCTTCTGAATGCACCCGTCCCGGAACAGATGAAGTATGCTTCTCTGGCAGAAGCCGCATCTCACCTCATGCAAGTCCTCAATGACCCGGAGAGCATCACAGGGTAAAAAGCGTCCCGCCGGGACGCGCAGCCTGCATTGGAAAAATGCAGATCAAAGGGGTTTGGGGCACTCCCCAACAAGCATTTTGCAGAGCAAAATAAGCAGATGTATATACGTCTGCACTGCTTGCCACAACAATGCGTCCTTTTTGTCCGCAGTTTGAAATTTTTAGATTGGAGAAAAACGCCATGCCAACCTTGGAATGGATCGGTAAAAATAAAGTCGTGAACCATCATCAGGAAGTTCCCTTCCGGGTGCTGGAGCGGCAATACAGTTTTGATGAGCAGGGGCAGCATATCGAAAACAACGGCAGTGAGAACATGATCATCCACGGCGATAATCTTGAAGCACTGAAAGCCCTGTTGCCGCAGTATGAGGGCAAGGTGAAGTGCATCTATATTGACCCGCCCTACAACACCGGCAACGAGGGCTGGTGCTACAACGATAATGTCAGCGACCCCCACATCCAGAAATGGCTGGGGGAAGTGGTGGGCAAAGAGGGCGAGGACCTGACCCGTCACGATAAGTGGCTCTGCATGATGTATCCCCGGCTGATGCTGCTTCAAAAGCTGTTGGCAGATGATGGCGTGATTTTCATCAGCATTGATGATAATGAACTCTATCGGTTTGATGAGTTTTTGAAGATTCTGGGAAAACTGTAAACAAGAAAAAGAGTGACAGTGTTTCGATTTGAAATACTGTCACTCTTTTTCGTTGTCTGAATCACAGACAAAATAGCCGTATCATCTTGAAAACAGCGTAAAGATTTATTATAATAAGATAAATAGTTGTGACTTTTGCAAAGGAGCTGTAAGGAATGAATCGGAACTGCCGCCGTAAAACAGAAAAGGTCTATGTGAAGGTGAACTCTGATTTTGATGCAACCGGCTATATGCAGCCCCGGCAGATCACATGGGGCGATGGTCGGACGTATCCCATCGAGCAGGTGCGGGACTTTCGCCCTGCAAATACCATTGCCGATATGCCCGGCGACTGTTATACTGTAATGGTAAAGGGGCAGGAACGGCACCTGTTTTTTGAACGTTCCGACCCACGGTTTCCGTCCCGGTTCGGCAGATGGTTCGTGGAGGTGGAAACCAAATAACACAAAGGAGGGCTGAATCATGGCAGCGCAACGCACCTTTCTGGCAATCGACCTGAAAAGCTTCTATGCCTCGGTGGAGTGCGTAGACCGTCATCTCGACCCCCTGACCACCAATTTGGTGGTGGCGGACGCCTCCCGCACCGAAAAGACTATCTGCCTTGCGGTATCGCCCTCCTTAAAGGCATATAAGATACCCGGCAGAGCGCGGCTGTTTGAAGCCGTTCAGCGGGTGAAAGAGGTCAATGCTCAGCGGCTGCAAACTGCCATCCGGCAGAAAAAGGCAGTCCGGGGAGAGGATGGAAAATACCACTTTGCCAGCACCTCATTCGATGCCAACGCCCTGAACGCAGACCCTGCACTGGGGTTGAGCTACATCGTTGCGCCGCCCCGGATGCAGCGGTATCTGGATGTGTCCACCCAAATCTACAAGACCTACCTCAAATATGTGTCCCCGGCGGATATCTACCCCTACTCCATTGACGAGGTTTTCATTGATGTGACGGGCTATCTGCCCTACTACCACATGAGCGCCCACGAGCTTGCCATGACCATGGTGCGGGAGGTGCTGTACAACACCGGCATCACCGCAACGGCAGGCATCGGCACCAACCTCTACCTTGCAAAGCTGGCCATGGACATCGTGGCAAAGCACATCCCGGCGGACAAGGATGGTGTCCGCATTGCGGAGCTGGATGAGCAGTCCTACCGGTATCTGCTGTGGAACCACCGCCCCCTGACGGATTTTTGGATGACCGGTCCCGGTACCGTCAAACGGCTGGAAGCCCACGGCATCTACACCATGGGGGATTTGGCACGGTTTTCTATCCACGGAGAAGATCGTCTGTATAAGATTTTTGGCGTGGATGCGGAAATTCTCATCGACCACGCATGGGGCTATGAACCCTGCGGTATGGCTGAGATCAAAAGTTACAAGCCCAGCACCAACAGCATCAGCGAGGGACAGGTTCTGACCTGCCCCTACCCCAACAATAAAGCAAAGCTCATCGTCCGGGAGATGGCGGAGATTCTGATGTTCCGGCTCACCGAAAAGAAGCTGGTGACGGAATCCATCACCTTGGAGGCGGGCTACGACCGGGAGAACGTGGACAAGGGTGGCTATCGTGGTCTGACCCAGACCGACCGCTACGGCAGAATCATCCCCAAAGCGGCACACGGCACCGTCCGGTTCGACGCTCCTACCAATCTAGGCAGCACCATCATCAACGAAAGCGCAAAGCTGTTTGAGCGCATTACTAACCCTGCGCTGACGGTGCGGCGCATTACCATCAATGCCAACAAGGTCACGCCGGACGAGGGCATCTATCAGGTGGACTTTTTTACCGACACCAAGAAGCTGGAAAAGGAGAAAAAACTCCAGCAAGCCATGCTGGGCATCAAGAACAAGTACGGCAAAAATGCCGTACTGAAAGCCAGCAGCTACGAGGAAGGTGCCACCATGCGCCAGCGCAACGCGCAGATCGGCGGGCACAGCGCGGGAGGTTCGGATGGAAAACTACAAAAATAGCAAGATCGGACAAGAGACTGCCCAAAAGTATGGGGACATCATAGAGATGGAACGCCCCCAGACCGAAGAATCCCTTCGCAAGCATCCCCGCATGACCTTGCAGAACCGGGCAAAGATTTTCTCTCCCTTTGCAGCCTTGCGTGGTTATGATGAGCAGCTTGCCGCAGAAAAGCAGCGCACCGAGCGGGTGACCAAGCGCATTTTGACCGAGGAAGAAATGTCGGCTCTGTCCGATCGGCTGATGCAGGTCACCAAGGGCATGACCATCACAGTGCGGTATTTCAAAGAGGATACCGCCCACCCGGAGATTCCCGCAGTGGGCAACTACATCACGCTGACCGGAAAAGCGGACCGCATCGACCCAGTGTTCCGCACCTTGCAGATGGGCGAAACCGTAGTGCCCTTTGAAGATCTGGTTGAGATCAGTGGGGAAAGCATCATGGAGATTGACCGATATCTCGGCATTACAGAGGATTAAGCACAAAAAAGGCCACCAGTCGAAAAAACGGCTGGTGGTCTTGCTTACTTATGGCGTATCGTCGGCAACTGTTTGATTTTATTTCCGACCTTTTTGCGTTCCAGTGAGAACACCATGTCTGGAGTGCGTTCAAAGAAGCCTATGTCACGTTTCCAGCTTGTCCCACACTTGCAATGGAACAGCCCTGTAAACTGCTGCTTCATTTTACGTCCGCAGTTCGGACAGATTCGCTTGCTGGCTCCCATAAAAGTTTACTGGAGCTTGGCAACAATTTCATCGGCAGACATACCGCTGGCAAGCAGCTTTTTCAATACGGATTCCGCTTCGGCCTTTTTGGATTCTTCTGCGGCCTTTTTTTCGGCTGCAACCTTTTTTGCCTCTGCTTTAGAAAGTTCCTTTACTGCAACCTTCAGCGCAGATTTTTTGCTTTTCAACTGCTCTTTCAGTACGCTAATGTTGTCAGATAATGCGGCAATCTCAGTTTCAATTTGTTCCTTGGCAGTAGTCTTTTCAGCAACAATAGCCGAATAGTCAACATTTGCTTTCTTGGTACGCACTGCATTCTTGCTTCCTTTTGGTCTAGCCATAATAGTCCCTCCATCTAGTATTGGAATTGAGCTAATATAAGTATATTCTTTCCGTCTCGAAATGCAATACTTTCTTAAACAATAAGAGCGGAGCCTTTTGCAAGGTTCCGCTCTTATTGCTGCTGTGATGCAGTGACAAAATGAAGGAATATTTATCTTTCAAAACCACCGATGGACTATCGCTATGAGGGTTCAGCAGCAATCCCATCAGACAGGCTTTGGAAGAAGCAAATGGGGATGGGAGAAATGCACCGTCATAGGTTGATAGCTACCCCAAGGATCACGAACAGGATTGACAGACAAATACAACTTACCCCATTTCTTCGCTTGGTAAAAGCGTCCAAAGAACACTTCGCATGTTGTTTTGCCTGTTCCAACTGGGATGCCCCCGCATAAGCAGAGAATCCAGCACAAATCAAAAGTATCAAACCAATCCAGACCATCATAATCATTTCTCCAAATGGGATATTACCATTCCACGCCCAGAGTGCACAGGCTCTCGGCAAGGGCAGGAACATCCATGTTGAACACGATGCCTGCCATATTTTCGTAGAGTGCACCCTCTACGTTGATGGGCGTATCGTCAATAAAGACGCATTCCTCCGGGCGAAGGGCGAACTTGCGCAGGAAGGTGCGGTAGATCTGCGGGTCGGGCTTTAGCAGCTTGGCCTCTGCGGAGATCAGGGCACCGTCCATCAGCTTGCTGGCCTCTGCCCGTGCCCAGTAGATGGGCTGACGGGTGGCAGCATTGGAAAGCAGGTAGAGCCGGTAGCCCTTTGCTTTCAGTGCCTGCAAAAGCTCCAGCATTCCCTCCACCGGCACAATGGGGTCGTCCCACTTTTCGATCAGCCCACGGGCTGCATCGTGCAAACGCTCCGGCAGGCGGGGCAGGATGCGCTGCTCTGCGATCTCCTCGTCGATGACGCCCCGGTCCAGCATGGTCCACTCCACCGAGCGAAATACCTCGTTGCGGATCAGCTTGCGATCCTCGCCGGTGAGGGAATAGCGGTCCATAAACAGCTCCGGGTCAAACCGAACCAGAACGTTTCCCATATCAAAAACAATATTTTTTATCACGAATATACCCTTCCTGTTTTACCAGTTGGTTTATGACTGCCACCTTATTTCACAGTTCATACAACGACCTTCTATTTATCTTTCAAATGTTGTATGTAATGTTATAGAGTAGCTTTCATTGGGAGCGATGCAAGCCGCTGCCGCATGTTCATTCCACTCGGAGGTGTCAGTCTCTGCAGCTGGGAGACTCTGCCACGGCTCAATGCAGATAAATCGCATAGGTTTCGTAGGTGCACTCCAAAGTAGCGTATACGGATATTCCGAAATATCGCAGATGATTTTTCGCTCAGAATTCTTTTCATATATTCCAATCGTTTTGGAACGGAGTCCGGCGAGACAAAAACTATCATTATCAAACAGCGTATCCGTCAGTGGAATCGCCTGCGTATTTTTCCATTGATAAAAACTTTTTCCAGAGAGCAGACCATGAGGAAGACAATCCAGAATGATTGGGCTTTCCTCTTGCTCAAACCGAATCTCATAATCCGTAGTTGTGTGGTTTTCATCAAACGGAATATTAAATCCCGGATGAAAGCCAATTCCACACCGCATATTCTCGTCGCCGCAGTTTTTCACATGGACTTCATGGTGGAGCGTATGCCCGTCAAGAGTGAAAACACTTGTGAATTCAAAATCAAACGGAAATCGCAGAGTTTTCGTTTCTTCATCTGCTCGGAACATCAGTTGAGCAGAAATTCCGTTATTCTGCTTTAAGATATGCTCCAGATCACGAATAAAACCATGCTGTCCACCGCTATAGTGCTTCCCGTTATGAACCAATTCACCATTGGCAAGTCGTCCAGCCCACGGAAACAATACTGGAGAATGACGATCCCAAATAGCAGGGTCAGCCTGCCAGATAAGCTCTTCACCTTTGCTATTTTTTACACTGACAACCTCTGCACCATGCGTATCAATTGTCACGGTCAGAAATTCATTGCTGATGGTCGTTTGCATAAACTGCCTCCATTATTCTGTAACAATGTCCGTATCCGATATGAACTGCTCGTCACAAGAATTTGCGACAATGGGACGTTCAAATCCTTCAATCGTGTTTCCGCTGATAGTACAATTGTCCAAAAGATACAGGTCTATTGCTTTTCCACCATTCACACCTTTCAGAGTGTTGTCCTTGATGGTAACATTTTTGATATGCTTCGGAGATTTATTGTTTGTGGTAATCTCCAAAACGGTCGCCTTCGGATCACTGACATCAAATGTATTGCCTTCGATGGTAAAGTCTGTTGTGCTTTCTGCGCCCGTTGGGTCGATGAACGAACCATAGGTATCAGCCAAAATTCCGTAGCGGTCGATCTGCTCCGAATCCGAAGTAATGGTGAAGATATTGTTACGGATGGTAATGCGGTCATAGGCCATGAAATGAATGGCAGTATAAGCGGCATTATCAAATGTGCAGTCCTCAATTACGATATCAGAGCATTTCACCCCCGCCTGCTGAGAGTGTGTTCCGATGGCCGCCATATAGTGCGGCGTGTTTTCACTGCCACCAAAATAACAGTTGCGAATTGTGACATTCGTAGAGGGAGCTTTGTTCTGCACCAGCGTATAGGGATAACCCTTTACCGTACCGGGTTCGATTTGAAGAAGCTCGCGCGTTTTGTCGCCGCTTCCACGGAAGGACTGACCTTCAAAACGGCAGTTTTCAATCAGAACATTGTCCGAGCCAGCAACCTGAATCACGTGTCCGTTGTAGCAATCCCGGAAAGTAATATTGCGGATCGTGATATTGCTTCCGTAACCGATGCCAAGAGCGTTGATGGACTCCGCATTGGGAAGATTTTTTGGCGTTCCGGATTCATCCAGCTGACCGTTCATATCCCAGATGCCACCTTCGATGATGATATTGCTGTTGCCTTCAGCCTTGTTGTGCTTATAAGGGTGGTTGTAGGCCATCATGGGATTCTTGTCCTGACTGCAGTTTAGCAGAATTGCATTATCGCTCAGTTTGAATGTCATATTTTCTTTGAACACGATTCGACCTGCCAGCGGATATGTTCCGTCCTGCAAAAACAGCACGCCATCATCAGGCAGTTCATCAATTGCCTTTTGAAGCACTTCGGTGACATCGGATACTGTGTTCAAATCTATTTTATACTTTTTCACAAAGTCCACTTCTTTGCTCTGGCTACATGCACTAAAAAGGATGCAGTTCAGCAACAGAAATACTAAAACAAAAAGCTTTTTCGTCTTGATCACAAAAATACTCCTCACAAATCAATGTTCCTCTTGAATCGTTGTTTTCATAAAAGAACCTCTCTACAAATTGGAAGCGTCTTCGTTAAAAGCAAGGCATCACGATAGGCGTTTATAGTTCTTCGATAAATTTTAAATGCGGAATATGCCGGAGCGTATCTATCATACTGTCATGAGGACGATGTTCAAGGCTGCGAACGGTGACAACAAACGCAACACTGTTGATCGAATTGGTTCCGAGATAGTCCGGCTCCATCTGCAAGTTGCTCATGGTCAAACCGGCATCACGCATAAACTCGATAAACTCGCCCATATACTCACGATTTTCAAGCTCGACGTAGATGTCAATGACACTCGTATGCTTCCGTGTAAAGTAGTCCATGTTCTGCATGAGCGACAACACAATGAAAATCAGGATGCCGCCTGCAATGGCAACTTCGTAAAAACCGATGCCAATAGCCAGACCGATGCAGGCTGCTGCCCACAAGCCGGCAGCAGTTGTGATGCCTCGAACCTGGTTGCGTCCAGTTTTCATAATCGAGCCAGCACCAATAAAGCCGATGCCCGAAAGGACCTGCGCACCCATACGAACCGGATCGCCCGTGTTCATACACTGGGAGACATATTGATTCGTCATCATCACAACGGTTGACCCCAGACAGACGAGGATATAGGTGCGAAGTCCCGCAGGTCTGCTTTTCCGTCCGCGCTCTAAGCCCAAAACTCCGCCAATGACGATAGACAGAAAAAGTCTGAAGAAAATCGTTCCGTATGTTATTTCGCGTATTGTATGAAGATTCATCAGGGTTCACCTAGCTTTTAACTATATTTTCCCAAATTTTACATGATGGGTAAAAAGAAATGTGTTCTGCCTTACCTAATCATTGGCAGAACACATTCTTTTCAGTATTACACGCTTGTGACGACTTGGAAACCAGCTTCTTTTATCTGGCTCATAAAATCGCCACCAAAGTGCATACAGTAGACCCGATTTCTCATTTCAGGCGGAATGTACTCACATAGCCGTTTCAGAGAACAATGCGACGGACTTTCCTTCGTCAAAAATGTGCAATCGTGATAAATAACCTGAATTTTTCCCTGCTTGAACTGCTGGAGGATATCGTCTGAAAGTTCCGAAGCATCTGCACTGAAGTAGGTAGTTTCTTCTTCATCGCAAATCAGAAGACCGCAGCACTTCATATCAGAAGCATGCTTGACGGGGACAGCCTCCACATGCAGACCATCCTCAAAAATTCGGGTGTAATCTGTCGTGAAATCGTACATATCAGCAGGAACACCCATGAGCTTCAAGATTTCAACTACGGTATCATCCTGTGCGATGACTGTGATGCGTTTTTGGAGAACGGACAAACAGTAGGAGGCAAATGAGCCAAGGCTACCAATGTGATCTGCGTGCAGATGCGTGATGAAAACTGTGATCTTGTCACAAGTCCGAATCTCATCACGCGCCTCCATTTTCCGAAATGTGCTTTCGCCGCAGTCAATCATAAAGAGATGATTGTTTTTCACAAAGAATGCCGCATTACTGCCCAACCGAGGATAATATGCAGCGCCAGTGCCAGTAAAATGAAGTTCCATTGGTTTGGAATCTCCTCTCCTCGAAATAATTAGCCTTTGTTGCCGCCAGCGGTGACGCCAGAAATAATCTTGTCCGACAGGAACGCGTAGATAACGACCGTCGGGACAAAGACGATGACAACAGACGCAAACATTCCAGCCCAGTCACCGGAGTTCATCATGGAAGTAACGGTCTGATACAGGCCGACACCGATGGGGCGCAGATTGGATTTATTTGCGAAAATCAAAGCCATGAAGTATTCGTTCCACTTACCGATAAAGTTAAAGATAGACACGGTAACAATAGCAGGCTGCGCCAAAGGGAACATAATTTTCCAGAAGCACTGGATCGGGCCGCAGCCGTCGATAGCGGCAGCTTCCTCGAACGAGGTGCTGATTCCCTTGAAGAAGGTCAGCAGGAAGAAAGTCGTATATGGAACAGAGCACGCCGTGTACAGAAATATCAGAGTAAAGTGAGTGCCAGACAGATTCAGCGCACTGACGACAGAAAACAGCGGCATGACGATCATAATATTAGGGATTGCCAGACCGATGATGATAAGAGCCTGAATCAAACCAGCACCACGGAACTTAAAACGAGACATGCAGTATGCAGCCGGTGCACAAACCACAATGATCAAAATACACGACGGAACGGTGTAAATGACAGAGTTCAGCAGGTTCAAAGCCGCTTTATTCGTAAAAAGTGCCTTAGTGTAGTTTTCAAAATGCAGTCCGCTCGCAAGCAGGCCACCCGTGAAGATTTCCTTTGTAGTAGACAGAGATGCAAGGATAATCCAGCCAATCATGCAGAAGATAAAGGCCGTCCACAAAATGACGATGATATAGCCCGGAAGATGCGGAAGTTCTTTCTTCAACTTAAAAGGATTCGCTTCCATTTTTTCTTTTTTTGCTTTTGCCATTGTCTGTTTTCCTCCTTACAGTTCGTAGCCATCGTCTTTGATACTCTTACGAGAAATCGTAGAAACTGCGACGACAACAATGGTCATAATGCAGGCTGCTGCTGCTGCAACACCCGTGTTCATGCTGTCTGCACTAATCTCACTGCCGAACAGGGTTTGGTAGGTATACATCATCGGAGTATAGGTGCTTACACCGCCGAAAACCTGTGCCAAAGCGAAGAAGCCCATCGTTTTGGTAGTCCACAGCACCAGAGAAGTGCCAAGAACGCCCTTAATCAGCGGGAGGGTGATGTGGAAGAATTTGTCAAAAATATTTGCACCCTCAATAGTGGCGGCTTCATAGTAATCGGGAGAGATTTTTTCAATAGCTGCAATGTACATCAGCATGAAGTAGCCCACATTGCTGAATACATAAGCGATGCACATTGAGAGGAACATGTGGTCTGTACCAAGCCACTGGAAGTTCGCCATGGACTTCCAGCCAAGGGCAGTGAAAAGGGAGTGGAGCAGGCCGAACTTTGCATTGTAAACATACAGCAACCACATATAACCAACGGCGACTGCTGCAATAACGTTGGGCATATAGATAATAGCACGGAAAAACTTCTGACCGCGAAGACCACTTGTCAGGATGATTGCCAGAACGATTGCAAGCCCAAGGCAAGCAATACCGCAGTACAGCCAGATCTTACCGATATTTATGACCGATGTGATGAACAGCGGCGTATGGAACAGCTTAATGTAATTGTCCAGTCCTGCCCAAGACCATGTTGAAGCAGCGCTTGTAACGCTCTTCACGCTGAAAAAGCTCATAATAGCGGTTCGGGAGACAGGATAAATAAAAATCAAGCAGAACAGCAGCATGGCTGGTCCCATAAAATACAAGATAGATGCTTTTGTTTGTTTCATCGTTATTTTCCCTTCATTATGCAAAAGGGTAGGAAAGCCGTAAACCTCCTACCCTTTTGTAAAAACAATTGATTTAGAATGCGCTTGCCATCTTGATGAACTCGTCTGCGGAGATCGAGCCACCCATCAGCTTCAGGCAGGCATCTGCAATGATCTGCTTGCTGTCGCTGTTGGTGATGATAGCAGTCTGAGAAGGATAACGGGAGGTGTAGCTGTTCAGGACGACCTGAGCATCGGCCAGGTTTTCGGGCCAGACATGATCAACGTTCATAGGGATGGCGTTTGCCTGATTGGTAAACTCCTGATCCCACTCGCTGGTCGTCAGATAAACGATGAATTCGACTGCTGCCTGTGTTGCAGCATCATCGCAATCCTTATTGACCGCGATTGCATAGGTGGAGTAGCAACCACACTCCGTGCCTTCGACACCGTTAGGAACTTCCGGGAAAGCAAATGCGCCCCACTTGAAGTCATCGGGAGTAGTTTCAGCAACTTCGTTCGGCAGCCAAGTGCCGTTGATGTACATTGCAACGTTCTCGCTGATAACCATATCCTGCTGTGCTGCGGGATAGACGTTTGACTCAATGTTGGGATCAAAGTAGCCCTTTGCTGCCATGTAAGCGATTGCCTCGGCGGTGTCCTTGATACCCTGCTCACTTGCCCACTGGCTGCTATCCTTTGCCAGTTCCATCACGCGATCGTTACCGAGACGGCGAGACATATAATAGCCAACCCAGCTGGTGCAGTAGTTCGAGTCAGTCGTTACAGGAATATGCCCAGCAGCCTTGACCTTCTCGCAAGCATCCATCAGCTCTTCCCAAGTCTGAGGATACTCGGTAACACCGCACTCTTCCAGCAGACCCTTGTTGCAGAAGATCATGAACGCCTGCGGAATGTAAGGAATGCACATGGTCTTACCATCGAACAGGGAACCAGCCAGAGAGATCATGCTGGGAATGACGACATCTTTGTATGCCTTGCCGTTGGTGGTGTCGTAGGTCTTATCAATGTAAGAAGAGAGGTCTTTAATGTTCTCGCTCCACAGCTTCTGAACATTGTCAATGTTTGCATCCATCAGATCGATCTGGGTGCCTGCTTCAATTGCGGAAACGACGAGGTTGCGGTTATCACGGCCGTTGAAGGTAAAATTGATTTTCACGTTCGGATGCAGCTGAGTGAAAGCGTCAGCTGCCTGCTTCAGAACCAATGCCTGATTCTCCGTCTCACTCCAGCTAGACCAGTACTCAATCGTACCGGACAGCGTATCACCTGCCGCATTTGCAGCAGTGGAAGATGCAGCTACACTCGAAGAGGAAGAACTGCTGCCACCACATGCGGCCAGACCCATTGCGGCAGCACCTGCTCCGGCAACCTTGAGGAAATTACGACGAGAAATCTTATTCATGATAAACTCTCCTTCTAATTATCTCTGGCAAAAATACTTTGTGCAGCGTCCCCACTGCATTTCACTGTAACTGTAGTTTACACAAAAACTTGAAACGTGTCAATTGTCATTTCAGCAAAATATATGTAAAATACTTGTGCATAGTAACAAATTTCAGTAATTCTACTTGGATTTTACATATCCTATATTGACACGTTTCAAATTATAGTGTATTCTTGTTCAAACTTTATTCATCTGTCTCTTTTATACGTGCAAGGAGGCACCTCCTATAATGATTACGCAGAATCAGCTTTCTCTTATCCTTTTAATCATTTTCGCCGGAATCATCTTTTTCTGTTTACAGTAAGCTTTTCACACATTTCTCCTTCAAGATAGCATAAGGCCGGGATCGAACTAGCGATCCCGGCCTTATGCATTATTTCGGAGCTGTGATTTCCGAAGGAGAATAGCATCAATATTTCTGAATAATACGCATCATATCAGCGAAAGCAGCCTCCATCCCTTTAACAAGGGTGAACTGCGTGCGTGCTCGATCAAGGTTCTGTGCAGGGCGACTAATACGGAAATAGTGGTCTCCCTCAAGATAATCGGTAAGGAATCGCATTCCACATTCCAGCGTCATCAGCTTTGCGCCCCAGACCAGACTGCTCTTTTCCTGCTCGGACATAGTTGCTCCAGCGGTCGAGAGGAAGCCTTTTGCAAACACCTCAAACAAGTGCAGGTCAAAGTGGACCTTGTTCTGATCTGGTTCATCCTCGGCGCAGTCGTTTGCGCCAAAACGGATGGAGTCGCCAAAGTCATATGCAGCCAAACCGGGCATTACGGTGTCCAGATCAATAACGCAAATACCCTTTTTACTCGTTTTGTCGATGAGGACATTGTTGAGTTTGGTATCATTGTGAGTAACGCGAAGCGGAATCTCATTTTTGCTCAGCATATCGACCAGAACATGGCAGTCAGCCTCACGAGAGCGAACAAATGCGATTTCATCTGCAACATCTTTCGCACGTCCCATTGCATCCTCTGCGACAGCTTTCTCAAAATTCTGGTAGCGCGTAGGAGTATCGTGGAATTTGACAATGGTTTCATGCAGCGTAGCAGCAGGAAATGCGGCCAGCTGATTCTGGAACGTGCCGAAAGTTTCCGCTACAGTGTAAAAATCATTTTCGTTTTCGACTTTTTGCAGACAGACAGTATCCTCGACGAAGATATAAGCTCGCCATGTGCCACCGTCGCTATCAGTATAGAAAGGTTTCCCCTCTTTGGTCGGAATAACGTTCAGCGTCTCACGCTCCGGGTCACCGCCCTTTTCCAGAATCACCTTGCGCAGGAAACCGGTAACATGGCAGACGTTTTCCATCAATTCTTTCGGGTTCTTAAATGTGTCAGTATTGATGCGCTGCATAATGTAGCGCTTGCATTTGTCGCTTGCCCAAACGACAAATGTATCATTGATATGTCCTTCGCCATAGCGAGAAATTTCACCCGTTGTACGGTCGAAGGCAAATGCATCAGCTGCTTCTCGCAGGATATTTTCTGTGATAGCGTTCACTTTTTTTCCTCCCATAAGTCCATCGGATAGATTCCAGCTTCAATTTTATTCTTGATGGCATTGACGACCGCAGGCTTATCCTCGCGATAGGTCACGCCATACCACTTGTCCGCACTGTGAAGAACGGTGACAGTCGCCTTCTTTTCGTCAATCAGCTCACTGACAACAAGGGGCAGAAAATATTCGCACTTCAGCGGATTTTTCGGAAGATTTTCGTTCAACCAATCTGCAAAGCGGTTCTCTGCCTCCTGCAAGAAGCTCTTTGTGAAGCCCCACAGATTCATGCTCACAGGGGTGTCGCCGGGCAGGTCCACCCAGCTCTCGCCGCCGTCCTCGGTGTAATGTGCGCCGCCGTCGCAGGGCTCGATGCGGGTGCGCTCGGTCACGCTTTGCAGGGTGCCGTCCTCGTTCTTGATGCACACGCCGCGTGCCACGCTGCCATTCTCGGACAGGGTGTTCTTCAGCAGATAGCTGACCATGCAGTAGCGGTAGAAATCATCATCGGCATGGGTGGACAGATAGTCATACATTACCTGAAAAGCCTCCACCCCATAGTAATCGTCGGCATTGATGACAGCAAACGGTCCATCAATCAGATTCTTTGCGGCAAGGACCGCATGGCAGGTTCCCCACGGTTTTTCGCGGTTTTCAGGAACTTCAAATCCTGTAGGCAAGATGTCCAATTGCTGAAACGCATATTTTACTTCCATGATTTTGGAAATGCGATCGCCAATTGCAGCACGGAATGCTTCCTCGATTTCATGCTTGATGACAAAAATGACAGTCCGAAATCCGGCGCGATATGCGTCGTAAAGCGAATAATCAATAATGACTTCCCCATTCGGACCAACAGGGTCAATCTGCTTCATTCCTCCATATCGGCTGCCCATACCTGCAGCCATGACAACTAATACCGGTTTGTTCATTATCAAATCTCCCTTTTGTTTTTACAACCATCTATCGAAATCAAAAACATACGATGCAAGGAAGGAATCTCAGACTGCTGTTTTTTTAGGAGAAGTTTCAGCGATTCACACCACTGTCTTTCAGATATTTACAGCACTGATAAGTCCAATCTGACTGGATAATATCGAAGCCATGCTCGACCAGCCAGCCCCATCCCAAAGCCGGGTCTTTCATCATAGAAACATCGTCCGTGTGACCGGCAGAAAGAGGAACCTTGTAATTGTATAGGACAGCATTTCCCCACAAAGTACGTCCTTTTTTATGCATTGCCTCGATGTACTCTGGCTGGATAACCGGAGCTTTTTCGGTCGAGAACACAAGCTCTGCACCCATGTAGTTAATGTTCATAGACTCAATTAGCTCACTGGCCGTATCATTTTCCATGTAGATAGGCATGAACATATAATCCGGGGCAACTTCTTCAACGGTCCTTAAAACTTCTTTGGTAGGTGCATTTTTGAGCAAGATTTGCTCCTTCATGCCGTGCCGCTCAACCTGCTTGATAACATCAGGAATGAACGCACCACAACGATCCAGATTTAGGATGCAGCGATTTTTCATGTGTTCCAACACTTCATCGAATGTGTTCAACCCGTGTTCCGTCTCGTTGAAATCCACATTGATGAGTCGCAGCTTGCGGATTTCCTCTGCGGTCATCCGGGTCAGATCAATGTGACGGTCAAGTTGAAACGGTTCCTTTCCGGTGTGGAAGATGAAGATTTCGCCGTCAAGACTTTTGAATAAGTCCATCTCCAGAATGGCTGCACCGCCGCGCAGTGCGATATCAAAGGCCGGGATCGTGTTGCAAGGGATGTTCACGCCAGCAACACCCCGATGTGCTGCTACCTGAACGCGGTCACGATTATAAAGATGTAACGTATTATTCATGGCGATAGCCTCCTTATTTTTAGTATGGCACATATTTTGAAACGTGTCAATACAGCAAAACATAGAAGTTCTTTCTTGAATATTGTGAAAAAGTTCAATAGTTTTTTGCGAAATGCTCCATTATACTGTAAATATAGAGAAGGTGTCCAATTAGGAGGAAAATCATACTATGCCTACTATTAAAGATATCGCTAAAGAAGCGGGCGTTGCACAAGGCACCGTTTCAAATGTGCTGAACGGACGTGGCAATGTCAGCAGCGATAAAATAATTCTGGTTGAACAAGCATGTGCAAAACTGGGCTATACCATGAATCAACGAGCCAAAACACTCCGACAGGGCTCATCGAAGCTGCTGGCAGCAATCATACCCAATGTGCACGACAGACGATATACCGACTTCTTTTTAAGCTTTAAGAACTATGCGGAATCTAGTGGCTATTCCGTTCGACTCTATTTTTCAAACGATTTGCTTGCAGAGGAGGAATTCCAACTCCAAACTATCCGTTCCGAAATGACGGCGGGAATTGCTACGTTTTCGTCTTGTACAAAAGATGGCCGGAACATTTATGACGAAATCGGGATTCCAAAGCAGGATGTTGTCTTTGTGGAGCGAAATCCCTTTGATTCCCCTTTCTATATTGGATTCGATTACGCCAAAGCTGGTTTAGAATTAGCAGAAAAGCTAACATCTAAAAAGTGCAGTCGCATCCTTCTCATCACTGAGACTTTGGATTATTCCAGTCAGAATGAATTTTACTTGGCTTTTTCGGCTGCATTAAAAGCCAAAAACTGCATCCTGCACCATGTCCAAACCGATTCACAGCACTGTTATACCCATTTTTTGCAGGTTTTGAACGATCTTGAACCAGTTGATGCCGTAGTTCTGACAAATTATCACTTGGCAGAAAATTTCAGTAATGTCAGCAAGACATTCTATCCTCATCTTCATTCGCCAATTTATACCATTTCGCCGCTTTTTACAATTCCATCGGTCGGATGTAAAAAATATGAGCTGAACTACCGTCTGATGGGACGCTGTGCCGCAGAGCAGCTTATTAAGCGGAAAGAAAACAAACGATCCGAAATTCAACCGATGATTTTGCATAACGATGGGATGCGAAATTGGTTATCCAAAATTCCGGGTTCGACTTGCAAACGGCTAACGATCCTGACACTAGACAGCCCGACGGCTCGAATTATGGAGAACATGGCGCGTATTTACACGGATGCAACAGGAATCGAAATCAAAGTCGCCATCTGTTCTTATGATGGAATTCACGAGATTCTGAGCGACCTTGGAAACACAGATGCCTATGATGTCATCCGTCTGGATCACACATGGCTTTCATGGTTTGGTGAACATATTTTTGCGCCCTTGAGTGAGTTGACCTCTTCCAGTGCTGAACAGTTGTTCGAGCCTTTTATTCCCGGCCTTGTTCCACAATACACAAGTGTGAATGGCGTTGCCTATGCCTTTCCTGAAACACCGAGCGCACAGTTACTGTTCTACCGTAAAGATTTGTTTGAGAACACCGTCCTGCAGCGTCTTTATAAGGAACAGTATAAGGAAGAGCTTGCGCCGCCGCAAGATTTCGAGCACTTTAACCGTATCGCGAGGTTCTTCACTAGACGTTTCAATGAACATTCCCCCACAACCTATGGCACAACGTTGACACTTGGAAACAGTGGCGTTGCTGCAACCGAATATCTAACACGGTATTTCAGTCACTCGCACGATTTGTTCGATGCAAATGGAAATCTGCTCCTCAACACAGACATCGCTATTCAATCCATGAAGGAACTTATCGAAGCCAAGGATTATTCTCCTAAACGATATAATAGTTGGTGGCGAGAATCGGCACGTGAGTTTGCCGCAGGCGATACAGCAATGTCTATCATTTTCAGCAATTATGCCTCAGAGATGATGGACAGTGATTCAGTTATTATCAATAAAATCGGTTACACATATCTTCCGGGGCAGAATTCTTTGCTGGGTGGCGGCTGTATTGGAGTATCCAAAAACAGCCAAAACAAAACGGAAGCATTTGATTTTATAAAATGGATTTGCAGCGAGGAGATTACGACTGCCATGACCCTTCTAGGCAGTGTTTCTCCTTGCGAAAAAACGTACAGCAACTATGAGGTCCTTGATACCTATCCTTGGCTTGGACTCTCTCACAAGTGTATTGCACAGTCAAAAATCAATCGTATTCCCCCGCAGAAAGCAACCTGCTTTGATGAGCGCAGATTTTTAAGCATCTTAGGCATGGCGGTCAATACGGTATACAATGACACAGCAACTCCACAAGATGCCTTAACCTATGCCATTCAAAGCTACAATCGCACTATGAAATAAAATACAGCCTCCGAGTTTAGGCATAGTGCCAATATCTCGGAGGCTGTATTTTTGTGATTAAACATCACCTTGAAGTGTCTCAAATTCGTCCCATGCAAAAGACCATGATGCAACAGAAGGAGTCAACGGCACAGTGATTCCAGTTTTTTCGGGAGAGGGTGGAACAAAATGACCTTCTACTCCTTTTACCGAAACACCGTTTTCATCCAACGTGACGATTGCATAGATTGGATCTGCATAGGGAACAACAAATTGCAAATTTGGGAACTTCGCTTCAATCTCAGAGCTGTAACGGTGCGTTGCGTACGCAGTTCCCGCCCAGTAGTTGGAGATACTGTTAAGGGTATAATACAAAATTCCATTTTCAAAATGCCTGATATCCCGATGAACATGACCGTTCATGCAGAACTGAATCCGCTTTCCTGCTGCTCTGCCTTCCCGGATAATCTTCTGCAGGTCGTCAACATTTCTGAGTCCGCGAGGGCAGGCATAGAGCGGCTGATGCGAAAAAATCACGATGGGTTCTGTCGCAGAAAGAACTTCTTCCCGAAGCCACACAAGCTGCTGTTCTCCAAGATACGGGAGGTCTGTGGTTTCAAAATATTTTCCAAAATTGTAATCCACAAGGTCGCCGTGTTCATCCCGATAAGAGTTGCCGTCCAGAACGATGAAGTGCCAGCCTTTGAGATGGAACGAGTAATAGGGCTTTTCCATCCCATACATTTCCAGAGCATCTGCCTTGGAGCAAAAATCACACTCATGATTTCCGAGGAGATGATACTTCGGTTTGGAAAACAAATTAAATTTATTCAGAATCTCTAGTTTTGGTATTTCAGTCGGACATTCCATTGCATATTTGAGATTGATGGGCATTTTCTCCGGTGCACATAGACAGGTCGAAGTGTCCTTGGGATAAGAAAAATCACCCAGCTGAATGATAAAATCGACATCGGCCTTTTGTGCAGCATCCAGAAAAGCATCTATTCGCATCATGCCATCGTGCATAATGTCCAGATGCAAATCTGTCATTGCTGCGAAGGTCACAGGTTGTGTTTTCATATCAATTCTCCTCTATTTCGTTTCGGATTAACACACTTGTTCGGAATAAGGTAGTATTCTATTTGTGTGTACTTCTTTACGAATTTCTATGCAGAGAGACCACTGTAGCAACTACTTTCTGCATCGCAAATATGCGTCCTGTTGTATACATTTTTCACCTCCTATGGTAAATTTCTTTATGCTGATGCTATTCTATCACTTTTTTTGAAACGTGTCAAAATAATTATTGACGAATCCCAGTGCTTGTTCTATAATGGACATATGAAAGCTGTATTCGAGGAGGTATTAGTATGGATCAAATCCCTGAATTTTACCAACCGCACCATCATCGGAGAACTGCCATCCGAATCATCAAATCAAAGGCAGGGCACTACGGTCTACCAATATTTCACTTTGATGCCGACTTTTTCTTGGAAGCTGTTAACGACCCACATTTCTGCTATGAAACGGATAATGAATTCGTTGTCTATGTGGAACACACACAGTTAGCAGATGCTTGTCTTGCAACCTGCTCCTTTGATACCGAAAACAGGTATGAGGTAACTGCAATTCTCTGTGAAAAGCAGACTCTTTACTTCGAGAACAAAAACGGTATCATCACCTTTAATTTTGAGATCAGCGGTCTGACCGGGCCAACACGAACGCTATATGTACATTCTATTCTGCGTGATCCCGGTTTGACCCTGCGAATCGAGCAGAACCATATCGGACGACGTGCAGGAAAATACCGCGAAGGAGATTATCCGGCAACCGAAATTTTAGCAGCAAACCATTATATGTTTGCCATGCGCGAGATGTTGTATGCACTTGATCTCCCGCAGTATTTGAACCGGAATCGTCTGGGTTATCTTCTGATTTTGGGCTTTGAAACGAACAATGAGATTCATACAGATTACCCTCCACACTGGCATCTCATTTATCGCTGGCCCAATCATGCTGGTTCTCCTGCACCTCACATTTACCTTGCCCCCGATGGTAAGATGACAGAAAACGCGTGCTATGTAGACTGTGCTCATGGCACGCACCGTGACTATTCCGCAGGTGAATGGTGTCCCTTTGTTGACCCTTATGGACATGATGTATGTGCTATCCGGATAAATGCGGATGGAGGAATGTCTATAACCAAACCGATGTCCTCCATTTATACGATGAGTGCCTATACTCCAGATGTTGGTGTGACCATCTATAAGGATGGTACACTCATTGGCACAATCCGAACGGAAAATGATACGGATCAAGGAATTTTCAATGTCACATGGAACAGTACTGGAAATCTCAACTTCCACGGTAGCTATTCCGAAACCATCGAGTACAACCCCCTTACAGGTGCAATTCTTAAAATAAAACGATAATTGATACAAGTCCCTCAATGCCACATACAGTTTTGGGGGATTGTTGAACAGATAGTTGTACGTCATTAAGAGACTTTCTCTGAAAGAGGATGATTTGTCAAAACTGTTCTGTAGAATTGCTGCTATAAATTATTGATATCCCGTCCATCCGAGCGGAGTCCTGTTTTTCAGGGCTCCGCTTTTTGATGTTGTGCAAGTTTGATCTTGAGAAATCCAATGATTTATCAATACCAGTTTTGAAACAAGCAATATATGTAGTAAAATTTCAGTATTTATATTCTATTGAAGGTTTTTGCCGCAACGTGTACTCTTTTTAGGGAAAGCACTTGTTGTTTTGAAGATGAGAGGTATGCTGTGGCAAAATCAAAAGGGAAAAGTCGTTCTACACAGGTGCGTTCAAAGCTTGCGATACAAGTTGGTGAACGAATCCGTAAAACTCGTAAACAAGAAGGACTTAGTATCGAAAACTTTGCACTTCGTTGCGACATTCACCCGTCCTATGTTGGTCATATAGAGCGAGGAATGCAGAATCCGACGCTTTCCACCTTGGAGCGCATCAGTCAGGGTTTGGGAATCAGCATGGATGACCTTTTCAAGGACATAGATGCACCGATCAATGTGGAGAACGCTGCAATACGACATCTATCTCAGGTCATAAGCGAGTTGTCCCCTGAGCAAACGCAACAGCTTCTGCAGATTGTTGATAGTGTCATGGCAATCAAAAACGAATATTTATAAGATAACGCTCTCTTATCGAGGGCGTTTTCTTGTTGCAAAAAAGTGACACTGTACAATAGGAAGCAACGGATTGCTACATATAAATAGCCTTTTTTCGAGCGATATAAACATCGAGCATTCGTTTATTTTGTGACATTCTACAGTTGTTATTTGAATTTATTTGATATTTATACAAAAAACCATTGAGCATATTGCAGCATGAGAAAAAATGCGGTATAATCGGCGCAATCTACACAGATCGGGTTGGATAATAAAAAAAGAATGGGAGGCGTACACATGAGTTGTTTGAGTTCAAAGCATGAGTTACTGCAAGTTGCAGACCATATAATCGCTCATTATTATCAGCGTGTTCCGTTTGTACGGAATCATCCGCAGGCGATAGACTTGGATATGCTTGTGATGGAACTGATGGGCGGTAGCATCAAGATGTTCCCACTATCTAAAGATGGCTCTATGTTAGGCATGACTGCGCATGAGCGCCTTATAATCCGAATGGAACTAGAAGATGGCACAATCATTTGTGACACGTTGCGCCCCAAAGACATTGTGATAGATTCCTCGCTGGCAGGTTTCCACAACACCGGAGTGCGGAACTTTACTTTGGCACACGAAATCGGGCATCAGCTTTTGCACATTTATTATCCACTTCTGGCTCTTTCAGACCAGTTGGAAGAAGACTGTGCGGACATTATTGCAGAAGGTCTTTTGCTGCCAGAGTGCCTTGTGAGGGCCTCCATGGCATTCTTCCAGTTCCCTGACACGTTATCTCATATATCCAGATCGCAGTTAGATATGAACTACCCTAGTTTTAAGAAGATGGCGAGGCAACTAGGTGTGCAACGTCAGCTTCTTGCAAATCGTATGAAGTATTTGCATATCCTGACCAGCGATGTTCCGTATCGCCACACACTTTCGTTGATGGAGGCAGGGTGATAATGAAAGACAGACTTAAAGAACATATGGAAGGCTGGCGTTTCTGCGAAAAATGCGGCATGAAGCTTTATCAAAAGATAGATGGATGCAGCGGCACGATTCATCTGAAATGTCACCGCTGCAATACACTCCTCCGCATTGATTTATCATTCCGAAGAAAGAAGTGACCCTCTAAAAAAATCGGGTGCATTGCACCCTGAATATGGACTGTTCGCACCGAGCAACGGGCCGTCACCTCTGGGTGATGTATGAAACGTAGCACCAAATAGCCGGGCAACAGCTTGATTGAGTGATTTTCGCTTGAGAATCTCTCAGTCGGCTGTTGTCCGGCTATTTTTTATAGCTTCAGGAAGCCTGCTCCCGAAAAGGAGCAGGTTTTATGTTTGCCCTCTTTTCATGGCTGCCCCAAGCGGCGAAATATCCGTAGTGTCTCCAAATTTTCGACTTTTCACGTTTTATCGAAAATTTGGAGGTTACACATGAGTTTCAATAATGGCAATGAACGTCGCAAGCTGAACGCAAAGTGGGAGCATCTTCGTGTGCAGTACCGCGAAGCAGGAATGAGCGAAGATGCAATTCAGGCTATGTACGAGTTTGATTTGGGTGTTCTCAACAGCGAACGAGCCTACATCACCAACACACTGACGGTTTCTGACACCACCGATGATAGTACAGCCACGGAAACCAGCGACTTCAAGCAGTATGAAAAAGCCATTACCGTAACGGATACCTACCATGAAACGAAAACGCGCTTTACATGGGTAGGCGAAATTCAGAATGAGCGGTTACACGCAGGTTTGGAAAAACTCTCTGACGAAGAACTCCAGCTCGTTACGTTGTACTTCCATGAGAAGTACAACACCGTAGAATTATCTAAAGTTTATGGCATTGCACAGCAGAATATTAGTAAGCGAATTTTGAAAATCACTAAATTTTTGAAGAACTTTGATTTTCAGGGTGTAGAATGAGCCTTCTCGATGGCTCGTAAGTGTAAGGGCAATTCACCAGATGGCGAAAGCCGCTGAGCGAAATGTCTGCACTCCTGTTCTTTGAAAACTGAATAGTTCCTTCATCTGGTACTCCGATAATGATACTTCCGTAATTCGCGGCCCGGTCACAAAGCAGACGGGGTGGCTGAAATGCCAATGAAGCGGTACAAGTCCGCTGCCAGATGTTTATGCCCCACTCGCAGGGAGCCGAGGGCGAATATGCGAGACCTTAACTTATTAAATCAGGCGTGGCCGAATGCTGTTTTCGGTCTTCGTCCACGCCTGTTCTTTTTACTTATTCCATATATCCACATTTTCGTCCTACATAGGAGGTTTTATGAACGAAAACGACCGTACCACCTTAGAGCAAGCAATCTACGAGGAAATGGAACTGACCCCGGAAATGATCCGCTCCATCCGCACGCTCTGCGGTGTCTGCCTTTGTAGTTTTGTAGAATCCAAGGCGTTCAAAATCGCCATTGTTCCCAGCGCAGACCGGAGCATGGACACTTGCACTGTCTGCCAGACCCGGCGCGGTCATGACTACGTTGTGATGAACCGCTGAACAAACACACCGCACACTGCCAAGGAGGTGCAGCGGGCGGTGTACATATTGTAAAAGGAGGGCAGCTTTTGATTCAAAACTGGAAATTCCAGCGTGGAGACATTTTCTTCACCCGTTTCGACAACGCCATCGGTTCAGAGCAAAGCGGGAATCGTCCCGCAGTCGTTCTCCAGAACGATGTGGGAAATTTTTACTCGCCCACGCTGATCGTGGCCACATTGACAAGCAAGTCTGCAAAAAAGTATACCCAGCCGACCCACTGCCTGCTGGTGAACGATTTTCTCTCCGTTCCGTCCATCGTTCAGGCAGAGCAGATCTTTACCATAGACAAAAGCAGGGTGCTGAAATTCCTCGGACACCTCACCCCGGAGGAAATGAACCGGGTGGATGATGCCGTCCGTGCCAGCCTTGCCCTGAACCCGATGGGGAGCATTCAGCGGCTTCCACCCATCATCCGCTCTACGGCGGCTTACGCGCCGCCTGAGGTGGTTGACGGCAAGCCGCCCCTCTATCCCTACACGCCCATCAAATCATCCTTTGAGGATGCTGGGAGTGTCGAGGACATGATGCTGTACACCGAACTGGAAGCTGCGGTACACGCAATGATCCAGCGGCTGGAATACAGCTTCACATTCAACCCAAGTCTGCTCACCATCCCGAAGCGTAAGCAGCAGGTTGCTGAAATCCTGAAAGAAGCCGAAACGTACATCTGGAGAATCAAGGAGGAAATGCGATGCGCCTGAAAGACAACACCAATCTCTTCATCCATGTCAACCCGCCGTACCAGCTCATGGTCATCCACAGCAGCAAGCTGGTCTACCCCCGCGAACTGTATCAGCGCGGTGTGGAGCGCAAGCGTGTGGAACTGATTGCCGCCCACTTCAACGAATATGTGGCAAATGAGCCGAAGGTCAGTTTCCGCAACGGTCAGTTCATCGTAACGGATGGGCAGCACACCATCGAGGGGCGCATCCTCCGCAACGGCGGCAAGGATCTGCCGATTCTCTGCAAGGTGTACACGGGCATGACCGTGGAGCAGGAAGCCCTGCTCTTTGCCGAACAGAACGGCTTTTCCGCTCCGCTGACTGCTGGCATCAAGCTCCGCGCCAAGGTCGTAGGCGGCGATGCTATTTCCAAGGCTTTCCTCGCAGCCACCAACCGGGTGGGGTTGAGTCTCAATTATGACAGCCAGCAGCTGACCGATTACCGCATCGGCTGCGTTGGTACGGCTTTCCGACTCTACAAGCAGATGGGCGAACCGCTCTACTGTGAAACGATGCGGCTGATCGTGGCAGCATGGGAGGGCAAGCCCGATTCGTTCCGGGCATCTGTTCTGAAAGGCATGATGCACTTTGTGGAGCTGTACCACGGCGAGTTCAGTGAAGAACGGCTGCTCCGTGCACTGCGCAACATCCACCCGGTCGATATTTACCGCATCGGGCAGGACGACCCCGCAAAGCTGCGCGGATGGAAGAAATATGTTTTTCCCATTTACACCGCCTACAACGGCAAGTGCAGAAAAGACGCGCTGCCGATGAAATTCTGACATTCACAGGCATTCCTCCCATATACACAAGGGGCATCCGCAAACCGCAGATGCCCCTTGTTACATATCAAAGTGCAATATATAGTGTTCCTGTATTCATTCAACACAACATATAGAGAAAAGAGGTATTCTATGCGCTCTCAGTTCACTTCGTATGAGCAGCTTCCCATCACCCTGACAGCCGATCATGTCGCTGCTGCGCTGGGCATCTCCCGCGCCAACGCTTACATCCTGCTCCGTTCGGACGGCTTTCCCACGCTCCACATCGGTAAGCGGATGGTCGTACCCAAAGACCGTTTTCTTCAGTGGATCACGGACAGCGTAAATGGCTGATCTGACATCCTTGATTCAAGAGGTTTCTTTTTCTATACTATTCCCGAAACGACTTGACATCAGGAAGGAGGCAATATGCCAAGCAAACGTTCACACGGCGAGGGTACGCTTCGCCACCGCAGCGATGGTCGCTGGGAATTACGTATGATGGACGGCTACCAGAAAGATGGTTCGCCGCGCTTCAAGACCTTCTATGGCAAGACCCAGAAGGAGGTCAAGCTCAAACTGAAAGAGTATCAGGATGCGCTTATCAGCGGTGTCCAGCTGGACACGATCCTGTACTTTGAGGATTGGGCTGATACATGGTTCGAGGGTCACAAGGATAATATCGCTCCCACGACACAGGAAAGCTACAAATACTGCCTGAAAATGCTCAAAGAGGGATTTTATCACCGCCCCTTGACCGTCATACGCCCCATCGACATTGAAAACTTCCTGAAAGAGATGCGGCGCGATGGCCGCTCGGATTCTTACATCAGCAAGGCACGAGGGATGCTCTACCAGATCTTTCAAAAGGCAGAAGCCAATGACCTTGTGCGCCGCAACCCGGTCCGGCTTGCTGAAAAGATGCGCGCATCCGGCACCGCAAAACGCAAGGAAGCCTTTACCACAGCGGAAGTCGCACACCTGATGAAGGTGCTGCCCGATGACCGCATGGGCTTGAGCATTCGGCTTTTACTCGGCACTGGAATGAGAATGCAGGAACTTCTGGCTTTGGAGCCGCAGTTTATTGAAGAAGATGGCTCTGTCATTCACATCCGGCAGGCAGTAAAGGTCATAAAAGGTACAGTCAGCATCGGCAGTCCGAAATCCAAAGACAGTATCCGGGATATTCCGGTGCCGCTGAATGTCCGCCCGTGTGCCATCAAGCTGCGGGATACCACCGATCAGTTCATCTGGGAAAGCCCCAAGACCGGCTTGCCCTGCAATCCCACCCATTTCCGGGATGTATTCCGCAAATCTCTGGAAGAAGCGGGCGATGTCCGCTTGCTCACGCCGCACAGCTGCCGCCACACCTATGTGTCGCAGATGCAGGCGTTGGGCGTGGATATTCAGACCATCCAGAGCATCGTAGGCCATGCCGATACCGAAATGACTGAGCATTATCTCCATGTTCAGGAATCCATTCGGCAGAGTGCGATCCAGTTGTTCAGCGAGGCATTTTCGGCCTGAAAATTGGACGGAACGGCACTAATTAGACCAGATAAAATCTTTGGCATTGTGGTCAAAATTGTGGTCAAAACCAAATGAGGCCAGCTTATAAACAAAAAAATCCAACGATTTCTAACGTGAAATCGTTGGATTTATGGTCCGAGTGGCGAGAATCGAACTCACGGCCTCTTGAACCCCATTCAAGCGCGCTACCAAAACTGCGCTACACCCGGACATCTGATTGAGCTTGTCGCTCACGGCTCAATCAGTATACCCGAAGAATGGTGTTTTGTCAAGCACTATTTTCAAATTTCTTCTTCATTTTCGGCAATGGCCGTTGTGCTGCCCACCGGCTGCGGAAACTCCACCGTAGCCAGCGCCACAGCGAACACGCTCTGCGCACCGGCATCCAGCAGAGCCTGCGCGCAGGCCGAGGCCGTGGCTCCGGTGGTCAGGACATCGTCCACCAGAAGGATGCGCTTTCCCTCCACAGCCTCCGGCCGGGCCACCCGGAAGGCACCCGCCACATTGGCCAGCCGCTCGTCAAGGGAAAGTCCCTCCTGCCGCCGGGTGGAGCGGGCACGGGTCAGCGCGTCTGTGACCACCGGCACGCCCACCGCCCGGGCAAGGGGCTGTGCCATCCGCTCCGGCACATTGTAGCCGCGCTTTTTGCTGGAGGCCGGTACCGGAAGGATGCAGTCATAACCCCTGTCAAGGCCCGGCACCGGTTCGGGCAGGGGCTCAGAGCCGCACATTCTGATCTCGCTGCCAAAGAGCAGGCGGGCCATCTCCACGCCCAGTTCCACAGCTGCCCAGGGCGCGCCCTGATATTTCGCCCGCAGCACCGCGCGGCGGACAAGGCCGGTGTATCGGTAGGGCGCGGCTGCCCCATCCAGCCGCCCCAGGTAGTGCTCGGAGCCGCGCAGCCGCATGGAGGGTGCACGGCGCAGCTCTGCCAGCCCATCGGCGCAGTCCGGGCAGGCAGGCTGGTTCCCCAGCACCCGGTCACAAAAAGGGCAGCGGCGCGGGTAAAGCACCCAGCGCAGCTGCCGCAGTGTGCGGCTCAGGCCGCTGTAATAAAGCATCAGTCGTTCTTGACCGCAATGATGACGCGGACCTTTTTTCCGGCAGCGCAGCCGAAATTATCGTACCAGCCGGTCAGCTGGTAGCCGTCCGCATCCACCTGAGCCAGCTTGGTGGGGTAATACTGGCCCTTGTACCACAGGTAGACCTGCACATTGTCTGCCATCTCGTAGCGTTCATTGCCCGAGAGTACCGAGGCCGCGCCGACCTTGTCGATCTTCAGGGGCATCAGCTGCATCATGGCCTTGACAGAGCCGGTGGTCTCCTGCCGCACGGCAATGCCGCCCGCCAGCACCGGATACTTGATGGCCGTGGTGTAGCTGGCCACCGCGCCGTTGACGTAGCAGATATAGGTCGCCCCCCCGCCGATGTAATTGAAGATCTGCTTGAAGGGGGTGCCCGTGATCTCCGCGATCTGCTGGAAGCCAATGCTCATCAGGGAGCCGGTGTTGCTGGTCAGCTTTTGCCAGGCCGTGCTCAGGATATCGCCCGAGACGATGCCCCACAGGATCTCGCTGGTGGTGGGCACCAGCAGGTTGGACAGACGGTCTACCGCCGTGGCACCGGTCACAGTGGTGGTGGTATCCGAGGTGGAGCCGGAGCCGTCGGTGCCGCCCGTGGCCGCTCCGGTGGTGGTGCCTGTCGTGGTCGTGGTGCCGGAAGCGGAATCTCCCGCCGCAATGCCGGTGACGAGGCTCTTCAGGTCAGAATAATTCATGGCCAGATTTTTCACATCGTCCAGCACGCCGTAGCTCCACAGGTCGCCGGTCACATCGTTCAGGATGAGCCGGTCGATCTGTCCGGCATCGTTGACGGTATAGTAGCGGACATCGAGGTCACTCAGTGTTACCCCCGATAGGCGGCTGGGACGAACCGTCCCAGCCACACCCTCCGAAGTTGTATCCAGAATCTCTACATCGTCGGCCAGGGCGGCAGCGCCCAGCGCAGTGGCATTGGCATTGATGGTGCCGTTGACGCGGCGGTCATCGATGTGTTCCACGCTCTCGCCCTCCGGGGTGACCTTGATCTCTACCAGCCACCCCTGCGGAAAGTTCAGGCTCTTGTCCACGTTCACAGTGCGGGCAATGCCATCGGTGCACATGACGGAGACTTTCTGCAGAACATCCGCGCCGTTCTCTTCCACCAGACTGCGGGTGGCGGTCTGCACGACACCGTAGAACACGCTGTCGGCTTCCTCGCCGGTCACGATCCCGGCAGCCTCATTGTTCATACCCAGCAGCAGGGTGACGACCTCGCCCACGCCGCCGCCGTTGAGGGAGGACACCTGGGAGGCCACCGCAGAGGAACCCAGCGTATAGCTGGTGCCTGCCACCGTTACACTGGTGGGGGCGCTGGCACTGGGCGAAACTGCCGTGATACGGCCAGCGGCGCGGCGGGTGTAGACCCACAGCGTCTGTAAACTCTCACTGTAATAATACACATCGTATTTGTTCAGTTCCGCAGATTCCGACGCTTTATCGTTGCGGTAGACCATCTTGGGAACAAAGGGCAGCTGGACCGTATCGCCCGCCACAAAGGGGCCCTTCAGGCTCTTGAGCATGACGCTGGAGGTATCCACCTGACCGTTGGAGACCGTGAAGCCCAGGCTGCTGCCGTAGGCACTGCCGCTGGCGGTGTTGGCTGTCAGGGCGTTGTAGAACAGCAGGGCGCACTCCTCGTAGTTGAGCACCTCGCCCTGGCTGCGGTCCACCTGATTGCGCAGGCCCAGCTCACTGGCCTTGTTCAGCTGTGCGTTGGGGAAGGAGCCGCTCAGGTCGGTCATCTTATAGCCCATCAGCTTGAGGATGGCCGTGACCGCTTCTTCCAGCGTCACGGCATTGTCGGGCCGGAAAGAGCCGTCGGTGTAGCCGTTCATCCAACCGTTCTGCACCGCAATGCGGACATAGGGGGCATAGGGCGAAGTGCCGGGCAGGTCGGTGAACAGGGTGCCCACCGTGCCCTGAGAGCCCACGCTTTCGCGGTAGGTGGAGTAGGACACCAGCATCCGGGCCAGTGCACCGCGGGTGACCACAGCGTTCAGAGCAGCCTGCTGGCTGCTGTCCATCGCGTTCAGCGTGATGGACAGCTGGACCGCCGTGTTGGCGTTGCCCGCTGCCGATGCCGGCAGCACCAGCATCGACACGGCAATGCTTACCGCCAGCAGAAATGCAAGGATTCGCTTTTTCATGGAAAATCCTCCTTAAAATAGTTTCTAATGTATTCCGGGTTGCGGCTCCCAGCATCTGCTTCGTGCAAAGCCTTGCACTTGCATCCTGCTGGCCGCGGCCCCAACAACTCCTCCCTTCATCCGCCACTGGCGGCGGTCGTCGTTGTTGCCCCTATTAGGGGAGCTCCGCAAGGCGCTGGCAAAGCCAGACCGAAGCGGTAAGAGGTTTAATCATATCTCAGCGCTTCAATGGGGTTCAGCCTTGCGGCGCGCTTGGCGGGCAGATAGCCGAACAGCACACCGATGCCCACTGAGATGCCAAAGGCCACCACGATGGAGTTGAACGAGGGGCTGACGGTCACATCAATGCTGCTGGAGATCATGGGCAGGATGCGGTTTGCCGCCATGGACACGATATAGCCAAGAACGATGCCCAGCACGCCGCCCAGTGCGGAGGTGGTGGCGGCTTCCACCACGAACTGCGACAGGATCACCCGCTCCTTGGCACCCAGTGCCTTGCGGATGCCGATCTCCCGGGTGCGCTCGGTCACCGACACCAGCATGATGTTCATAATGCCGATGCCGCCCACCAGCAGCGAGATGCTGGCAATGCCGGTAAGGATGATGATGACCATGTTGATCATCTCGTTCATCTCCTCCAGCCACTCACTGGCGCTGTAGATGTAATAAGCGTTGTCGCTCTTGAGCAGGTCGTACAGGCCGCTTTCCACCACCGCCTTGGCCTCGTTGGCCCGGCTCTCGTCCGTCATAATTGCAACAAAGTTTTTGGCACTGGACTGGTTGGAGAGCCGCATGGCCGTGGTGTAGGGCAGATAGACGCAGTCATCGTCTGAGCCCTGCTGCATGTTCTTGTCCGTCACCTTGGCGTTCAGCACGCCCACGATCCGGAACTTATAGGCCCCCAGCTTGATGGTCTGGCCCACCGCGTTGCCGCCGTAGGCCGCCCGGTTGAGGTAATCACCAATGATGCAGACCTGCTTGTTGTCCTTGATGTCCATGTACTGCAGGCCGCGCCCCTGGGCGAGGGTATAGTTTTTCATCTCGGCGTAGTGCTCGTCCACACCGTAAACACTGGTGCCGTAGCGGTAGGTCGTGGTGCCCACCTTGGGGGTGTTGTTGCTGAAATCGATCTGGGGCGAGACTGCGGAGATGAGCTCCTTGTTCTTATCCGCGATCTTATACACATCCTCCACCGAGGCGGTGCGGGAGCCGTAGCCCCAGATCTGAATGGACAGGGCATTCGTGCCCAGCGCCGAAAAGCTGTCCCGCATACTCTGGGTCATGCCGTTGCCCAGACCCACGATGACGATGACCGCCATAACACCGATGATGATGCCCAGCATGGTCAAAAAGGTGCGGAGCTTGTTGCTCCACACGTTCTGGAGGGCCTGACGGAAGGTCTCAATGATCATTTGTTCCCCTCCTGTTCTGCCGGTTCAAAGTTCAGCGTCGGCTGGACGATGGCTTCTGGCGCGCGGGAGTCGCCATCGTAGACCACCTGACCATCCTCCAGCCGGATGATGCGGTCAGCCTGCACGGCAATGGAGTTGTCATGGGTGATGAGCACCACCGTATGGCCCTGCCCATGCAGGTCCTGCAGCATTCCCAGCACCTCGCGGCCGGTGTGGCTGTCCAACGCGCCGGTGGGCTCATCAGCCAGAATGATCGCCGGGTTGCGCACCAGCGCCCGCGCGATGGATACGCGCTGCTGCTGGCCGCCCGAAAGCTGGTTGGGCTTGTTTTTCAGCTTATCGCCCAGCCCCACCTGCTCCAGCACCTCGCGGGCCCGGCGGTGGCGCTCGGCGCGGGGGATGCCCGCATAGACCAGCGGCACCTCCACGTTTTCCAGTAAGTTTAATTTGGGCAGAAGATTATACTGCTGGAAGATGAACCCCAGCATCTCGTTGCGGATGGAGGCCAACTCGTTCCGGCTCATCTTGCCCACATCCCGGCCGTTCAGCCGGTAGGTGCCCGCCGTGGGCACATCCAGACAGCCGATGATGTTCATGCAGGTGGACTTGCCGGAGCCGGACTGGCCCACAATGGCAACAAACTCGCCTTTTTCTATTTTCATGGTGATGTGGTCGGCAGCTTTTACCGTGGTGTCACCCATCTGGTAATACTTGCAGACCGCATCAAATTCGATCAGAGCGCTCATTCCATCCTCCCATCAGAAGATCATCATGCTGCTGCCATCGTCATAGTAGCTGTCGCTGCTGACCGAGTTGGGGTCGTAACCAATGGTGTCCCCCTCCTGGATACCGCTGACGATCTGGGTGTAATCATCATCGCTGACACCGGTCTTGACGGCCACATAGACAAAGCCCTCGGGTGCCTCCATGGTGGTATCCGCCTTGGAAGCGCTGGGGGAATCCTGGGTCACCAGCACATAGCCGCCCCGGACGATGGCCGCATTGGGCACGGTCAGGGCATTGGCAGCCTCAGCCACCACGATCTCAGCGTTGGCGTTCATGCCGGGGCGCAGGCCGTCGGTCTCGTCAATGCGGATGGTCACCGGGTAGGTGGTGGTACCGCCGTTGGAAGCGCCCTTCATGGAGACGCGGGTCACAGTGCCCACATAGTTCTTATCCTGCACGGCATCGGCCGTGATCTGCACTTTCTGGCCCACAGACAGGGAGCTGATCTGCAGTTCGTCCACGTTGATGACCATTTCCAGATAGCTCAGGTCGTAGATGACGCAGAGGGTATCGCCGGATTTGACCGCATCGCCCACCTTGGCATCCTTTTCAATGATGGTGCCGCTGATGGGAGAGGTGACGGTATAGTTGGCCATGGTATCCTGCAGGTTCTGCAGGGAGATCTCAGCACTGCGCAGGGTCTCAGAGGCAGACTGGATGCTCTCGGTCAGGTCATCGCCGCTCAGCTCGATCAGGATATCGTTCTTGGCAACGGTCTGGCCCTCCTGCACATGGATGGAGGTCACAGTACCTGCAGCCTGTGCGGTCAGGGTACGCTCCGCCTGATAGCCAAAGGTGGCAGAACCGATGGAGCTGACCCCGTTGATGGAGGCGGTGGCCGCCTGCGCGGTGGTCAGGCCGCCCGCGTTCTGCACGGCAATGGTCACGGTGCGGGTGAGCAGGTTGCCGGTGCTCAGGGCATCCGTTCCGGTCACGCTGGTCACGGTGCCGTCCAGCTGCTCAAAGGTGCCGTCCAGCGTCACCTGGGCGGTCTGGCCCACACTGAAATTGGCGGCATCGGCAGCGGGGAATTCCAGCGTCAGCAGCATTTTGGAGCTGTCGCGGATGATGGCGACCTCCTGCCCGCTGGTCACCTCGTCGCCCTTGGCGACCTTCAGGGTGCTCACGGTGCCATCCACTTCGGCACGCACATACTGGCGGTCCACCACCTTGTCATAGCTGCGCTGTGCCTGCTGCATGGCGATCTCGGCCTTTTCAAAATTGGTGGAAGCGTCCGAGCTGTCCAGCGTGTAGAGGACGGTCCCCTCATCCAGCACGTCGCCCTCCTCAAACTCGCCGGTGAGCACCTTGCCCTCCACCAGAGATTTCACGGTGTAGGTGTTGGCAGGGTTCAGGGTGCCGGTGCCGCTGAGGGTGTTGGAGACATCCCGCACTTCAGGGCTGGCCTCCAGATAGCTGGGGTCCACGGCTGTGGTGCTGGCGCTCTTGGGCTTGAGCAAAAACACACCGCCCGCGATCACCACACAGACCACCGGCACGAGCCATTTCCAGTTCTTCTGCAAAAACAGCACCGGGGCCTTGGTTGTCTGTGCCGCAGGCGTTTCCGCACCCGGGTTCTCCGCGCCGTCCTTCTTCTTATTCCAGATCATCATGTTCCTCCTATCAGATTCAAGCCCGCCGAAGGGCGGCCTGTCAGATTCCTTTCCTATGTATAGATGTAGTGTATCGCATTTTACCCGGATACACAAGCGTCCAAATTTCGTTTGAACGCTTTTCAGCAAATTTTCACAGATTGTAAACCTTTATGCAAATCACAAGTTGACCTGTCTGCCGCTTTCTGGTTTAATCGGGACGTTGTTTGTACCAAACCAGAGGAGGATTTTTTCTATGAATCAGACCAGTAAGTTCTCGGTGCGCGATATCTGCTACGCGGGCCTGTTTGCCGCCGTCATCGCCGTGATGGCACAGATCTCTATCCCCATGCCGCTGGGCGTGCCCATGACTATGCAGACCTTCGCCATCACGCTGGCGGCTGTGGTGCTGGGCTCCAAGCTGTCCGCCATTGCCACGCTCGTTTACCTGCTGCTGGGCGCTGTGGGCGTGCCCGTGCTGGCCAACTTCTCCGGCGGCATCGACAAGTTTGTCGGCCCCACCGGCGGCTTCCTGATTTCCTTCCCCATCATGGCCTACATCATCGGCCTGGGCGTGGAGCACAGGGATGCCTTCAAGGGTGCTTTCCCCGTGGCGGTTGTCGTGGGCACTGTGGTCAACTATATCGTGGGTGTCATCCTGTTCGTGATCGTCGCCCACAGCACCGTGTCTGTGGCCGTTTCCGCCTGCGTTCTTCCCTTCATCCCCACCGCCATCATCAAGGCTGTGCTGGCCTGCGTGCTGGGCCTGAACATCCGGAAGCGGATCCCGGGGGTAAAAAAAGCATGAGCATCGTACTGCGCCCGCATCACCTGCTCTGCACTCAGGGCTACTCCGGCCATGGCTACAGCGAAGCCTTTGTGGAGCACATGAACGATGTCGTTCACCAGCTGCGGGAGGTGCCCGGGACGAAGATCCAGCTCACCTTCTCCACCGACACCCTTTGTTCCTGCTGCCCCAACAAGCTGGGCACCGACCTGTGCGACACACAGGAAAAGGTCAAGCGGTACGACCGCAAGACCGTGGAGTATTTCGGGCTGGAGGAAAAGGAATACGACTACCAGGCCCTCATCCGGGAGATCGATGCCAAAGCCACCCCCGAGATGCTGGCTGATATCTGCCGGGACTGCTGCTGGTTCCCCATCAGCGCCTGCTGCAAGAATATCTGCGAAGGCAAATACGTGAAATAACATTTCCCCCTATACAACAGGCCGCCGTGCAGGAGATGATCCTGCACGGCGGCCTCTTTGTTTTATTCTGTTTCTGCGGCCTGCACCGTTACATAGACCCCGGCGGGGACACAGGCGGCCCAGGCATCCTGCTCGCTCAGCCAGCCGAATTGCTCGCACACATGGTCCGGGCACTGACTGTCGAGGAAGGCAACGGCCCCATCCTTTACCTGCAGATGCACGATGTAATCGCCCACATCATACAGATAATCGTGGTCCTTGTCCAGCGGGATCGTTTCGGTGATGCCGTCGCCGAAATCGACCACGGCCACCAGCGGCTCCGCTTTGGGGGCGTTGGCGCGGTACAGCACGAACAGGAGTGCTGCCGCGGCCAGCACCACGGCCGCAAAGATCAGGTTTTTCTGCCAGCTTTTCAGGCGTTTCATGCAGCGTACTTGCTTGCAGCTGCGCCTGCAATGCGGCCAAAGACAACGAAGTCAGAGACAGCAGTGCCGCCCAGACGGTTTGCGCCGTGGACACCACCGGTCACCTCACCTGCTGCGAACAGGCCGGGGATGATCTCGCCGTTCTCGTTCAGGACTTCGGTGTTGGTGTTGATCTTCAGGCCGCCCATGGTGTGGTGCACGCCTGCGGTGACCTTGATGGCATAGTAGGGAGCGGTATCCAGCTTGTCTGCAAAGCTGGTGCGGCCGAAGTCGGGGTCGTTCTTGGCCTCAACATAGCCGTTCCAGGTGTTCATGGTCTCGGCCAGAGCGGCACCGTCCACGCCGATCTGCTCAGCCAGCTCCTCGTAGGTCTTGCCCTCGAAGGTATAGCCCTTCTTGATGTAGCCCTGGATGACGCTGGAATCATCGACCATCTTCTGATCAATGATCAGCCAGCTGTAGCTGCCGGGCTGAGCGATCTCAGCGGCGGAGACAACGTCACGGGTACCGACTTCGTCAATGAAGCGCTTGCCCTCGGAATTGATCAGCACAGCACCGTCGCCGCGCAGGCCCTCGGTGATCAGAGAAGCGCTGTCGTACTGGACAGTGGGGTGGATCTGGATCTGGTCCATATCCACGGTGTCAGCACCGATGGCCTGTGCCATCTTGATGCCCTGGCCCAGGATGCCAGGGGCGTTGGTGGTCATAAAGCCCTTCAGCTCGGGCTTGTACTCAACGACCATATCCATGTTTGCGCCGAAACCGCCGGAGGTCAGGATCACGGCCTTGGCGTTGATGGTGATGGTCTCACCGGAAGCGCCGGTGGCCTTGATGCCAACAGCAGCGCCGTTGTCATCGGTCAGGATCTCGGTGGCGGTGGTGTTCAGCATCATCTGGACACCAGCCTTCTGGCAGTCCTCCTCCAGCAGGGGCACCATGTAAGCGCCCACGGAGACGACCTTGCCCTCCTCATTCACAGGGCGGTGGATTCGCTTGACGGATGCGCCGCCTGCAGAGGAGACGCTGTTCAGGGTGATGCCCTGCTCACCCAGCCAGTCGATGGCATCAGCGCTGTTGGAGCACAGGGTCTCCACCAGAGCAGGGTCATTGACACCCTTGCCGCCGATCATGGTATCCAGCTCCATCAGCTCAACGCTGTCAAAGTAGCCGGTGGGGTTGGCCTGGTAGGCAGCCCACTGCTCGGCCACGGTAGCAGCCAGAGCGGTGATGGTCTCGTTGTCAGCATACTTTTCAGCAGCGGCCTTCAGGGTCTTTTCGACACCTGCGCCCTCAGCGAACTCGTTCTCATCCTGATACACGGTCTTGCCGGCGTTCATGCCGCCGGTAGCGCGCACGGAGTTGCCGCCCACTACGGGCTGGCTCTCCACGATGACAACGCTCTTGCCCTCGCTGGTGGCAGTCAGGGCAGCGGTCATGCCTGCGCCGCCTGCACCCACGATGACGATGTCGGTATCAACGGTAGAGTCCTCAGCAGGCTCAGCGTTGTTCTCCACAGCGGTCTGGAAATCCTCAGGCTTCAGACCAGCAGCGGTAATGGCAGCAGCGGCTGCCTCCTTGATGGCATTGGAGGTAATGGTTGCGGTAGACACGCCGTCCACGGCAATGCTGCCGCTCTCGGCAATGGCAGCGGGCAGCTGCTCGATTGCCTTGGAGCCAACGCCCTTGGTCTCATCGGCACCCTCAGCGGTGCAGCCGGTGATCTTGCCGTCGGTCAGGGTCAGGGTAACGGTGACATCGCCGCCAAAGCCCTTGGCAGTGCCGGTAAAATCGCCGGTAGCACCCGCGCCGGTGGTGGAGGCGGGCTTGCTGCCGCAGCCGTAGCCCAGCAGGCTCACTGCAACGACAGCGGCCATGGCCAGCGCTGCAATGCTCTGTTTCATCTTCGTGTTTTTCATGGTTTCTACTTTTTCCTTCTCAGTTGAAGTAATGTTGCAGGCAGTTAGCCTGCGCGAACATATCTCAGCATAAAAAGGGGGCTGCCCATTCGGAAGGCAGCCCCCTTTGCCGAACCAGGAAAAGATCAGGCGTTGGCCTGTGCAGCAGCAACAGCGCAGGCAACGGTAGCGCCGACCATGGGGTTGTTGCCCATGCCGATCAGGCCCATCATCTCAACGTGTGCGGGCACGGAGGAGGAACCTGCGAACTGAGCATCACCATGGACGCGGCCCAGAGAGTCGGTCAGGCCATAGCTTGCGGGGCCTGCAGCCACGTTATCGGGGTGCAGGGTACGGCCCGTGCCGCCGCCGGAAGCGACGGAGAAGTACTTCTTGCCGTTCTCGATGGCCCACTTCTTGTAGGTGCCGGCGACCAGGTGCTGGAAGCGGACGGGGTTGGTGGAGTTGCCGGTGATGGAGCACTGAACGTCCTCCTTCTTCATAATGGCAACGCCTTCCATAACGTCGTTAGCGCCATAGCACTTAACAGCAGCGCGCTCACCCTCGGAGAAGGGGATCTCCTTGACGACGGTCAGGGTCTGGGTGGGGATATCGTACTCGGTCTGCACATAGGTGAAGCCGTTGATACGGGAAATGATGTAAGCTGCATCCTTGCCCAGGCCGTTCAGGATAACACGCAGGGGGGTCTTGCGGACCTTGTTTGCAGTGCGGGCAATGCCAATGGCACCCTCAGCAGCAGCAAAGGACTCGTGGCCTGCCAGGAAAGCGAAGCAGGTGGTGTCCTCGCTCAGCAGACGAGCGCCCAGGTTGCCGTGGCCCAGACCGACCTGACGCTGCTCAGCAACAGAGCCGGGGATGGTGAAAGCTCCAGACCTTCGCCGATGGCGGCTGCGCACTCGGCAGCATCGGTCAGGCCGCGCTTGACGGCGATGGCGGTGCCCAGGGTGTATGCCCAGACAGCGTTATCAAAGCAGATGGGCTGCACGCCGCGCACGATCTTGTCGCAGTCGATGCCCTTAGCGAGGAGCATCTCGTTGCAAGCGTCCAGAGACTCCAGGCCGTTGGCCTTCAGGCATGCCTCGATTTTCGGCATACGGCGATCCATAGATTCAAAAGTTGCCATGAGTTGTTCCTCCTCTCTTATTCCTCACGCGGGTCAATGTACTTGACAGCGCCCTGCTCCTTGCTGAAGCGGCCGTAAGTACCCACGTTCTTCTCGTAAGCCTCGTTGGGGGTCTTGCCGTGACGGATATCCTCCATCATCTTGCCCAGCTTGACGAACTGATAGCCGATGACCTCATCGTTGGCATCCAGAGCCAGCTTGTTGATGTAGCCCTCGGTCAGCTCCAGGTAACGGACACCCTTGGCCTTGGTGGAGAAGATGGTGCCGGTCATGGAGCGCAGGCCCTTGCCCAGGTCATCCAGACCTGCGCCGATGGGCAGACCGTCCTCAGAGAAAGCGGTCTGGCTGCGGCCGTAGACGATCTGCAGGAACAGCTCACGCATTGCCACGTTGATGGCATCGCACACCAGGTCGGTGTTCAGAGCTTCCAGAATGGTCTTGCCGGGCAGGATCTCGCCAGCCATAGCAGCGGAATGGGTCATGCCGGAGCAGCCGATGGTCTCCACCAGAGCCTCCTCGATGACACCGTTCTTGATGTTCAGAGACAGCTTGCAGGTGCCCTGCTGGGGTGCACACCAGCCCACACCATGGGTGTAGCCGCTGATGTCCTTGATCTCATAGGCCTTGACCCATGCGCCCTCTTCGGGGATGGGAGCCGGACCATGCTTAGGACCTTTGGTGATCGGGCACATATTCTGTACTTGCTGCGAATAGGTCATAATCATACTCTCCTTTTGACAAATTGATGCCATTGGCAGGGGGTGTCCTGCCGTTTGCATTGACCGGCTGCGCCGCTCTCTTCCGCGCCACGCCGGTACTACCACGCATAGTTTTATTATAGAGAACCTTGGCGGAATTTGCAAGACGTTTTGCGGATTTTTTCACAAGCATTTTTAACGGTTATTTGCCGCTAACTAGCACTTTCACCGCTTTCGCTGCCAAGTTCGTCACATTTCTATCATATTTGTCAAAAGGAATATCTTGCGCTGTCCGGTTCAGTTTTTTCTGGGCGGCTGTTGGGCCCTGACAGGCCGGAGCGCCCAGATGCACACAAAGCCCGCCGCCGCGCCTGCCATGGCCAGCCAGTGCCGCCCGGTGGCAAGACCCCACAGGTTCGCTGCAAAGGGGAAGGCAAGGCTGCCCACGCTCTGTCCCAGCGCCAGAAAGCCGTAGTTCACCCCGGCGTGGGGCAGGCCGAACAGGTCGGTGGAGAGGGAAGGCAGCACCGCCGCCAGCGCCGAATAACAGAAGGTGAGCCCTGCGTACACAGCCACAACGAGCCACCCCTGTGCGAACAGGAAGGCCGCCGAAAGCCCCAGCGACACGCCGAACAGGATCAGGTCAGTGGGGCGGCGGCCGATCCGGTCGCTGAGCAGGGGCATCAGCAAGCGGCCCGCTGCGCTGCCCACGCTGCCCAGCACCACACTCCACAGGGCAGCGCCCTCGTCCAGGCCCCGCTCCATGCCCAGCTTTAAGATGATGGGGCTGAACAGCAGCACCGCCGGGGTGGAAAAGCAGACCGCTCCGGCGCAGAGCCAGTATTGCTTTGTTCTGAGCATCTGCAGCGGGGCAAGGTCGAGGGCCGGGGTGCCCTTTTCCCTGCCCTGCTCCTCGGGCTTCTGCTTTGCCGGGGGCGGGTCGGTGAGCAGGGCGCTGCCCACCAGGCAGACCGGCAGCGTGAGTGCCCCCAGCGCCCAGAACGCCCCCCGGATCCCCTGCACCGGGCCAAAGCCCTTCAGCGCCGTGCGGACGAATCCGGTCAGGAATGCGCCGCTCAGGCCCACCGCGCCGCCAATGACCCCCGTGGCAAGGCCCTTGCGCCCGGCGTACCATTTCTGGGCGCAGGACTGGATGGACGGATAGAGAAACGCCGTGCCCAGCCCCGCCGGAATGCTGAACACTGCCCAAAACCATACCCCCTTCTCCCCGGGCAGGAGGGCCGCCGCAAAGAACCCGCCGCAGAGCAGGCCGGTGCCCCACAGCGCCGCGCAGCGCGGGCCTTTTTTATCCTGCAAAAAACCGCCGATGACGCATCCCACCCCGAACGCTGCGATCAGGATGCCAAACGCATAGCCAGCGCCGTCCTCGGTCAGGCTGAACTCGTCCATCACCGGCTGCTGGAACACGCCCCACGCCGCAGGCAGACCCGTCAGGATCTGAATGGCCGCCCCCGCCGCCAGGATCGCCCAGGGGTGTTTTGCTGCAAACTGCTGTTTCATTGCCTTGCCTCCGAATGGTTTTTCCCCTACAGTGTACCCATTTCAATTGACAAAACGGCAGATTCCTTTATAATGGATAAAGTAACAACTAAACACGGCCTCGCCCTCTCCGTCATCGCTGCGCGATGCCACCTCCCCCAAAGTGGGAGGCTTTGGCAGTCCACACAAAGTTTACGGTTTTGCCAAGGGCTCTCCCTTTGGGAGAGCTGGACGCGGAGCGGCCTGAGAGGGCGAGCAGGCTATAGAGAGGAATTGCAACTATGAAATCACAGGCATTGAAGGGTATGCGCGACCTGCTGCCCGCTGAGCAGACCCTGCGCGACTACATCCAGGGCAAGATCCTGGAAACCTACCGTGCTTCCGGCTTTGAGCGCATCTCCACCCCCATGCTGGAGGATATGGAGAACCTGGACAAATCCGATGGCGGCGACAACCTGAACCTCATCTTCAAGGTGATGAAGCGTGGAGACAAGCTGACCAGCGCCCTGGGATCCGGCGACCCCAAGCAGCTCTCCGACATGGGCCTGCGCTATGATCTGACCCTGCCCCTGAGCCGTTTCTACGCTGCCAACAAGGACAAGCTCCCCCACCCCTTCAAGGTCATCCAGACCGACCGCGTGTTCCGCGCCGAGCGCCCCCAGAAGGGCCGCCTGCGCGAGTTTGTCCAGTGCGACATCGACATTCTGGGTGACGAGAGCCCCAACGCAGAGGTGGAGCTGATCGATGTGACCGCCCGTGCCCTGCTGGGCATCGGCTTTACCGGCTTCACCGTGAACATCAATGACCGCCGCATCCTGCGCGGAATGCTGGAGAGCATGGGCTTTGCCGCCGACACACTGGACTCTGTCTGCATCACCTTTGACAAAATGGATAAGATCGGTGCCGAGGGCGTGAAGGCCGAGCTGACCGAGAAGCAGCTGCCCGAAGCTGCCATCAACGCGCTGGCCGATTTCATTGCCGCCGGTGATGTGACGCTGGAGTCCGTAGCTTCCCGCTGCGCCGACCCCGCCATTGCTGATGACCTGAAGTATGTGCTGGCCACCGCAAAGGCCATGGCCAACGGCCGCTTCGATGTGGCCTACTGCCCCAGCCTGGTGCGCGGCCAGGGCTACTACACCGGCATGGTGTTTGAGATCACCTGCCCGCAGTTCAGCGGTGCAGTGGCTGGCGGCGGCCGCTACGACAACATGATCGGCAAGTTCCTGGGCACCAAGGTGCCCGCCGTGGGCTTCTCCATCGGCTTCGAGCGCGTCTGCGGCATCCTGCTGGAGCAGGGCTACCAGATCCCCGGTGCCAAGCAGAAGATCGCCCTGCTCTACAACAGCGATGTGGACTTCCCCGCCGTGCTGGCCAAAGCCGCACAGCTGCGCGACACCTACAACGTCACCGTTCTGCCTCAGGCCAAGAAGCTGGGCAAGCAGCTGGGCCAGCTGGAAGCTTCCGGTTTCGCCGGTGCCGCCTTTATGGACAAGGATGAAGTAAAGATCTTCGCACAGCAGTAACAGACGGGCGGCGGGAAGTTTCCCAAAGCAAGTGTCCGCTGGGGTGGGACCCTGTTGCCGCAGGCAATAGGGCGGGCGATGGAATGGCCCGTTTCACTTGCGCGGGAAAGCTTCCCGCCGCCCTTTGCAACAGCATATACAACAAAGCCCTCTCGGTCAATCGGCCGGGAGGGCTTTGTTCTGTGCGGGTTAATTACAGGTTGTACAGTTCCGTATATTTTTTGGTCAGATAATCCAGATAGTAGTGTGCATCAAAGGTACCGCAGGCGTTTCTGACGACTTCAGCAGGCTCCAGCAGGTGGCCGTACTGGTGCACCTTTTCCCGCAGCCAGCCGGTGACGGCGGAGAGATCCCCGTGGGCCACGCCGCCGTACACATCGAATTCCTGCTCCATATTGTGGAGCATCTGGGCACCGTAGGCATTGCCCAGAGCGTAAGACGGGAAGTAGCCGAAGGAGCCGCCCGACCAGTGGCTGTCCTGCAGGCAGCCCTCGCGGTCATTGGGAACCTCCACGCCCAGATACTCCTTGTACAGCTCTGCCCACGCGGCAGGGACCTTCTTTGCCGTCAGGGTGCCCGCAATGAGCTGCTTCTCGATCTCGTACCGCACCATAACGTGCAGGCAGTAGGTCAGCTCATCGGACTCGGTGCGGATGAGGCTGGGCTCCACCTTGTTCACGGCGCGGTAGAACTGCTCTGCAGTCACATTCCCCAGCTGTGCGGGGAAGAATTCCTGCACCTTGGGATAGATGGCCCCGATAAAGGCGCGGGAACGGCCGATGAGGTTCTCGTAGAAGCGGGACTGGCTCTCGTGCACGCCCATGGACACACCGCCAGTCAGGCAGGTGTACTGCAGGTCATCCCGGATGCCCAGCTCATACAGGGCATGGCCGCCCTCGTGGAGAACGGAGTACATCGAGGAGGCCACATTGTGCAAGTCGTAGTTGGTGGTAATGCGGACATCCTTGTTGTTGAACTCCAGCGTAAAGGGGTGTTCGGTCTCGCCCAGGCCGCAGTGGCCCCGGTCAAGGCCCATGACCTCCATGAGATAGTCCGCAAACGCCTTCTGCTGCTCGACCGGATATTCCAGATGCAGGAAGCTGTCATCGATCTGGGGCTTCTCGCCGATGGCCCGGATGAGGGGCACCAGGCCCTTGCGCAGGGTGTCAAAGAACACGTCCAGCTGTTGGGTGTCCACGCCCCGCTCATACTCGTTCAGCAGGGCATCATAGGGCGCTTTTTCCGCATCATAATAGCCCGCGAACTTCCGGTTATACTCCACCAGCTCCTGCAGGATGGGGCAGAAGGAGGCAAAGTCGTTTTCTTCCTTGGCCTTGTGCCAGACATCACTGGCGCGGTTGGTCAGCTCGCTGTATGCCATATACTCCTCGGCGGGGATTCGGGTGAGCTGTCGGCAGCTGCGGCGCAGCTCCTCCACCTCGCGGCGGTGGAGGGTGTCCAGCGTCTCCCGCCGGGCATAGAGCTCCTCCACCAGTGCAAGGGTCTCGGGGGCGGTCATCAGCTTCTGCAGCTCACCGGCCAGAATGCTCAGCGCCACACCCCGGCCCTCGGCCGTGTTCTTGGGGGCCACGGTCACAGCGTCCAGATACAGGCTGTTGGAGGCGCAGTTGTAGGCGTACAGCTTCTTCTGCAGGGTCTCCAGCGCCCGCAGCTTCTCATTTTGTTCCATTGGGTGTTTCTCCTTTTTCAGTTTTTGGTGGGAAATGCCGGGTCATTCCAGAAAAAGCGCCTCCGGGCCACCGGGTCCGGGTCCGGGATCTCAAACGTATAGCGCTCCGTTGCATTGATGACCGTGGTCTGGCCGTGGGTGCACACCCGGGGCAGATTGGCATTATAGCTCAGGTGGACATGTCCGTGCACGAACCACTTGGGCTGGTACTCCTCCAGCAGGTCGTTGAAGCAGGCAAAGCCCTTGTGGGCCCGGTCGTTGCCATCGTTCAGGCCAGCCGCCGGGGAATGGGTCAGCAGCAGGTCGATGCCGCCCGCCCGGTGGGCCTTGAACCAGAGCCGCCGCATCCGGCGGCGCATTTCCTTCTCCGTGTACTGGAAGGTCTCCTCGCGGTTGTAGCGGATGCTGCCGCCCAGCCCCATGATGCGCAGCCCTTTCCAGACATACACCTGATCGTCCACACAGATGCAGCCGCCCGGCTCGCCCTCTGTGCGGTAGCAGCCATCGTGGTTGCCATGGACATACAAAATGGGGGCCGCTGTAAAATTTGTTATATATTCGAGGTATTTTTTTGGCAGATCCCCGCAGGAGAGGATCAGATCGACCCCGGCCAGGCGTTCCCGGGTGCAATAGTCCCACAGCGCCTTGGAAGGGGTATCGGAAATTGCAAGTATCTTCACGTCCGCAACACTCCGTTCTGTTGAGCTTTTTACAGCGTCGTCTCTTTCAGGCTGCTCAGGCCGTTGATCTCCAGCAGGCCCAGCGTTCTGACATCCAGCTGATCGTACCGGGGCAGGCTGCCCTCCACGCACTCGCCCAGCCAGTCCATCTCCATCAGTTCCTTGGGGGTGTAGGTGTCTGCGGTGGGTGCCTTGGGGATATGCCCCTGCGCAAAGATGCCCGCCGGGAAGATGGGGAACTCGTTGGCCGCAAGGTTCTTTTCCAGCAGATCGAGCAGCTGCTGCGTGCCCTTGGGCAGGGTCTCGTAGTAATCCAGCCGCTCCGCGTCACTGCGGAAGCCCCACCAGTAGTTGATGGCCTTGCCGCTGGAACCGCTGTCCCAGGTGCCTTCGAAGATGGAGCGGATGATGCCGATATAGAACACTTCCCATTTCCAGACCGGCAGCGCCACCGGCTGGATGCTGCCATCCGGCATCCGGCGGCACAGGCCGTATTCCCTGGCGCTGCCGGTGGGCTCAAAGGGGCTGCAGGCGTAGAACAGCTCGATATCCGGGCAGTCGGAGAAATCCAGCGGTTTCCCCGGCTCCTGCAGGCAGGCCCAGCGCAGCAGGATATGGCTGTTGGGCCGCACGGTGCGCAGGCCCCGGGCAAAAGCGTTGACGGCCGCAGGCACACCATAAACGGGGTTGGCCGCCACATAGCCCACCCGGTCGGTCAGATTCAGGATACCCGCCAGCATTCCCAGCAGGTAGTTGGCCTCATAGGTGCGGGGGTAATAGGTGCGCACCAGCGGATGGGGCGCGTTCAGGCAGCAGTTCAGGAACCGGGTCTTGGGGTGCTGGGCCGCCACCTTGAGGCAGGCGGGCCGCATCCGGATACTGGTGGTGAACACCACATCCGCGTTGTCGTGGGCCACCTCTTCCATGATCTGCTCCGCGTCCACCTCGGGGGAGACATTTTCCCGGTTGGTGATGATGAGCCGGTCCGGGAATTCCTTTTTCAGGGCCTCGATCCCCTTTTCGTGGCCCCGCACCCAGGCGCTATTTTTAGCATTGTACTCGTGCAGGAACACCACCTTGAGCTGGCTGGGCTTGCTGAAGATGTTCAGCTTGTTCAGCAGCGGCTCACTGCCGGGCTTTGGCTCCAGCGAAAGCTCCACGGCGTGGGGCTCTGTCAGGATCTTGATCTCATCCCACAGCTTGGCCAGGTTTTCCCGCACCTGGCTGGGGGTGGACTGGCAGGCATCCGAATACCGGTAGACCGAGAGGTACACCAGCAGCGCGTCGCCCGGGGTCAGCTCCAGGGCGGAGCCGCCCAGCGCATAGAACTGCTGGCTGAACATGGTATACAGGGCCGAGAAGTTCAGCCGGTCGTCATCCGACCATACCTCGCTGGCGGCCTTGCAGACCAGCGTCTGCAGCTTTGCATAGCCGCCCAGCCGGGAGAACTGGACATTGTTGATCTTGCTCAGCTTATAAAAATCGAGAAACTCGTAGTAGATCTTGTTTTCCAGCGTGTCGTTCCGGGCCGGAACAAGCCGGGTGACCGTGCCCGGAATGGTGACCGCCTCGTAGTATTTGAGGACAGACACCCGCTTGTTGCCCTCCTGCACATAGAACTTGTTCAGGTATTCGTAGGCAATGATGGGGGTGTGGATGCCCTCCTCCAGATGGGCCTCGCAGAGATTCGACCACTTGATGGCAAACTCGGTGTCCTCTTCCAGCAGGGGCATAAAGTTGGCCGCAAAGGCCGTGTGCCGCCCGCTGGTCTTGGTGCCCACAATGCTCTCGGCGGGGATATCCACCAGCCCCAGCGGTTCCTGGGCAACGATGTTCACCCCGTTCAGGATATCATCCAGCACCGCAAGGTACGGCGACTGGCCGCGCGCCACACAGGCACGGTAGGCACGCTGGCCCGCGCGCAGGGCGCTTCTATAATCTTCTATCATGGCCATAGCAGAACTCCCTTCTTCAATGGCTCCTGTTTTCCTTTCCCGGCCCGTGCCGCCGTGTTTGCGGCACAGGTCCAAGAACAGTATAACATGAAATTCGGATTTATGGGAGACTTTCTCCGGCAAAGGTGTTGATTTACAGAATTTTTTCAGGTACGATAAATAGGAAACCATATTTGTGAGGTACATTTTCATGCAGACTGAACAGCTGCCCCGCCTGGAAGCGGGGGAATACCCCGGCGGCATCTGGTACTACGAGCCCCACACCTACCTGCCCTACCGCTATGTGCTGGGCCGGGTGGGCAGGCACCCGCTGGTGTGCATCGGCATCAACCCCAGCACCGCCCAGCCCGGCGCGCTGGACCCCACCTTAAAGAGTGTGGAGCGGCTGGCCAACGCCAACGGCTTTGACAGCTGGATCATGTTCAACGTATATCCCCAGCGCGCCACCGACCCCAACGACATGGACCGGGTGCCGGACCGCGCCCTCTGCGACGAGAACCTGCGCTGGCTGCGGGCCGTTCTGGCCGAGACCGAGCCCACCATGTGGGCCGCATGGGGCACCCTGATCGAAAAGCGGGACTACCTGCCCGGCCTGATGCGGGAGATGGTGGCCCTGACAAGAGAGCGGGACATCCCGTGGGTCACCTTTGGCAAGCGGAGCAAAAAAGGCCACCCCCATCACCCGCTCTACCTGCGCAAAGATTCCACACCTGAGCCGTTTGATGTTGAAAACTATCTGGATACCTGTTTTTGAGGGAGGGATACCATGACCCCGGAACGCTACCAGACCCTGCTGCGCTGGCTGGAGGCCCGCCCCGCCCTGAAAAAGCTGGTGATCGCCCTGAACCGCTGGCTGCCTGCCGTGCCCTTTGCCTGCTACCCTTTGCTGCTGGTGCTGCTGAATGTCCGGTGGTTCCGGCTGCTCTCCGCAAACCGCGCCGCCGCTCTGGATTTTATGCAGCTCATCGCCCGGGCAGTCTTTGTGCCGGCCTTCGTCTTTCTGGGCGGCACGCTCCTGCGGGCCAGGCTGAACTTTCCCCGCCCGTATGAGCAGCCCGGCTTCACGCCGCTGGTGCCCAAGGAGACCCATGGCAAGTCCTTCCCCTCCCGCCACGCCCTGAGCGCCGCCGTGCTGGCCGCTGTGTGGTGCTACTTCTACCCCGCCGCCGGGGCCTGCATGGTGGTGGTGGCCCTGTTCATCTGCGCCCTGCGGGTGCTTGCCGGGGCGCACTATGTCCGGGATGTGGCCGCCGGTGCTCTGCTCGGCTTTGCCCTTGGGGCCGCCGGAATGTGGCTGCTGTGACCCCAAAATGCCCCCTGCGCCGGAAAATCCGAAAAAATTTGAAATTCCGCTTGACAGAAGCCTATGCGTATGGTATTATACTTCTCGCAGCGTGTGCCGAACGCACACTGCCGCCAGATAAGTACCCCATGGGATAACAACGTGCGCCCGTAGCTCAGGTGGATAGAGCAACTGCCTTCTAAGCAGTGGGCCGGGGGTTCGAGTCCCTTCGGGCGCATATTATGTGGTGCCTTTAGCGTAGTCGGTTAACGCGCCAGATTGTGGATCTGGAGACCGTGGGTTCGAGTCCCACAAGGCACCCTGCTAGGAATCAGACCGGAAGCCGAAAGGTTTCCGGTCTGATTTTTTGCTTTTCCGGCCCATTTTAACACATATTTCCGTTGTTTTTTCGTTTTCCGCCGAAAAGTACAACTTTTTTCGAAATTGTGCTTGACAATTCCGGATTCCATGGTATAATAACTAACGTTCCGAGCCGAACGGCCCACGAACAAAACAGAATATGCGGATATGGCGGAATTGGCAGACGCGTTAGATTCAGGTTCTAATCGGGGCAACTCGGTGGAGGTTCAAGTCCTCTTATCCGCACCAGACAAGAAAGATCCGAACCGTTTCTCGAAAGAGAAGGGTTCGGATCTTTTGTTTTAGGCGGCGTGCCCCGCCGCACAACAAAAGCATCCGCAGCGCATGGCCGGGCTGTTTCAGCTCAGGCGCAGTGCGCTGCGGATGCTTATTTTTTAGGCCGCACCCCTCCCCCTTTGGGAGAGGTCACACTGCGCCTAGGTTTTGGTTTTCGCAAAACCTTATCAAAAGGCCGCTATGAGCTCCCCCTTCGGGGGAGCTGGCATTGCGAAGCAATGACTGAGAGGGTTATCCTGAGAAATTACCCCACCAGCTGCTGATAGGCATTCAGGGTCTTGTAGGCCGGGTCGGAGTTGTCGGGGGCAAAGCGGCCGCCCAGCTTCTGGTCCATCAGGCCGTGCTCCACGCACCACTGCGCCGCCTTGGCGGTGTCCGGGTCTGCAACGTCCTTGAAGGCCGGGGCTTCGGCAGGCTCAGGACGGCCTGCGGTGTTCCACAGCAGCAGGGCAGTCTGGGCACGGTTCTCCGGCATGGCCACGCCCTCCGGCAGCAGGGCTTTCAGCTGCTGCTCGGAAACATAGCTGTACACGCCGTAACCCACCAGACCGGCCACGGCTGCGCCGCCCACCAGCAGGATGGCCGCGCCGCCGCCGCCACCGCCGTCGTCACCACCGGTGGAGACACCGGCGCTCTTGGACATGGCACGGGCAGAGACATTTTCATTGGGCATCGTAAAGGTTGCGGTCCGCTGGTACTGGCCCGTCAGGGTGTTGGAAACCGACCCATAGGGGGTGATCTCCCACCAGCCAAATTCCTCGTTCTCCGGGAACTTGGTGGTGTCTGCCGTCAGGGTCACCGTATCGCCGGGCTTCACGTTCAGCACAGCACCGGTGCTGCCGTTCACCGTGGCAACACCGTCGGTCACTGTCAGCTGGTACTTGCCCGCCTCCGGGGGAATCGTGGAGCCGCCGGTGGAGCCACCAGTGGAGCCGCCGCCAGTAGAACCGCCGCCAGTGGAGCCGCCGCCGGTAGAGCCGCCGCCAGTGGAGCCGCCGGTGCCAGTCACATCCAGTGCAAAGGCTGAGCTCATAGAATCATTACAGCGGTAAGTATACCTTACTTCTTTTACGCCTTCTTTCACCGTCAGGATGTTGTCCTTCACGGTGCCGCCGTTCCATCCGCTGGCCCTGCTCACGTCAAATCCAGCAGGAAGCTTGCTCAGGTCAAAAGTACGGTCAGGATTCAAGGTAACGGTGTAAGTGTTATAGTTCGTCCACAAGTCAGTATTCCATGAGCCGAGCAGCGGATTCTGTTCCAGATTCAAACTGGTGAGTTGGTTATGTGCATAACGCAGTTCTTCCAGTAGAGGGCTGCCACTGACATCCAATGTCGTCAGCTTGTTTTCGGAACATTTCAGCAGTTTTAGTCTTTCCAGATTGCTCAGGCTCAGTTGGGACAGCTGATTGTGCTCACAGTTCAGTTCTTTCAACAGCCTGTTCTCGCCAATGATCAACGATTCCAGATTATTATTGCCGCAGCTTAATGTTTCCAGATTTTTTTTGTGAGCCACATCTACGTCCAATTTCGTCAGCTGATTTCCAGTGCAAGTAAGCACTCGAAGCTTTTCGCTATTTTTGACATTCAGCTCGTCCAGTTTATTGTTGGAGCAGTACAAACATTCCAGGTTCTGATGCGACACATCCAACTTATCCAAGTTGTTGTCAGAGCAATCCAAAATAGTGATATTGGGGTTCTTACTCAAGTCAAGTTGGGTCAGCTCGTTGTTTTTACAGTACAAATATTCCAGTTTTGTATTCTGACTTAGATCCAATTTGGAGATATGTCTGTTTTCGCACTTCAATTCAATCAGCTCAGTGAATTTTTCGATACCTTTCAGGTTGTGAACTTCAAAAGAGCTGACATCTATTCTTTTGACCGCCATCCGCTCTGTCAGACTGAGCTTTCCATCTCCATTCTCGTCTATTTTTTTATGCGTTCCCGTGTCCTTATCATAATACGTTGCATTTCGGAGGTACCCTTGGAACACGGTATCCGGAAAAACACTGGTATCATCGATTTCTATATACACCTCCGCCGCAAAGGCGCTGAGGGGCAGGAAGGTGAACACCATAGCCAGCGTCAAAAGGGCACTGACAAGGCGCGTTCGTTTTGTGAATCGTTGTTTCATGGGGTGCTCCTTTCTGTGGTAAAATTTATTTTTTCAGGGCCCCATTCGGGAGAAGCGTCAGCTTCTGCCGAAAAAAGGGTACCCTTTTTTCAAAAAGCGGTCATTGCCCGGCAGGGGGCAGAATGGTCATTCTGCCGTCCACCGCCGCATCCAGCATCTCGTGCTCCCGGAAATATTCCATCAGGATATCCTGGCAGGAGGTAGCCACGCTGCGGGGCTTCTGGATCTTGCAGATGGTATCGTAGGAGATGTTGAAAAAGCTCTCGATGTTTTTGAAGTGGTAGTTCTGCAGGCCCACGGTGAACAGGGCATCGTCGCCGATCTCCTTGCCCACCTCCTTGCCGCAGTAGGTAAAGTAATCAAAGTCGCCCTTGGCGCGGTCGTAGCGCAGCCGCAGGGTGGAGGGCAGCTGGTAGAACTCGGTGTGGCCGGTGTAGGCCTCCTCCCGCAGCATGTAGTGGAGCATCTGGCGCAGCTGCTGGCCTGTCACCTTGAACATGAACACGCCGTCGTCGTAGGGGAAGCCCTCGATGAGGTCGCCGTAGGTGACAATGGGCCCCAGCTTTTCGGCCCGGATGCTGCCGGAGCCGATGAGCATGACATCAATGCCAAGGCTGCGGGTGAAGATATCCGCAAACAGGTTGCCCAGCTCGGTCTCCCGGGTGCGCTGGGGGTGGGTGAGCTCCCGGCGGAAGCGGGCCACGATGTGGCTGTATTTTTCGTCCACCTGGCTGGTGAAGCGCTGCAGCACCTGCTCCATGGCAGGGTTGCGGGGGCAGGTCTCGGCGCAGATGGGCACGGTGCGCCATGTGTAGGAATCGATGCAGTTGTTGTCGGTGTCCACAATGATATCAAAGCGCCCGATCTGGTCGGTGCCAGTGCCCGCCTGTGCAATGATCACGCCGTTTTCCTCCACCTCGTGTTCCAGGTAGGTGTGGCTGTGCCCGCCGATGATCAGGTCCACCCCCCAGGCCGGGTCCAGCTGGCGGGCCAGGTGCCTGTCCTCCTCAAAGCCGATGTGGGTCAGCAGCACGGTGAAATCAATGTCGATGCTGTTGTGGGCGTTGCAGATCTTGCCCACCTCGGCGGCAGCGGCGGCGGTGTCCACAAAGGAGCCCACCAGCGATTCGGATTTGGTCTGGTTGATGACATCCTGGGTGATGATGCCGATGAACAGGATGTTCATCCCGTCCACCCGCAGGATCTTGTAGGGGGTAAACAGCCGGGTGGGGGTGTTTTTGATGTAGAGGTTGGCGTTGATGATGGGGAACCGGGCACATTTTTCGATGAACAGCAGGTGGGCGATGCCGTAATCCACCTCGTGGTTGCCAATGGTGACGATGTCCGGGGCAAGGGCGTTCATGATCTCGATGGTGGAAAGGCCCTTGTACTCCGAATCGATGACCGAGCCCCGGAACATATCACCTGCAATGGCGTAGATGGTGTTGGGCTCCTCTGCCCTCACCTTTTCGATGTAGCCGGACAGCATGGAAACGCCGCCCACCAGTTTTTCGTCCACCTGCTCTGCCAGAAAATCTCCGTGCAGATCATTGGAGTGGAGGATGGTAATCTTTTTGGTGTGTTTCATGGTGCATTCCTCCCGGTGTTGGTGTGCGCCGATCAGCCCATGCCCTCCTGCCGCGCAAAGTAAACGGTGTTGACCAGGCTCAGGTAGCTCATCTCGCCCTCCAGATAGAACTTGAGGGCAAGGGTGTCCGCGTCCTCCAGCGTAACGGCGTAGCGGGAGCCGTCCTCCCCGGTAAAGGTGGCGTACCACTCCTGATTGGACTGGAAGGGCACCTCCGGGGTGCCATCGTGGTAGAACAGCTCTGCCTCCTCCACGTTCAGCTCCGGGTAGGGGGTGATGTAGCTGGCGGTCAGGGGCAGCTGGTCGCCCTCGGTCTCGGTATCTGTGGGCAGGAAGCACATGGCATCGGCATCCGCCGGGTCGGTCTCAAAATAGCCCTCGTCGGTGTCGCGGGCAAACTCCAGCCAGTTACCCTCCAGCGACCACGGGTCGGCAACGGAGATCCAGTCGTCCCCTTCCGGGTAGATGGTAAAATCGCACACGCCCTCGGCTTCCACCACATGGCCGTTCTCGCCGGAAAGGAAGGGGCTGAATACCAGCTCTTCGCCGGTGCTGGGGTACAGTTCCACCTCGGTGTTGGGGACGATATCGCTGATGTTGCACAGCAGCAGGATGGGCTGACCGTCCTCACTGTAATAGAGCTGTTTGCCGCGCTGGAGCGGGTTTTCGGCATCGTCTGTCAGGGTCGCCTCGTAGACGAAGAGGGTAGAATCCGGGTCCTGCGGGAAGATGCAGTACAGGTCGCACCCGCCATCCGGTGCCACGACCCAGTGATCCTGCGGGATGTCGTAGACAAAGCCCCACAGCTGGCGCAGGCCCTGCTGGCTGTCCAGCACCTGCTGCACATCGGTGGTGATCTCGTAGGAGCCGCCCAGATACAGCACGCAGGCGCGGTATTCGTCCTCCCCTGCCAGAAAGCGCATGTAGGTCACGTCCTCCGGCTCGGTGTACTCCTGTTTGGCGGATGGTGATGCGATCATGTTGTCTCCGTCCAGCATCTTTTCGGGCTTGGAGCTGGGGGTGCTGCTGCCATTGCCGCAGCCCGCCAGACCGATGGCCAGCGCCAGCAGGGCGGCCAGAAGTTTCAGGTTTTTCATGGGTTCTCCTTTCTCATGCCCTGCCGGGGCGCGCCTCAGGAGGCAGCGCCGGGCGTTGGGTGGTTGGAAAAATCGTCTACGCCCTCCACCGGCACAGGGCTGCCGGTTTCGGCGGAAAGCTGGGGCGACCAGTCCAGCGCGCGGCCGGTGGTGCAGTAGACCACCGCCGTGATGTCGGGGGTGTCCGGGGTGCCGTTGCACAGCAGCAGCACGGGTTGACCATCCCGCCCGCAAGACAGCTCCCGGCCTGTCTGGTGCGGGTACTGGGGGTCCTGCTTTTCGTAGACAAAAAGCGTATCCTGCCTGCGCACAGCAAAGATGCAGTACAGCTCCCGCCCGCCGCCCGGCGCTGCGACCCGGTGGTCTGCCGGGATGTCCGCAACAAACTGCCACGGCTGTTCCTGCAGGCTGTCCAGCGCAGCGTCCACATCGGCGGTGCGCTCCGGGACGCTGCCCAGATAGAGCACTGCGGCAAGGCTGCCGTTCTGTTCGGCCTGCTGCCGCAGCTGCGCCACGGTCACAGCGTCCGGCCGGGAAGCGCTGTCCGAAGCTGCCGCGCCGGAGCGGATGGGGTCGCCGTCCACCGGCCCGCAGCCCGCAAGGCTCAGGGTCAGCGCCAGCGCGGCGGCAAAGAGCCGCATGGTCAGGCCCTTCATCTCAGGCCCACGGGTCGGCAGACGTGGGGATGCGGATACCGGTCATCAGGTACTGCTCCCACAGAAACCACTGTCCGTTGCCCTTGCGGCGCAGCTTGATGGGCCGGGGGTCATCGGCACCGCCGCAGGGGATGAAGAGCTTGCAATAGCCATCCTCCACATAGGAGGTGTGGTTGCTGCCCACCAGAAGGGTGAAGGGCTGGCGGGGGGTATAGCCGTTTTCCGGCGACGCGCCCACAAAGTAGGAGAAGGGGATGTAGCTCTTGCCGTCCCGGAAGCGGTCGTTCAAAAAGGAGATGTCCTGCCCGTTCAGCGGGCGGGGGCCGCGCAGCCAGTTGAGCATCTCCTGCCCGATGGCCTTGTCGGCACCGTAGGCGCACAGCGCGCAGACGGTGAGTGCTGCGGCCTTGAAGGGGGTGTCCAGGCTGGCCTCCGGCAGCTCCTGCATCTGGGCAAGGCTTTCCGGCAGAGCCTGAAAGGTAAAGGTGACGGTCTGGTTTCCACCGGCGGTGGCAGCGGCCTGTTTCATCTTATCAAAAAGTCCCATGAGAATGCTCCTTTCTGTTTCAGCTGTGAGGGTTCAGCCCCGTTTTGGGTCGTAGCGGGGCACGGTCCGTTTGCGGACCACCTTTTGGTCCAAGTCCAGACTGAGGTTTGCGAAATAGCCGTTTTCAAAATACCATGCAAGGTCCTTTGCATCCATGCCGACGCTGTTGTACAGCCACCGCAGGGGCACCTCTGCCCCGGAGTAGCTCTCCAACCGCCGGGCGATGGTCCTTGCGTGGTAGCGGCGGGCCTCCCCGCGGGCAAACCGCGCCAGGGGCACGGCCCCCACCACGATCCAGAGCACATAGCCTCCCACGTGGGAGGTGTCCTTGGCCTGCAGGTCCAGGCAGAGGGTATACAACCCGCCAAAAGAGCAGAACACGCAGAAGGCAAGCCCTGCGTTCCGCAGCCATTTGAGGAAACGGGGGATCTCGCCCCGGGCTTTTTCCGAGAGATAAGGGTTCATAAACATGCTCCTTTCAGAACGAGCCGCCTCCACCGCCGTGGGTGGTGCCACTGGAAGAGGTGTGGGTGGAGCTGCCGCCGGAATCGCTGGAGCTGGACTCCTTCGGCCGCTCGGTGCGGTGCACGTCACGGTACAGGAACAGCTCCCGGCTGTTGGTCAGATTCATGCTGCCCTCCCGCACATAGCTGGCGGCATTCTCCTGGAACGCCACGCTGCGCAGCTGGCTTTTCATCACATGGACGACGACCCACGCCAGCACAAGGCCGATGCCCAGCGCAAGGAACAGGTACATGAGAGACAGCGGCTCCCGGGGCAGGTTATTCACATCGTAGGGGTGGCCCTCCCGGGCAGCGTCAATGTAAGTATCCGACCATTGGACAAAGGTGCGGAAGGCACCGGCGTAGTCCCCATCGGCCATGAAGGGCTTCATCTGTTCGCCAAGGTACTGGATGCCGGCATCCGTAAAGGCGGTAATGCCGTAGCCGCAGGTGGAGATGTGCCATTTGCGGTCGCCCACGCTCACCAGCAGCAGCACACCGTCCATATCGGGGCCGTAGCCGAACTGGCAGTAATCATAGAGGTCATCGGCACAGGCCTCCATGCTGTCGTACCCCACGCTTTCCAGCGACTCGACGGTGGCAATGGTCACATCGAAGCTCTGGCGGAGGCTCAGCTCCTCCAGTGCATCCTCCAGCTCGTTGTCCTCGTCCTCGGTCAGGACCCCTGCGCTGTCGTTCATGCGGTAGTACAGGTCGGCAAAGCCGCCCTCCACCGCAAACGCCGGAACGGTCAGGATCACCGCAAGCACCAGTGCTGCCAGCGCCGCAAAGAGGGAGCGCAGGCGTTTGGAAGTCTTTTTCATCGTTCGTCCCTCCTTTACAGGATCCGTGCCAGCCACAGCAGCCACATCACGCCGTAGGATGCGGCGGAAAGGGCAGCCGTAAGGCCCAGCATCCACTTGCGGGCAGCGCCCTTGTCCACGGGCAGGTCGCCCACGAATTTGCCAGTCTGTCCATTCATGGCAAACAGATAGTTTTCACCCCGCCAGCTGGTGCTCAGCAGCCAGACCGGGAACAGGGCGTACTTTGCCTTGCCGCCGTGGAGCTGGATGCTGCTGCTTTCCACCTTGACCGAATCGTAGCCGGTAACGGTCTGCTGGAACGTTTCCTCGGTGGAGCGGCGGATGCGCTTGTTGGCCCGCTCGATGCTGTCCTCGGCGGTCACATCATATTTGTCCGCCACATAGCCCGCCAGATAGGCGGTCTGGAAGGGAATGGCATCCTGCATGGCAAAGGGCTCGATGGATTCCATCAGGTCATCCTCGATCTTGGAGGAGCCGTCCACGGGCACCGCGTCAAAGCCAAGAGTACCGTCCCGCCGGACGGAGTAGTAGTTGGTCTCGGTGTAGTCATATTTGCTGTCCGACCAGCTGCGGGTCCGGGTGGCGGTAAAACGCAGCTGGGCATCGGCGTCGCTGTCAAAGAGCCAGAAGGGCACATACACGCCCTTGACCTCATCGATGTGGTTCTGGCTGCGGAACACCCGGGGCAGCAGGGTCTTGCCCTTGAGGTGCTCCTGCAGCTTTGCCTTGGCGGCCTTTTTGTCCAGCTTGAAGGGGATGATGAGGTCGGGCCGCAGGGCCCCGGCAAACTGCCCGGTGAGGACGATGGGGTTGCCGCAGAAGGGGCAGGCGGACGCGGCCATGGTGTCATCGCCCACGATCTCGCCGCCGCAGCTCTTGCAGCTGTAAGTATGCAGACCGGCGGTCTCTCCTTCTGCCCAACTGCCGCCGGGGGTCGCCCACTCCATCTCGCTGGGCTTTTCGTCCTTCAGTTCCTCATCGTAGCCCTTGAGGGTATCCACGTCGAACTCGGTGTCGCAGTAGGGGCATTTCATCTTCTGGGTGGCGCTGTCAAACTGGATGGCACCATCGCAGCAGGGGCACTTGTATTCCAGCATTCCTGCCATAGCGTTTCCTCCTGTTGTTCCAAAGGGGGCCGAGGGCTTTTCCCCGGCCCCGCTGTTTTTGTGTTGGTCTTCCCGCCGAAGCGGTCGGCTCAGAAGTCCGTGGTGATGCGGAACACCACCGGCTCATCCGGCTCGGTGGCTTTGCCGTGGTGGCCCACTGCCAGGAAAGCGTTTTCTTCCAGCGGCAGGAAAACATCAAAGGTGCAGAAGTCGCCGCACAGCTGGCACAGGGTCTCGTGTTCGCCCACGGGAAGGGACTTTTCCAAAAAAGTGCCGTCCGGCGCGTACAGCTCCCACATATAGCCCGTGTCCAGCAGATAGCCGTTGGGGCGCTTCATCATCACGGCGTCAAAGCTGCCCACCGGCTGCGAGCTGCGGGCCAGCTCATTGCCGTCCAGATCAAAGGCAGCAAAGTAATCATCGCCGCTGGATTCCAGCTCGCCCACCGTCAGCAGCTCATCCCCGCTGAGGTTCAGGGAGGACATGCTGCAGAAGGGGCCGATCTCGTTATCCCCTTCCAGTATCAGCTCGGTGTACTCGCCGTCCTGCACCAGCACCGGTGCGGAGTCGGTCCAGTAGATCACGGTCAGATCCCGGTCCTTGGAGGAATAGCAGCTGCCCGTGTAGTCCAGTGCGTCGCCGGGCTCCTCCGGGTCGCTGCTGTTCAGATCGTAGCAGTAGACATCAAAGGTGTCCATGGCATACAGGATGCCATTGCGGTCGATGCTGAGGGCGTTGCTGCCGTCAATGTTGTACTCTGCCACCGGGGTCAGCCGGTCATCCTTGATGGCATACTCGAAGATTTTGGCAGACTGCTTTTCATCGTCCTCGTTGTAGAAGCTGAAGAAGTAATTGCCCCGGTAGCTGTCCGCGTGGATCAAATGATAGGCACCGCCTACCTCGCGGCGGACATCAAAGGGGATGTACTGCGCCTTGAAGGTGTATTCGCCGATGGTCAGTTCCCCGGTCTGGAACTGGGTCACAGGGGGCCCTGCAGGGGCGGCTTTGGTCTCTGCTGACTCCGGCGGTGCCGAAGCGGACGGGGCACTGCTGCTGGAAGCCGGTGCACTGGAAACGCTGGATGCGCTGGATGCGCTGGCAGCACCGGAGCCGCCGCAGGCGGTCAGTCCGAGGGCAGCGGTGGCAAGGCCCATGGCCTTGAGGAAATCTCTGCGCTGAATCTTTCTCATATCCGTTCCTCCTTTTGGGGTCACTGCACTTTTGCAAAGGCTTCGTCAGCACGGCGGCTGTACAATGCCATGCCGCCGGTCTGGGCGTCGTTTGCCAGATTGATGTTCTCCACGAACTGGGCCTTTTCCTGCTCAGAGAGCTGCCCGCCCTTCATGGCGGCAGATGCCACGGCACCCATGGCACCGATCATGCCCATCTGGCCCTTCAGCTCCCGTTCCTCGGCCTTGGACATCCGGCGGCCGAACATGCTGGTCTCATTATCGTGGACCCCGAAGATGTGGTCCAGATGCTGCCGTGCGATGTGGGCATAGCCGATCTCCCGCCGGTCCCGCTTGCTGAAGCAGATGACCAGCTCCTGCTTGATGTAGGGGTGGGGACGCATACCCCGCTGGGTCTGGGCCTCGGTGATGCCGCGGGGCTGCACCAGCTTCAGCTTCAGACCGCCGCCGTTGAGGGTAGGTTTCTGGCCCGGCTCCTTGGCGGGGGTCTCGTCCAGATACTCCTCATAGCTGGCGATCTGGTCGTAGCGGATCAGCTCCGGCATCTTGCCCCGGCCGCCGGTGCGGTCGTCGATGTACAGCATTCCAAGCTCATCGCAGAACACCAGCCCCATTTGCGTCGGGGTGGAGGGGTATGCGTTGACCCGGAACTCGGTCTTGTTGAACACCTCGTCGAACACCCGCTTCATCCGGGCCATGTACTCCATGTGCTCCTTGGCCTCGTCCAGCGTCAGCTCGCTGAGCCGGATATACTTGGAGCACTTGTTGCCGCAGTCATCGCAGAGGAACTGTCCGTCCCGCAGCTTAGAGCGGTGCAGGGTGCCGCACTCCTTGCCGCAGACGGCGCAGTTCTGTTTTGCGAATAAGTTAGAAAAGAATCCCATCATGATATGCTCCTTTCATTGCTCTGTAT
>OJKE01000129.1_pt1 | contig 60979 bp, 54 predicted proteins | sample 1596501 | NCBI WGS metagenome assembly OJKE01 (sample SAMEA4350125, study PRJEB24818) | metagenome | biome: human; feature: gut; material: faeces | place: Denmark | collected 2013-09
TTCATATGCAAAATTGCCTGAGTTCATTCCTCTCAAATCAATGGGAAAACAAATAGTTCCACTAATTATGGAACGAATGATAAACTCTTCCGATTTTTATTTTCTTGTTCTTTATGAAGCTGTTCTGCAAGGAAATGAAACGAAAGACGATTCTAAGTTTAGCGAAAGCGAACAAATCAGAGCTATAAGGTGTGTTAAAAAATGGCTGGAAAAACAATAATGGGCAAGTTCTTCTATTATAATTGAATCTACATCATTTCTCCTGTGCCGCAGAATATATAAGATGTCACAAATGCAACTATAGAATTGGTGGAAAGAATCAATAGAGAGTAATCAATACGCAACATTTCAAGAATACGAAGATGAAAATGAAAATACTATTTATATTAACATTGTGTTTTTGCATTAATTCTAAAGCACAATGTAAAAGTGATTATTCAATATATGAAAACACCATATCTGTGTTATACGAGAAATTACTAAAGGATAAAGTCTTGTCAAAAAATGATACTCTTTATCTTATTTTAGATGAAAAAGTAAATTTAAATAAAGAACAAGGCAAAATAAACAAAATGATTTCTTTTAAAATTCCTTCTTTAATAATGGGAGAAAGTTCTCCTATATATAAGATGAATCCATATCTTATTTATAAAAAGAATAGGGTAATAATCAAAATTAATATATGTCAAATTACACACGGAAAAGACGGAATGAGAATAATATCTTCTGGTACTTTTGTGCTCTATTATAGAATAAAGGATGGATTTTATAAATTAATGAAGATGGAAAATCGAGGCATATAGATATTAGTGATATAATATAGGTTAACGTAAAAGATCTTCAAACAAATTTTAATTTGTCTAGATAGATGTCACTAATCTTAAAAAATCATTAATTTTTAACCGATTATCACGATAAAATTTTATATTTGTAACGTTAAATGGTTTTAGAATTATGGCAAAGAAAAATATAGACTTAGCAGTAGTCCTTCATGATGATTGCGACTACAAGGACTGGCTTGTGGAACTCAAGGAACGATTCTACAGCCATCGCCTCAAAGCGTCATGTGCCACCAATGGCTACTTGTTGGACTTCTATTGGAAGTTGGGACGAGACATTGAAGCTAAGCAATATACTAATACTTATGGCTCTGGATTTTACAAAAATCTCAGTCAGGATTTGAAGAACGAAATGCCAGGGGTGAAGGGATTCTCCCCAACTAACTTGAAGTATATGAGCTACTTTTATAAGCTCTATGCACCATTACAGGCAAATTGTCCGCAGCTTGCGGACAATTTTATAGAGGACTTGTATATTGCAGATATTCAGCGAGTTGTAGCACAAAGTAAAAATCGTCCGCAAACTGCGGACGATTTCAAATTGCTTTTTCTTATTCCTTGGGACCACCATCGTCGTATCATAGATAAGTGCAAGGGCAATATGGATAAGGCTTTGTTCTTTGTAAGAAAGACTTGGGAGAACAATTGGGGGCGTGACGTTCTGCTCAACTGGCTTGACACAGACCTTTATGAGCGTGACGGCAAGGCTATCACCAACTTCCAGGCTACGCTTCCTGCTGTACAAAGCGACTTGGCGCAACAGATAACCAAAGACCCTTATCAGTTGGATTTCCTTAACTTAAGGGAGAAATATGACGAGCATGACATTGAGGAAGAATTGGTGAACAATGTAACACGTTTTCTTTTGGAACTAGGAAAGGGATTCTCTTATATGGGCAGACAGTTTCGTTTGGAGGTAGGTCAGCAGGAGTTCTTCCCAGACTTGCTGTTTTACAATGCCCACCTCCATGCCTATGTGGTCATTGAGCTAAAAGCCCAGTCGTTCCATCCATCATTCTTGGGACAACTAAGTTTCTATGTGTCGGCCATCAACCATCAGTTCAAGACCGACATTGACAATCCTACCATTGGCTTGCTTATCTGTAAGGACAAAGACAACGTAGTGGCTAAATATGCCTTGGAGTCATACAAGGAACCAATGGGTATATCGGAATATCAGCTCTCCAAACTCTTCCCGAAAGACTTCAAGTCATCTATGCCGACTATTGAGGAATTGGAAAAGGGGTTGAAAGATAACTAAAAGTAACGGAACTGTTTTTGCATGAACAAAGAAGAAATAAAACAAGAACCTAATGATGGGCTGATAGCTCGCATATTAGGAGGAACACCCACTATTTTACAGAAGGTGTTCTTTATACTTATGGCATTTTCGCTGATATTATGGCCCTTGGGATGCTATGTTTCTATATTCTTCTTTGATGCCCCTGTTCGCTCTGATGTAGACAAAATATGTCGTTATGGTATGCTTATAACCATCTACTTGTATCCTATCTACTTGTTCCCTTTGTTGAGATTTATGTTTCAACTTTCAAAGAACTTAAGAGCAACTTGGCTTTATTATCTATGTCCGATAGTACCAATATTAATTCTTAGGTTGTTATTTTCAATTAGTACAATCAGTGCTCCGAAAATAGACAATACCGAATTTTGCACTAATGAGGATTTGGTTGGTCATTGGACTTTGAATGGTGGAGAAAGACAGATCAATTATCCTGAGATTGAATTTTTCAATGATAGTACGGTGGAATTATACTCACAAGCTGATACCCTATACAGATATACCTATTGTTTGCAAAATGATTCCTTATATCTCAATGACATAAATGGAAGACAATACGTAAATAAAATCAATAAAGTCGATGACGAAACCATTATGTTTGAGGGTATCGCAGATGTTAAAGGCATACAGATTTATCATAAATAAAATGTTCTTGAAATGAGAATCTATGAACGAAAAAATATACTTGAAAGAAATATAAATTATAGCAATGCGTATGGTAGAAATCTTCTACAAGAAGCTATTGTATCTTGTGAAAATGCAATTGCTATTGATTTAGTGAATAAAGGCATTGATATTGATCATCAAGATAAAATGGGATGGACTCCTTTACATTTCTGTGCGCAATACAACAATATAACCATTGCAGAATTGTTATTACAAGAGGGAGCAAATGTAAATATTATTGATTGTTATGGCAATAATCCTCTATGGTATGCTGTATTCAATGCTAATGATGATTATTGTTTAGTCAAATTGCTTGTAAAATACGGAGCAGATGCATTAAGTAAAAATAATGCTATGCGCTCTCCTTTAGATTTCGCAAAGCAAATTGAAGATACGGAAATGATTAATATTCTTGCAAATAAAAATCTAATTTCAAAATACCAAAGTAAAAAGTAATATGAGGCATTTCTTATTGACAATCGTTATAGTCTTGGTCATAGCAATGGGGCTATCCTCTTGTCTATGTCAACCAAGGTCTGTAAGTTTTTCGCATCTTGTAGAAAAAATAGATAGCATAAATACTCATTTCTACACTTTACAACAAGCTCCACCGGATAGCGGTGTCCTACTAAAAGAAACTTTAGCAAAAGAACTTCTCGGAGATATTTTCTATCATCATAAGGAAGCACAAAATCGAGAGGTTAGGCTTGTAGGTGTTAGTCAACCATACGCCCAAGTCCTTGCCTGTGCCTTTAACATAAAGAGCATTGGTTTTGAATGGAAAACAAATGAAACATTTCTTGTTACTTATGGGCATGATGGAAAAATTGCAGATGCATTATATTTAGGCATAAACGAAATTACCCCCACATTTATAAAGTTCAGTTTCAATAGCAAACGGCATATTCCTACAGAGGATATTCAAAGAAGTAAATGGGTATATAACGAGCAAAGTAATCTTCTTAAATTAGAGGTATTTGAAGAAAATTCTTGGCTTGACGAAGACAAAAATCCATGCTTGGACAACTACTATCATACTTTCTTCTATCGAATAGACGAACAAGGGCGTATTGTCCGCTTAAGAAAAGGGAAAATTGTACCTTATAAATATAACCATTCTGACCATGCCTACGACTCATATCTTAAAGCAGCACATAAACGCTTTGCATTACAATTCACTCCCTATTCAGAAAGGCACATGAAATAGTTAGAAGAAACTAAAAAAGAGCCCCAAAAAATCGTTATATTTAGGGGATAGCAAAAAAACAAAAATTATAATGGATTTATAGAATAATCCAAATTTTATTAGTAGTTTTGCAAACGATAAGAGTTGTTTGACAAGCAATCCTATGCACATTGCAGAAAATAGCCCTGTTGCCAAATCATTAACTCCATTGAGGTGAAACACTCATAAATCGCTCATTTTAAGCTATTCTGCAGATTTTAGCGTAATTTTATCAAAAAAACTACCCATGCACCCTAAAACAGGGGGGTATGGGTAGGATTAACGACATAGCCATTAGGTATGTGGCGAAGTTGAGTGGTAAAGGAGTAAGTTACGGTGCAACGAGTTAAGCGATTACTAAAAGTACAATCACCGCAATAATACTATTGATTTTACGTTCTTTTCAAAAAAAAGGTTGTGCAATAGTGGCTTAAAGGCTAAAAGCACTACCTTTGCATTACGCTTGAATTATATAGTATTAAGGCGCATCGCCAGTAAACGTCCTTTGTTATTTGATCCAAAAATAACTTTTTTTCAAAACTTTCTCCCGAAATCCTTGGCAGTTTCAAAAAGAAATCGTAACTTTGTGGGGTAGATTTTAAAACAGATGGTTATGAAGTACTTGGATCCTAAGGCAGACCTCACGTTCAAGAAGATATTCGGCAATCATCCCGCAAGACTGATCAGTCTTCTGAATGCCCTCCTGCCACTCAGCGAAGAGGAGCAGATACACGAGATAAAGTATCTGCCAACAGAACTTGTGCCCCAGCTCGAAGGGGGCAAGAATACCATAGTGGATGTACTTTGCACCGACGTCAGAGGCAGGAAGTTCTGCGTGGAGATGCAGATGGAATGGTCTGATGCCTTCCAGCAGCGAGTATTGTTCAATGCCTCCAAGCTTTATGTGAGTCAGGCTAAAAAGGGAGGAAAATACAGCGAACTCCAACCCGTGTATTCTCTCAACCTGATAAATGACATCTTTGCGCATGATACTCCGGATTTCATCCACAACTACCGCATCGTGCACGATAAGGACAGCAATAAGGTCATTGAAGGCTTGCATTTCACCTTCATAGAACTCCCTAAGTTCACTCCTCATTCCATCGCCGACAAGCGCATGATGGTGCTGTGGCTCCGTTTTCTGACGGAAATCAATTCCAATACGAAGGAAGTACCAGCCGACCTGCTTAATGACCCGGAGATAGGAAAAGCCGTAGAAGAACTGGAGATTTCCGGTTTCACAGATGCCGAACTCTGGGCTTACGACAAGTTCTGGGATTCCGTAAGCGTTGAAAGAACCCTCATTGATGACAGCTACCAGAAAGGCATAGAGAAAGGTATAGAGAAAGGCATGAACCAGCGAAGCCTTGAGATTGCCAGAAAGATGCTGACACAGGGTATGGATGAAGCAATGGTCATGGATATGACGGGGCTGACGGCAGAGGAAATCAAGCAGATGAAACTCTAGGCTTGCCATACTGTATGAGATGAAAGAAAAATATAAGTGTGATTTCCCGCCTCACTATGAGTTGGCGAACTCATTTTGGGGCTAATTCTAATCTATAAAATAAATACTGATAAAAGAAAATAGTATCTGATAAAATCGGAGACCAACTGTCCCCTAAGGGTGTATTCCCTTATAGCACTCCTGGCATTTGCTTGTTCCAGCAAAAATATGTTAGCGCAAACAAATTCTGACGTCCTCTACTAAGGAACGAGCGACAAAGAACTTAATTTACTAACCATCATCAATTTAGAATTATGGGTAGATTTATCATCAAGCTCGTGCGCTTGATTCTGAAGTATGGGCGATTCAGCCTTGTTTGCGTGGTCATTCAATTGAATGGCAACAGCAAGTATATTGAGTATATGAACAACGATTTTAAGGAGGAGAAGCCATGCTTGGAGAAGGAAGAACTATAAACGTAACGGGCAATGCCTGTTATATAGAGCATGTGGAGAATTGCTATGTGAATGGTATCGCCAAGAAGAAGAACGATGACGATCCTGCGGCACGAATGTCGGATGAACTGAAGGGAGAGAGGGGACTGGCAGTCTTGAAGAATCTGCAGAAACATGGGTTGCTCGATGAGAACTTCTACCCTATGGAGCTGTCCAACTCTGAGTCTGCGGTCCTTGCCTATCAGATAGCCATAACGCTGGGTATCAATGAGATGTGGAAAGTATTCTCTGATCTCTGGAATATTACTCCCAATGCCCTGAGAGCTGCTTATAATAGAGGTATGGAGCAGAAGAAGACGATAAAATTCCTGGATGAAATAACCCCTTTGCTGAACGATAGTACTAGTACGCGTACATAGTACGTACTAGGTAAATATAAAAAAATCACCGTACCTTTGCACCCGTAATCAGACAAGTAAAGTCTGGTTGCGGGCGTTTTTCGTTTATAGGAATCCGGTACCGTTCCTGAAACTGAAATCTGGCGAATATCTCGCAGCCCAACCCTTTAATATGATATATTGATATGGCAGAAAATGCTTATGTGTTTTATCATCCGCAGTATGGCGGATTGAGAGTGGTGAACATCGACGGAGGGTTGTTCTTTTGCCTCGAGGACCTGGTTGCCATCACTGATATCGGCAGAGATACATTGTTCCCGGTATTAGCCGACACGGAGGGGAAAGTGGTAGAAATGTATGTGGAAGTGCATACAAAAAAGGTGCCGAAGGATTTTACACATCGTCTGTTTTTCGGTGAATTCTTTGGCAATGCTGACAAGGTGGTGCAAAAAAGTAGAATAGCTTGGAGAAATATGATATTCGTTGACTCTCAGGTGGTGAGAGATATGACGATAGGCTGTTCGAAAGATCCGGAGCGTAAGTTGTTTTACAAGTGGGTCAAGGATTATATCCAGCCTGTGATGGAGGACGAGGACAGATGTTGGCGTCATGAATGTGTCATGATGAAAAGAATCTGTTATGACCCTCTAGAAAAGCCGATTGACATCCGATATGCTGCCGACGGCCTGTATATCAACGATACGCGAATCAACTGACATTATTCATCTTATAAACAAGTGATTAAAATCATGAAACAAGCAGCAAAGAAGCAGCTCCTCAACGCCCAGAAGGTGGACGGAGCCATCATCAGTGAGGAAAACGGTACCATCGCCTTCCGCAAGGCGCCATGGAACGATGCCGAGGTTATCTGCGAACTGCCTAAGGTGATACCGGGCAGAATGGTATGCTCTGGCGAGAAGGGGGGCGACGAGTTCGACTTCAAGCCTTACGAGCATACGGGCGAGAAGGTCTTCGAGGAGATCTTCAAGACCAACCACGCCGTGGTGCGCACCACCAAGCGCACGGTGCAGGTGAACTATACCTTCAGCCGAGACCTGGACAAGCAGGACATGCTGCGCTACCTCAAGGCAGAGCACAAGGAACTGATTGCCGGATTCAAGGAGGCAGACATCAAGGGGTAATGTATTATTCAACATTTTGAAAAAATGGAACATATTATAGCATATAATCCGTACAAGAATGGCAATAAGGGGAGCGTAAGCTCCCAGCCACTCTCGGTTTACGACAAGACCATCGCTTATCCCTGGATGGCAGACCTGGTAGCTGCCATCCGTGGGGGTAACGATGAACTGAAGAAGCAGCTGCCTTTCCGCTGCGCTCACTACTACCAGTTCCGGGACAACAGGCGCTCGCAGAAGAACGCCGTGCCCGAAAGCTTCCTCTTCCAGACCACCATCGATGTGGACGATAAGAAATATGTGGACAAGGCGATAGAGAAGGCACGTGAGCTGAACTGCAGCGACACCATCTGGAAGGGCGCCCTGCTGCACCTGGAGTACTCAGCCCGCAAGAAGCTGCACATCGACATCCGTATGCCCGTAGGCATGACTATCGAGGAGACGCAGCGAGCCTATTGCGAGGCGCTGGGCGTGCCCTACGACGAGAGCTGCATCACGCCTGAGCGCATGCTCTTCATCACCGACAAGGAGTCGGAAATCTATCGATCGCCCCATTGGTACGAGGTGCTGCCGCAGGAAGAGCTGAAGAAGCGAAGACAAGCCTACCTGGACCGTGGGCTAACCATCGACGGCAAAGGTGTGGCTGTTTCTTCTGGCTCTACTATTCAGCCTGCCCAACCTTGTGATAGCAATGCTGCTCATGCTGCTCATCTCAGCCCTGCTGGAACTCCTCAGGAGGCTGTCGCTGTGGCAACCGGCAAGAACCTCGCAGCCTTCGACCTCTTCCGCAATGCGGCTGGCCTGAAGGACGTAGATATCAATACCCAAGGCTCCCGTCACTCATCGCTCCTGGCAATCATGAGCGCAGGCGCATCGAGAGTGATGCCCGAAGACGAACTGAAGGCGGTGGTGGCGCAGAAGATGCCTGCCTTCTCGCAGGAGCGTGACTGCCAGCAGCTCATCCACGACTTCTATGCGAAATATGGAGACAGTTCGAAGCCGATGTCACAAGCCGTGATCCGCATCAATGCCCAGGCAGAGAAGTCCTCACAGAAGGATGCCGTATCGTTCAAGACCATGAGTTCCGAAGACGGTACGGATTCCAATGCGGAAGATGATAAAATCGCTCCGCCTCCTATGCCCGAACATCTCCCGAAACTCGTGGAGCTGCTGCTATCGAAGACCCCGGACATCTACAAGCCTGCCGTGGCACACGCTATCTTCCCGCCACTTGCCACACACCTCTGCAAGACCACCTTCAAGTATATTGACAACGTGGAGCACGAGGCTACCCTGATGTGCTGCCTGCTGGCGGGTACGGGCGCAGGCAAGAACTGTGTGCAGATGCCTATCAACATGATTATGGAGGACATCAGAAAGCGCGACCGTGAGAACCTAAACCGGGAGAAGGAATGGAAAGACGAGGTGACACGCAAGGGCGCCAACAAGGATAAGCGCAAGCGTCCGGAAAACCTCATCATCCAGGAGATAGACGCCGATATGACAAACCCGGCATTCGTCATGCGCACGGCTGAGGCTCAGGAGCATTTCCTCTATACATCGCTCAACGAGATAGACCAGTTTGATGCCCTCAAGGGGCAAGGCAACCAGCAGTTCAAGATCATGTGCCTTGCCTTTGATCCGGGGAACTCATACGGCCAGACCCGCGTGGGCACATCGAGTATCACCGAGCGCATCACCATCCGGTTCAACTGGAATGCATCGACCACCGTCCAGCTGGGGCAGCGATATTTCTCCAAGGTGCTCACCGACGGACCTATCAGCCGCATCAACTTCTGTACCATCCCGGAGCGGGAAATCGGTGCCGATATGCCTGTATATGGCGAATACGACGATGCCTTCAGAGAGGCGCTCAGACCGTACATAGAGAATCTGTGCAAGGCGTCGGGTAGGATAGACTGCGCTGAGGCTTCCGCCCTGGCAGAAAAGTTGAAGGAGGAGAACGCCGACTTTTCGCGTATGTCGCAAAACAGGGTGTTCGAGAATCTCTCCTTCCGTGGCAACGTAATAGCCTTCCTCAAGGCTTGCGTGCTGTACGTGGCAAACGGCTGCAAATGGGAACCCGAAATAGAAGAGTTCATCAGATGGAGCGAGAGCTACGACCTGTGGTGCAAGATGATTTTCTTTGGTGCAGGCATAGCCAAGGCTAATGAGACAGGAGAGAAATCGAGCAAGCGAGGACCTGCCAACCTGCTGCAGCAATTGCCTGACACCTTCACCTACGCGCAGGCTGAGATGGTGCGTCAGCAGAACGAGTTCGGCAAGAAGGGTACGGCGATGATGCTGAGAAACTGGGTGAACCGCCATTACATCGAGAAGATTCCTCCGAAGGGAGCAAATGCCGACGGAGCTGACGGAAAGCAGGGCGGAAAGGTGTTCAGTATTCAGTTATTCAGTTTTAAGAAGCTATTATATCGTTCCGACGGACTCGACCTGAGAGGTTTTGACGTTTAACAGTTTAAAAAACTTAACACTTAATATTCATACAAAATGGAAATAGTATTAAAGCGTATAGCTAAAATGGGAACTTATACCATAGGCAGACTCTATCTGCTGGCCGATGCGAACGTAAAGCGTAACTCGCTGCCTGGCAAGAAGATAGGCGACAAGAGTAGATTGGTTCATACCTTTGACAGCCAGTTGCTGTCCAAGGATACATATCTCTGCGATACCATGGAGCCTACATGGCGCAATCTGTTGGGTATCAAGCTAAAGCCAGAGGAAGTGGATGCCCGCTATAGCCGCAAGAGCGGCGTGAAGGCACGTAAGGTACCTGGTCATACGGCCATTCCTGAGGGATCATATCCCGTGGTCATATCGTATTCGCCAAGGTTCAAGCGTTGGCTGCCATTGCTGCTGGGCGTGCCGAATTTCGAGGGCATCCGCATTCATGCAGGCAATTATCCTGACGACACGCAAGGCTGCATCCTCGTGGGGGAGAACAAGCTTGAGGGCATGGTGGTGGACTCCCGTATCTGGCTGCAGCGGCTCATCAACGCCATGACAGCGGCCCGCGACCGAGGTGAAAGTATCTGGATAACCATCCAATAGGATAGGGAGTCATAACTTTTACCATAAAAAAAATGGCGTGTCATAAACTTATGACACGCCATCCTTTGGTACACCCTTAGGGATTCGAACCCTAGACCCACTGATTAAGAGTCAGTTGCTCTACCAACTGAGCTAAGGGTGCATCATTTAATTACCTGAATGATAATCTTTTTATCTTGGAAAAGTGATTCCGCAAGGATTCAAACCTTGAACCTCTTGATCCGTAGTCAAGTGCTCTATTCAGTTGAGCTACGGAACCATTTTCTAGATTACTCTTATTGTACACCCTTAGGGATTCGAACCCTAGACCCACTGATTAAGAGTCAGTTGCTCTACCAACTGAGCTAAGGGTGCAACAATCTGTATTGCTTGCAAACTCAACAGAAGTGATTCCGCAAGGATTCAAACCTTGAACCTCTTGATCCGTAGTCAAGTGCTCTATTCAGTTGAGCTACGGAACCATTCTTATTGATTCCAAAGTAGGGGCTGATTGCATTGAAAGTGATTCCGCAAGGATTCAAACCTTGAACCTCTTGATCCGTAGTCAAGTGCTCTATTCAGTTGAGCTACGGAACCATTTTCTTTAGCTTTTTCAAGTTGTACACCCTTAGGGATTCGAACCCTAGACCCACTGATTAAGAGTCAGTTGCTCTACCAACTGAGCTAAGGGTGCATCTTCTTGATAGCCTCATTTCTGAATTGCGAGTGCAAAGGTACTACAAATATTTGATTCCACCAAATTTTTCTGCAGTTTTTTTTCAATTTTCTGCAATTTTTTTCTTGTAGAAGGTTCCCAACGTATGCTTTACACCCCGCTGATTGATACTGCAAAGGCGATAGGTTCCACTACTTAACCTACTGATATCTATCAGATTGTGTTCGCTCACAAGGTGCTCCACAGCCGTACCTTGCAGGGTTTCGACCAGAAAGACGTTTGTATCCAACTTTTTGGCGATTTCCGGCAAATGTACGTTTTTAGCATCACAGCGCAACATCCTGGCGGCACCCCAGGCAGTCAACTTTTTGCTGAAATCTCGACTGTTTTCCTGGGTAGCGCCACTTTCTATGCCATATCCGTCCATTGAAGTAACGGCAAAATAGAGTGGCTGGTCATCATCTTCCGACTTCAAGAGCAGTTCGTTGCCCAGATGTCGAGCCGCAATGAGGTTTCTAGCATCTGTAACATCCACGGGATATTTTCTGCTCGCATATACATTATTATATATATAGGGAGTAGGAATTGCAGTACCATCGGTATATTCTGACGGATTATTCCATGAAATCTGAACATTTCCCTTTTCGCTTCTTACGCTGAGTGCCTGTGGCTGCTGCGGCTGTCGGTTGCTTGCCCAGGTCATCGGAGGTACGAGCGATGGATATTCGTTGAATCTCTCTGTGAAATCGAGGATGCCCTGCTTGTTATCCAGCAGGAACTTGTTTCGGAAGAAGCAGTATCCCATTCCCATGCTGCGGGTGAGGTACATTTCGGGTGTCACGTCATCAATCTTCCATTTTCCTTCTTTCGGGTCGAGGAAGTAGATGCCGAGTCCAGGCACCACGATCTTGCCGTGGCTCTGCTCCTGCCAGTCGATGGCGAAAGGATAGAAGTTCTCGCCACGGAAGTACATCATCGGGAAGAGTTCGTCCATCAGTCCGTCGCGCAGCCATCCCTGTGCATCCTGGCAAACCTTGGTGTTGGCATTCCATCCGTGACTCCAGTAACGGCTCAGGTCATCGTATTTGCCCACTGGCGAGCAGCTCATCTTGACCCAAGGCTTTTCCGACTTCACAGCGTTGTGGATCTTCTCCACGATGCGGGTGATGTAGTTTCTTCCCTGGTCGCGGCTCACCTTGATTTTCCAGGTTTCCGGGTATCGGATATAGTCGAGGTGGATGCCATCCACATTATATCGGTGGGTAATCTCGCGGCAGATTTCGGCAAGGTAATCACCGGTGCGGCTGTCTTCCGGATTCATATATCCATCGGCACCTATCTTTCTGATGAGTCCCGGGAATTTCTTACGGAGGCTCTTGCATCCCAGTGCTTCCCATTTTCCTACGGGGATGGTAACCACCCAGGCGTGGAGCTCCATGCCGCGCTTGTGGCATTCATCGATGGCAAACTGCAGGGCATCGTAGCCCGGTGTCTTTCCCGGGAATCCCGAGAGGCATCCATCCCAAGGTTCGTAATCGGAAGGATAGATCATGGTGCCACGGATGCGGGTCTGGATGAGTATGGTGTTGATCTTTGCCTGCTGCAGGCGGTCGAGGATCTGACAGAGTTCCTGCTGCTGCTTCTTGGCCGAGTAGGGCGACTGGGAGTAGGAGTGAGGCCAGTCGATTCCGCCGATGGTGGTGAGCCATACGGCTCTTACCTCGTGCTTGGGTGCCAGACTGTTGTATATGATGCTGGCCCCCGGCAGTATCTGCTTCTTTTCAGGTATATTGCGAGCCTGTGCAGGTAAAATACTGCCTAAAAACATTAAAAATGTATATAATTTCTTCATATTCTTTCAATTTGGCAACAAAGATACGGATAATTTTTCGTATTTCAAATAAAAATGTTACTTTTGCGGTGTAATTCGTATGAAAAAGTGCGATTAGGCTCAAAAAGAAGAGAGAATTCAAAAAAACAATAAAAGAAAATGGTCAGTTTCATCATTAGTTTGGCAGCCCTGGTGTTGGGCTACCTCCTTTATGGAAAATTTGTGGCGCATGTTTTCGGTCCTGACGACCGTCCTACGCCAGCAGTGGCAAAAGCCGACGGAGTTGACTTTATGGTGCTGCCTAGTTGGAAAATCTTTATGATTCAGTTCCTGAATATTGCTGGTACTGGACCGATTTTTGGAGCCATCATGGGTGCCTGGTATGGACCGGTGGCTTATCTGTGGATTGTGTTTGGCTGCATCTTTGCCGGTGCCATGCACGATTATATGAGTGGTATGCTCAGTATCCGCCATGATGGTGCCGGACTGCCGGAGCTGGTGGGCAAGTATCTGGGCGGCAACACCAAGAAGGTGATGCTCGTGTTCTCAGTACTGCTGCTGATGATGGTGGGTGCCGTGTTTGTATATAGTCCTGCCATTATTCTGGATGGCATCTGCAATTCTGGCTCTTTTGTGGGAGGTAAGATGTTCTGGATTATCATCATCTTCATCTACTACATCATCGCTACGCTTCTGCCTATCGACAAGATTATCGGAAAGATATATCCTCTCTTTGCCTTCTCGCTGCTTTTCATGGCAGGTGCGCTGATGATCGGACTGTTCATCAAGTGGCCAACCTTGCCTGAGTTGTGGAGCAATCTGGCTTCCTGCAATCTCAACGAGAATCCGGCGTGGCTGGGTACGGAACCGTTCGTCCAGAAGAGTCCTATCTTCCCATGCCTCTTCATTACCATCGCCTGTGGAGCCATCAGTGGCTTCCATGCTACCCAGAGCCCATTGATGGCTCGCTGTATGAAGAGTGAGAAGCTGGGCAGACCGGTATTCTATGGTGCGATGATTACCGAGGGAGTGGTAGCGCTGATTTGGGCTACGGTGTCCATGTACTTCTTCTATTATGGAGGATGGCGTGAGTGCGTGAGTCCAGAGGTGGCTCAGCAGTTTATCGCTCAGGTGGATGGCGGAAAGTCGCTCATTCAGAACTTTGATGCGCCTACCGTGGTGAAGATTGTCTGCTCCAGCTGGTTGGGTGTAGCTGGTGGAGTGCTTGCCCTGCTGGGAGTAGTGGCTGCGCCTATCACCAGCGGTGATACGGCTCTGCGCAGTGCCCGACTCATCATAGCCGAGGCTATCGGACTGGAACAGCGTGCGATGCGTCGTCGTCTCTATATCTGCGTACCTCTGTTTGCCGTTACGATGGGCATTCTGGTCTGGCAGATGGAGAATCCTGATGGATTCAATGTAATCTGGCAATACTTCGGATGGGCTAACCAGACGCTGTCGGTCTTCACACTCTGGACTTTGACCGTGTATCTGGTACAGCGCAAGAAACCGTTCATCATCACCCTGGTGCCAGCTTTGCTGATGACGGTGGTATGTTCTACCTTCCTGCTTCTCTCGCCGATGGCTCTGGCATTGAGCGAGCCGGTGGCTTATACGGGTAGTGTCATCATCCTGGTGGTAGCGCTGGTCTGGTTCTTTGCCTGGTATAGGAAGAATATGAAAATTAATAATAGCAACACATAAAAATGTTACGTATGAAAAAATTAGTTTTGGCAGCAGCAGCTCTTCTGGTAAGCCTGGGAGCCAATGCTCAGTTTGAAAGTGGAAAACAGTATTGCGGCGCGTCGCTCACGGGTCTCAATCTCAGTTATAATGGCAGTCAGGACTTGAACTTCGGTGTTCAGGCAAAGGCGGGTTATTTTGTAGAAGATGACTGGATGCTCCTGGGTCAAGCCGAATATACCCATTCTGGCAAGGATGGCGTGAAGGATTACTTCTCTGCCGGAGCTCAGGCCAGATATTACATCGAGCAGAATGGATTGTATCTCGGCTTTGGTGCCAAGGTGGTTCATTCGGGCAGCTACAATGACTTTATGCCGGGCGTGGAGGTAGGCTATGCCTACTTTGTCAGCAAGCAGGTAACCATTGAGCCGGCTATCTACTATGATCAGAGCTTCAAGAAGCATACTGATTATTCTACAATAGGTTTCAAGGTGGGAATCGGTATTTATCTCTAGTGTGATGGTGCAGCAATATTCTTCTGCATTATTGGAAAAGGCAGTGGGGGAGTTTTCCAAGCTGCCGGGTATAGGGCGCAAGACAGCTTTGCGCCTTGTGCTTTTTATGCTCCGTAGGGAGGAAGGGGATGTGGATCAGTTCGTGGATGCCATCGCCCGGATGAAGCGCGAGGTGAAGTACTGTCGTGTGTGCCATAATATCAGTGATACCGAGGTGTGCCCCATCTGTTCTGATCCCCGACGCGATGCCTCTATCATCTGCGTGGTGGAGAATGTGCAGGATGTGCTGGCAGTGGAGAATACCCAGCAGTTTCATGGATTGTATCATGTGCTGGGTGGCATCATCTCGCCGATGGATGGTATCGGACCTGCCGACCTGGAGATTGATTCTCTGGTACAGCGTGTGGCTGCGGGAGGAGTAAAGGAGGTGATTCTTGCCTTAAGCAGTACGATGGAGGGCGATACCACCAATTTCTATATCTCGCGCAAGCTTGCCGACTATCCCGTGAAGCTCTCTGTCATAGCCCGGGGCATTTCCGTGGGAGATGAACTGGAATATACCGATGAAGTGACGCTGGGTAGAAGTATCCTGAACAGAACACCATTTAATCAATAGAAATAAATGAATATCAAACAAGTACAACGAATATTGATGACCAACTTCCTCTTTATGCTGTTGGTGGCTTTTCTGCTGGTAGTTCTCTATGAAACGGAGATACTGACCGCCAATGATATCGCTGCCAACCAGACGATGATGTTCGGCATCCTGGTAGTGATGGAGCTTACCACCATCCTGGTGATTCCGATGGCGCTGAAGCTGTTCAGCCTGAAGGCAATCCGCCGCAAACTGTTGACTGAAAAGGGCGATGCGCTGCTTTTCTGGGGCACTACCCGTATCAACATGCTCTGTCTGCCTATGCTCATCAATACCTTTATGTATTATCAGACCATGTCGCCAGCATTCGGCTATATGGCAATCATCCTTGTGCTCTGTCTTTTCTTCGTGTATCCGTCTATCGGCAGATGTATCGAGGAAACCAGTGAGGAGGGAGAATAGGTGATAGTTTTGTAGTTAACACTTAATAGTTAAGATAGGCTTTGAAACTTTCGGTTATCATAGTAAGCTATAACGTGAAGTATTATCTCGACCAATGCATCCGCTCGGTGCTCCGTGCCTTCGAAGTGATGCTGGGGGATGATGCTTCATCTTCTTCATCTTCCTCCGTAAAGAAGGATGTGGCAGAGATCATCGTGGTGGATAATCATTCTTCCGATGGATCGCTGGAGTATCTGCAGCACCGTTATCCCCGTGAAGCATATCCGATGGTACGGTTTGTGGGCAGCAACCACAATCTGGGTTTTGCCCGAGCCAACAATATCGCCATCCGTCAGAGCGAGGCGGAGTATGTACTCCTTCTGAATCCTGACACCATTGTGGGCGAGCAGGTACTGAGCGAATGCATCCGCTTTATGGATGCCCATCCCGATGCGGGAGCGGCAGGCGTGAGGATGCTGAATGCGGATGGCAGATGGGCGAGGGAGAGCAGGAGAGGATTGCCTACACCGATGGTTTCCTTCTTCAAGATGCTGGGATTCTGCAACCGATGGCCCAAGCATCCACTGTTCGGACGCTATTATATGGGATTCCTGCCATGGGATCAGCCGAACCGGATAGAGGTGGTGAGTGGCGCTTTCTGCATGTTGCGCCGTAAAGCCCTGGATCGGGTGGGACTGTTAGATGAGGATTTCTTTATGTATGGAGAGGATATCGACCTTTCCTATCGCATGTTGAAGGGCGGTTATCACAACTATTTCCTGCCTTTGGATATCCTGCATTATAAGGGAGAGAGCACGCAGAAATCCAGTTTCCGCTATGTGCATGTCTTCTATGAGGCGATGCTCATCTTCTTCCGCAAGCATTATGCGGGTATGTCGCTACTCTTGAGTCTTCCTATCCGGACAGCCATCTATGCCAGTGCTTCCGTAGCGTTGGTCAGGATGCTGATGGCGAGAATGAGAAAGAGTCTGGGGTTCTTTACGCCTTCTGTGGTGGATGAATCGGAGTATCTGCTGTTTGATGCCGATAAGATGAGCTATGAGGAGATTCTGCATCAGCTTTCGCTTCGGGCGGATGAGCCTGACAAGCTGGCTATCTATACCCGGGAGATCGGGAAGGTGATAACGGAAGGGGATGTGATGGATATGGATGAAATGCATAATATATATAAGGTACGCGCGTACATTATATAATAGGTGCTCATATCATAGTAGGTAGATTAGGAAATATAAAAGGAAAATATTTATTTTGGAGGAATATGGAAGATAAGAAGATTCGTTTAAGGGCTTTGGAACCTGAAGATCTGGATTTTCTCTATGAAATGGAGAATGATGAGAGCCTCTGGGAGATGGGGGGCACCAATGTGCCGTACTCCCGACAGGTGTTGCTCGACTATATTACTACGGCTACTGCGGATATCTATACCGACAAGCAGGTTCGCTTGATTGTAGAAAATGAGCAGCAGGAGGCGGTGGGCATCATCGATCTGATGAATTTCGACCCCCGCCATCAGCGTGCAGAGCTGGGAATTGTTATCAAAAAGGAACATCAGCATCAGGGCTTGGCACAGTTGGCTATCCGTCATTTGATGCAATATGCATCAAATGTGCTGCATTTGCATCAGATTTATGCTATTGTAGCGGAAAGTAACCAAAATGCCGTGAAAATGCTTGAAGTAGTTGGCTTTCAGGGTGATAAATTGCTGAAAGAATGGCTGAAAACGGGCAGTGGATATGAGGACGCATATTTTTTTCAATCTTTTTTGTAAAAATATAGCGGAAAAATTTGGTGGAATCAAAAAAATGTAGTACCTTTGCACTCGCAAATGAGAAATGCGCTATAAGCGGTTAAGTTAATATCTTAATCTGGTGCGTTAGTTCAGTTGGTTAGAATGCCTGCCTGTCACGCAGGAGGTCACGAGTTCGAGTCTCGTACGCACCGCTTCTGCACGTTTCGATTTCGCAAGATTATACATTGACTGGTGCGTTAGTTCAGTTGGTTAGAATGCCTGCCTGTCACGCAGGAGGTCACGAGTTCGAGTCTCGTACGCACCGCTGGTCAAGTTAGTATAAGCTCCATTTAAATAAGTTTGGTGCGTTAGTTCAGTTGGTTAGAATGCCTGCCTGTCACGCAGGAGGTCACGAGTTCGAGTCTCGTACGCACCGCCAACTTTTTTTAAATACTCCTCCATAATAATGGTGCGTTAGTTCAGTTGGTTAGAATGCCTGCCTGTCACGCAGGAGGTCACGAGTTCGAGTCTCGTACGCACCGCTGAAACCTTCGGGAAGTGATTCTCGAAGGTTTTTGCTTTTTATACCCCCTGGTCTTCTCCAGTCTTCACTCTTCGTTTTTCACTCTTCACTCTCCATTCTTCATTCTTCGTTTTCACCCTTCGTTTTTCACCCTTCACTTTCTTTCTGTATGTTATTTCTTTGTTAAGTTATGAAAATAATTTTGTTATTTCCTTAAATTACTGTACCTTTGCAACGTAAATAAAGATATAAGAGAAAAAATGATTATCATCATCACAATTTTAGCATACTTCTGCGTGCTGTTGCTCTTCAGCCACATCACTGCACGACGTACCAGCAGCAATGAAACTTTCTATAGGGCGAACAGACGTTCGCCATGGTATATGGTGGCTTTCGGAATGGTGGGCGCCTCTATCTCGGGCATCACCTTCGTGAGTGTGCCGGGTATGGTGATGAAGACTGATATGACCTATCTGCAGATGTGCATCGGCTTTATCCTGGGCTACTTCCTGGTAGGTTTTCTCCTGCTGCCTATCTACTATCGGTATAATCTCACCACCATCTACAGCTATCTGCAGCAGCGGTTGGGCGAACGTTCCTACAAGACGGGTGCTTCGTTCTTTCTGTTGTCGAAGATGACGGGAGCGGCAGTCCGCTTTTTCGTGGTCTGCATCCTGTTGCAGCGGTTCGTGCTCGATGGAGTGGGAGTTCCGTTCTGGGTGACGGTACCTATGATGGTGATGCTCATCTGGCTCTATACCCGCAAGGGTGGCATCAAGACGCTGGTGTGGACGGATTCCTTCCAGACTACCTGCATGTTTGCTGCGCTCATCCTGATTATCTATCATGTGGTGGCAGCTTTGGGAATGACGCCATCTGAGGCTATCACGGCAATCGTCCACGACAGTCATTCGCGCATCTTCGTCTTTGACGACTGGATGTCGAAGCAGAATTTCTGGAAACAGTTCCTGAGCGGCGTGTTCGTGGTAATCGTGATGACGGGATTAGATCAGGATATGATGCAGAAGAATCTTACCTGCAAGTCGCTTCGTGAGGCTCAGAAGGATGTCTGTACCTATGGTTTCGCCTTTGTGCCTGCCAATCTGCTTTTCCTGAGTCTGGGTGTGTTGCTGATGATGCTGGCACAGAAGCAGGGCGTAGCGCTGCCGCAGGCTCCGGATGATCTGTTGCCGATGTTCGCAGCTTCGGGAGTGATGGGAACCCTGGTAGTGGTACTGTTTACCATCGGCATCGTGGCGGCAAGTTTTTCGAGTGCCGATTCAGCATTGACGGCGATTACTACGAGTCTTTGCGTGGATATTCTGGGCAAGAAGGATGATGTGAAGCTTCGCAAGCGTATGCATCTGCTGGTGGCTTTCGTCTTCATGCTCTTCATCATCGCTTTCAAGGCAATCAATTCTACGAGCGTGATAGATGCCATCTACATCCTCTGCTCTTATACCTATGGTCCGCTGCTGGGCTTGTTTGCCTTCAGTCTGCTCACCAAGCGTCAGGTAAACGACCGCTGGTCGCCATGGGTCTGCATCGCCAGTCCGCTCATCTGCTTCGCCATCGATACCCTTACCTCGCTGTATGTGGGCTATAAGTTCGGCTATGAGCTTCTGATGCTGAATGGTGCCCTGACATTTGCAGGTCTCGCCCTGTCCACCGTCAGGCGTTCCGAACAGTAAGTCCACCGTCAGGCGTTCCGACGGATTTGCAATCCGTCGTTAAAAAATGTTCGACCTATTAAACCGGGGGATTTGAAATCCCCCATACAAAAAAGATTTATTTAATAAAACAATAATGAGAACAAAAGTATTATTCGCAGCATTGTTGCTCAGTGCAACAACAGCTTTTGCCCAGCAGGAGAAGTTGGGCTCCGGTATTGACAAGACCAACATGGACTTGACCATCAAGCCGGGAAATGATTTCTATCGCTATGCCGCAGGCAACTGGATGAAGAATCATCCACTCGATGCCGAGCATACCGACAATGGTGCTTTCACCGACCTCTTTGAGCAGAACCAGAAGCGCATCCAGGACATCATCCTTGAATATGCTTCCAAGCCACAGCAGAAGGGTTCACTCGGACAGAAGATCGGTTCGCTCTACAACCTCCGTATGGACAGCGTTCGCCTGAACAAGGAAGGATGGGCACCTATCAAGCCAACTCTCGACCGCATTGCAGCCATCAAGGACCGCAGAGAGTATCAGCTCGTTACCGCTCAGCTCGATTTCCGTGGCGAGGGTACCATGATGTATGGCATCGGTGTGGGCGCCGACCTTCGTGATGCCGCCAACAACCTCGTAGAGGTAGGACAGAGCGGTCTCGGTCTTGGTGTACGTGATTACTATGTAAACGATGACGAGCAGACCAAGAAGATTCGTGATGCATACAAGGCTTATATGAAGAAGCTCTTCCAGATGGTAGGCAACGACGAGGCTACAGCCCAGAAGAAGATGGAGGCTGTGATGGCTATCGAGACCCGCATCGCTAAGGCAAGCTACAGTCAGGTACAGCTCCGCGACATCGACAAGAACTATCACAAGATGACCTACAATCAGCTCGTGCTCGATTATCCTGGCATCGACTGGGGCAACGTGTTCCTGGCATCCGGTTTCCCTGCTTTCAAGGAAATTTGCGTGGGTCAGCCTGAGCCAATCCACGAGGTTGAGAAGATTCTCGCAGAGACCTCTCTGGATGATCTGAAGACATACGCAGAGATCAAGGTGATTTCTGGTGCAACCAGCGTATTGAGCGATGATTTCCGTGCCGTATCCTTTGAGTTGAGCAAGGTAATGAGCGGTGTTCAGCAGGACCGTCCTCGCTGGAAGCGTGCTGTAAGTACCGTGAGCGGCGTGTTGGGCGAGGCTATCGGAAAGATCTATGTAGAGAAGTACTTCCCGGAGAGCAGCAAGAAGCGTATGCTCGAATTGGTTCACAATCTCCAGACCGCCCTTGCACAGCGTATCGACGAGGCTACCTGGATGAGTGCTGCTACCAAGGCACAGGCTAAGGACAAGCTGGAGAACTTCATCATCAAGATCGGCTATCCTGACAAGTGGAAGGACTATAGCGGATTGCAGGTAGATGACAGCCTCTCTCTCTACGAGAATATGGCAAATATCTCTGAGTTCTTTACCAAGGATGCCATCGCCCGCAAGGTGAACAAGCCGGTAGATAAGTCAGAGTGGGGAATGACTCCTCAGACTATCAATGCTTATTATAACCCAACTACCAACGAGATCTGCTTCCCTGCAGCTATTCTCCAGCCTCCATTCTTCGACCCAACAGCCGATGATGCGATGAACTATGGTGGTATCGGTGGTGTAATCGGTCATGAGATGAGTCACGGCTTTGACGATCAGGGTAGCCAGTTTGACAAGACCGGTAACCAGCACAACTGGTGGACTGCTGCTGACAAGAAGAACTTCGAGTCTCGCACCAAGATCCTGGTTGACCATTTCAACAAGATTGAGTTGGCTGGCAAGAAGGTAAACGGCCAGATGACCCTGGGTGAGAACATCGGTGACAACGGTGGTTTGAACATCGCTTTCCGTGCACTTCAGAATGTGATGAAGACAGAGAAGTTGGGTGTGAAGGATGGATTTACTCCAGAACAGCGCTTCTTCCTGGCATGGGCACGTGTATGGGCAGGCAATGCCCGTCCTGAGTACCTGCAGTATCTGATGACCGTGGATGTTCACTCTCCAAACGAGGCTCGTGTGAACGGCGCCCTCCCAATGGTGGATTCATGGTATAAGGCATTCAACATCAAGAAGGGCGACAAGCTCTTTGTTCCTAAGAACAAGCGTGCACATATCTGGTAAAAACATAAAAAAAGTCTTGCAGGCAATGCTTGCAAGACTTTTTTTATAATCATTACTTCGTTCCGAAGTAGAGGAAGAGCATTCCGAGCAAGACGAGGAGGAGATCCACGAACTTCGCCTTGAGGTTCTTCTCGTGGAAGATGGCTGCACCGAAGAGGAAGCTGACAATGACCGAACCGCGGCGGATCATGCTCACGATACTGATCATGGCACCCGGCAGGCTGAGCGCATAGAAATATACGAAGTCGGCAGCCGAAAGGAAGATGCTGATGAAGATGATGCTCCAGTGCCAATGGAATGGAGTGGAGTTCTTCTTCGTTGGCCACCAGATCATCAGGAGCATGGCTCCCATGAGGAAGCACTGGTAGATATTGTACCAGCTCTGTACGATCATTCTGTCCAATCCCACACCGCCATTCTCAGGTGGAGCCATCAGATACTTATCGTAGAGACCACTCACGGCACCGAGCACGGCAGCCAGTACGATGAAGTAGATCCACTTGTTGTGCTTGAAGTCGATGCCCTCCTTCTTTCCGCTGCGTGAAAGCATGGCAAAGGAGATGATGGCAAGGATGACACCTATCCACTGGTAGAGGTTGAGTACCTCGCCGTAAACCAGCAGGGCACCCACGAGTGTCATCACCGGACGGGTGGCATTGATAGGTCCCACGATGGTGAGCGGCAGATGCTTCATGCCGAAATAACCGAAAATCCAACTGCTCAATACGATGAAACTCTTGAGCACGATGTACTTGTGAACTTCCCATCCGCCTTCTGCTACATGAAACATCGTTCCATCCAGCGAATTTCCTGTATAGCTCAAGATGATGAACGGCAGGAAGATGAGCGATGAGAAAAGCGTGTTCAGAAAGAGCACGGGAATCACTGCGTTACCTGAAAGTGCCTTCTTCTTGAAGGCATCATAGAATCCCAGCAGCGCTGCTGAGAGAAATGCTAATACTAACCACATTTTTATGAATGTTAAATGTTGAATGAGGCTCGCGCCTTTGTGTTTCTAATCTTTTATGATCTAATCATTTCATCTTTGAAATCATACCCCACGTCTTCCAGGAACAATGCGTTGCCTGGCATGCTTTCGCCCGCATCACTGCGGCTTCCGTTGTGCAGGATGTCGAGAAACTGCTCCATCGTAATCTTTCCTCTGCCTACATCAATGAGAGTGCCCACTACGGCACGCACCATATTTCGGAGGAAACGGTTGGCGGTAATCTCGAAATACCAGGTGGTAGGGGAGGTCTGGACCCATCTAGCAGCCGACACGTGGCAGATGGTGGTCTTGTTGTCACCACCAGCCTTACAGAAGGCCGCATAGTCTTCGTGCTGCAGGAAATACTTCGCCGCCTGGTTCATCTTTTCGAAATCCAGCGGGTAGTTCATCTGCAGCGAATAGTGGCGCTCGAAGGGATCCTTGCGCGTATGGATATAATAATGATAGGTACGCGAGGTGGCAGAGAAGCGGGCATGCATCTCGGCATCTACCTCCCGAACTTCATAGACGGCAATGTCGCGTGGCAGGATTCTGTTCAGACGATACACCAGCTGGTCGAGGGCCATCGGGATTCTTTCTTCCGAAACTTTCTCTTCCGAAACTTTCTCTTCCGGATTCCAGTCAAAATGCGCTGCCATGTTCCGGGCGTGCACCCCGGTATCTGTTCTTCCGGCACCTACCACCTCTATCTCCTTTCTGAGAAGGATGGAAAGGGCGCGCTGCAACTCCTGCTGCACCGAATTGGCATTGGGCTGAATCTGCCAGCCGTGATAGTTGGTTCCGTCGTAACCAAAGAATATAAAATATCTCATTGCTTTTCACTTAAAACGACTGCAAAGTTACTAAAAAAACGTGAAATATGGTATAATAATACAGAATATTTTCAAAAATGGTACAATCTTGAAAGAAAATTGCGATTTTATTTTGCAATATGCTAATAATTGTGTACTTTTGCCAACGATTTTGTTTATTTAGATTATGGCACAGAATATATTTAGGGGCCTTGGTGTTGCCCTCATTACTCCTTTTAAGGCCGATGGTTCGGTAGATTATCAGTCGCTCAAGCGATTGGTAGAGTTCCAAATTGACAATGGTGCAGACTTCCTTTGCATCCTTGCAACAACTGGTGAGGCTCCTTGCCTGACCCAGGAAGAGAAAGACAAGATTACAGAATTGGTGAAAGACGTGAACAAGGGTCGCGTCAAGATATTGAAATATTGTGGCGGCAACAATACTGCTGCTGTCGTAGAGGAAATCAAGAATACCGACTGGAGTGGCATCGATGGCATCCTCAGCATCTGTCCTTATTATAACAAGCCATCCCAGGAAGGTTTGTATCAGCACTTCAAGGCCATCGCACAGGTTAGTCCGCTGCCTATCGTACTTTATAATGTACCTGGCAGAACCGGTATCAATATGAAGCCGGAAACCACCTGCCGCATTGCCCGCGACTTCCCTAATGTGGTAGCCGTGAAGGAGGCGAGTGGTAGTCTGGAGCAGGTAGATGAGATCATCAAGAACAAGCCGGATAATTTCGAAGTAATCAGCGGTGATGATGCCCTTACTTTCTCTATGATTGCGAGTGGCGCTGCCGGTGTGATTTCTGTCATCGGTAATGCTCTGCCAAAGGCATTCAGCAGAATGATCCGTCTGGAGTTCCGTGGTGAGTACGAGCCAGCCCGCAAGATTCATCATTCCTTCACTGAGCTTTACAGCCTTCTCTTCGTAGATGGTAATCCTGCCGGTGTGAAGGCTTTGCTCAATGATATGGGCTTTATCGAGAACGAGCTGCGCCTGCCGCTGGTTCCTACCCGTATCGCTACCAAGCAGAAGATGAGTGAAATCCTCAGAACTTTGAATATTTAATATATTGATTAGTGGTTAGTTGTTGTTGATTATTACACGCATAGAATAATCAGTGATAGCTAATCACTGATAATTAATCACTATTATATTATGGCTGAAGACAGAAGAATCATACATGAGATTACCCCGCTGATGGGTAAGGATGTGCTTTATATTGCCGACAGGCATAAGAAGGAGTTTACCTATCCGATACACAATCATTCGGTTTTCGAACTCAATTTTGTGGAGAATGCGGCGGGGGTAAAACGTATTGTGGGTGATTCTCAGGAGGTAATTGGCGACTTTGACCTCTGTCTCATCACATCGCCTGATCTGGAACATGTATGGGAACAGAACGTCTGTCGCAGTGAAGACATCCGTGAGATTACCATCCAGTTTGATTTCAGTATGGGTGAGGAAACTCTCTTCGGCAGAAATCCGTATGCCAGCATTACCCGTATGATGCAGGAGGCAAAGAAGGGACTTTGCTTTCCCCTGAAGGCGATAATGAAGGTATATCATTTGCTGGATACCCTGAGTACAGTGAAAGATGGCTTTTATGCCGTGCAGCAGTTTCTCACCATTCTTTATGAACTGTCGAAGTGTGAGAATGCGAGAACCCTGGCTTCGAGCAGTTATGCCAAGGTAGCGGTGGAGGATGACAGCCGCCGTATTCTGAAGGTGAAGAACTATATCTCGAAGAACTATATGGATGAACTCCGTTTGCCGGATCTCGCCTCGCTGGCGGGTATGAGCTCGAGTGCCTTCAGCCGATTCTTCAAGCTCCATACGGGCAGAAACATCTCGGAGTATATTATCGACCTCCGTCTGGGCTATGCCGCCAGAATGCTGGTGGATACAGCCAAAAGCATCAGTGAGATTGGGTTCGACTGCGGTTTCAATAACCTCAGTAACTTCAATCGCATCTTCAAGAAGAAGAAAGGGTGCTCGCCAAGTGAGTTCAGAGAGAACTATCATAAGACTAGAATTATCTGTAAAAAGAACGCCTAAAAAGGCAAAAAATAGCAAAATAGAGCATTTGTTTTGAGTTTCAAGTGGTTGTGGCAGTCTTTGGCTTTAGTTGTCAGTGACAAGGAAATGAGGAAAAAGCAGATTAGAGAAGTAGAAACGCTTTCAAATCATTACCTCGCAGAAACGCCCTAATAAGCATTTTTAACGGTGGCGGTTCATATTTCTCCATTCTGCGTAAGTTTTGGTTTTGCCATGCAACTCTCATAGTTTAATTTTGCACCGAACAAAAAAGTAAGAATTATGAGATGCACTTTCAAGACAGTCTTCTATGTAAATGGAAGCAAGGAGAGAAATGGAATTGTCCCAATCATGGGGCGAGTGACAATCAACGGAACCATCGCACAGTTCAGTTGCAAGCAGAGCGTGACCAAGGCAATCTGGGATGCCAAGGGCAACAGAGCCATTGGCAAGAGCAAGGAAGCCAAGGAGGTGAACTTTGCGCTTGACAACATCAAGGCTCAAATCGCCAAGCATTACCAGCGACTTTCCGACCGTGAGGCGTTCGTTACCGCTGAAATGGTGAGAAATGCCTACCAAGGCATAGGCACGGAGTATGAGACCTTGCTCAGAGCCTTTGACAAGGAGAACGCTGCTTTTGCCAAGCGTGTAGGCAAGGACAGAGCCAAGAACACCTACCGCAAGTATCTGACGGTAAGAAAGTACGTTGCCGAGTTTATTAAGTATCAGTACAAGCGCAGCGATATGTCCATGAATGAGCTTACCGAAGAGTTCATCCGTGACTATTGCCTTTACTTGAAAAATGTGGTAGGGCTTGCGCAGTCCTCCATTTGGATTTACTCCATACCTCTGAAACATATCGTAACGGCAGCCCACTACAACGGCAAGATACCGAGAAATCCATTTGCCATGTACCACGTTGACCCAGACCACAAGGAACGTGAGTTCTTGACCTTGGACGAGCTTACCGCCATGACAGAGATAAAGTTGGAAGACCCGAACATGGCATTTGCGAGAGACCTTTTCATCTTTGGCTGTTGGACAGGTATATCTTTCATCGACATCAAGAATTTGACGGAAGATAACATCAGCATAGTAAACGATGCTCCTTGGATTATTTCCAAACGTCAGAAGACAGGTGTGTCTTTCCAAATCAAGCTGATGGATATTCCCATGCTGATTATTGAGAGATACAAGTCTTTCAGAAAAGACAACCACTTGTTCAATATCGGTAATCTTGACAGCATCAATAAGCGCATCAAGAAAGTTGCAGCAATGTGTGGTATAAAGAAGCGTGTGTCATTTCATGTCTCACGTCATAGTTGGGCAGTTTTAGCCTTGGAATATGGTATGCCGATAGAGAGCGTGAGCAAGATTCTTGGTCACACGAATATCACCACAACACAGATATACGCCAAGGTGACAAGCACCAAACTTGACCATGACATATCTGTCTTTGAAAGTCGAATCAAGGGGCATTTGCCAGTTATGGGAGGAATGGCATGAAAAGGACTGTAATCAACGTGGACGAAAATGGAATGCTATCCATTCCGTCCAACTTTGAGAACTTGTGGATGAGTGAGAGTGAGTTGGTGGATATGCTTTATGTCACAGCCCCGAAGCTCAAAGCCGTGATAAGAGCCATATATAAAGAAGGTATGTTGTTGATGTCGGAAGTCCAACAGAAGCAAGAAACCTCCAATGGAATTTGGCAAACTCTATATGGATTCCCTATGGTTGTTGCCATTTGCTTCCGTCTAAGCTCCACTGGTGCAGCGCAACTTCGTGATGCCATCATCAAGAGGCTGTACGGAGCAAAAGAGAAAACAGCCATTGTCCTGCAAATCTACGGAGGGTCAAATGCCTTTAGCTAAGAATAGTCGTATCTTTGACGCTTCGGTTATTCACTGTCGTATTGACTTGCCTACGTACTGATTCACTGTCGTATCAAGCATTTCTATGAAGAATACGGAGCTGCCGATGTCAAACGTTTTACATATTTATCGTATGACATATAAAACGTATGACATGCAGGAATACATTTTTGTTCATCCCGAGGAAAGGTTTACCAGCAAGCCTTTCTTCGGGATTTTCCGTTTTATCTTATCCCGAAAGGCTACATCAACCACCTTGATTTCCAATCTTTTAACATTGTCGGTGCAAACTTCTCCATTCTGCGCAAGTTTGTGTTTTGCGTTTTGATTTTCCACCCTTACCTTTGCAACTTTAATTTTATCAACTCACAAAGGTTAGATTATGAGCAAGACAAACGACAACAATCAGCCTGTAGGCGTGGCAAATGCAAAGCCACAGGCAGCACCTCCGACAAACGAGGTGTTCATCCGTGTTGGCACTACCTTGTACAAGGTGGTTGACCAACCTACCATCACAGGAGGAAAGGTAAGAAAACGCATCCCATGGAATATGGAGACATTGCGTCAGGACTACGGCAAGGAGTTCGTCAAGTACGTTCACAAGTATGACGGCTTCTGTACCGTTCCCGAGCATGTGAACCACCGCACGGTGATAGATGTTTTTCTCAACCTTTACGAACCGATAGGACACAAGCCGATTCAAGGTGACTTCCCGAACATCAAGAAATTGGTAAGTCACATCTTCGGTGAACAATACGAGCTTGGCATGGACTACCTGCAACTGCTCTATCTCAGACCTGTGCAGAAGTTACCAATTCTGCTACTTGTATCAGAGGAGAGGAACACAGGCAAGACCACGTTCTTGAACTTTCTGAAGGCATTGTTCCAAGACAACGTGACTTTCAACACCAACGAGGACTTCCGCAGTCAGTTCAACTCCGATTGGGCTGGCAAGTTGCTCATTGTCGTGGACGAGGTTTTGCTCAGTCGCAGGGAGGATTCCGAGCGGTTGAAGAACCTCAGCACCACACTCTCGTACAAGGTGGAAGCCAAGGGCAAGGACAGAAACGAGATTTCTTTCTTTGCCAAGTTCGTGCTATGTTCCAACAATGAGTCCTTGCCTGTCATCATTGACGAGGGCGAGACCCGATATTGGGTGAGGAAGATTTCATCGTTGCAATCTGACGATACCGACTTCTTGGAGAGACTGAAGGCGGAGATACCCGCTTTTCTGTTCCATCTGCAAGGCAGAACGCTGTCAACCGAGCACAAGAGCCGAATGTGGTTCGCTCCCGAACAGATAGCTACTGATGCACTGAGGAGAATCATACGTTGCAACCGCAACAGGCTTGAGGTGGAAATGTCGGAGCTGTTCCTTGAAATTATGGAAAATACCCAGACTGACAACTTGCAGTTCTGCCTCAATGACGCAATCGCCTTGTTGCAATGCAACCACGTGAAAGCGGAGAAGCACCTTGTGCGAAAGATAGTGCAGGACAATTGGAAGCTGCAACCTTCAGAGAACGCCCTCACCTACACCTCATACGAGTACACCTACAACAACAGCGGTCACTACTCGCCAACAAAACGTGTGGGCAGGTTCTACACTGTAACGAGGGACAAGCTAAATAGCATATAATTTTGTTGAATTGTTGAATATGATGAAAAAAGTGTTGAATATCAAGTATTTAAGGCTCAACATTTTCTCAACAAATCTCTCAACAAAAGAAAGAGACTGTTGAAAAGAGAAAACATGACAGCTAATGCCTGTCTTTCTCTTTTGCCCAGTGATTTTGTTGAAAAGAACCATTTGTTGAGAGTTTGTTGAGAAGATAAGCCTTTGGTTATCATATCAATACATACTATTTTCAACAATTCATCAGAAATATATACACCACTTAATCCACAGTAAGACATGAACATTCAAGAAGCAAAGCAAATCAAGATTGCAGACTATCTGCAAAGTTTGGGACACCGCCCTGTCAAGCAGCAGGGTGCAAACCTTTGGTACAAGTCACCGCTGAGAAACGAAAGCGAGGCATCTTTTAAGGTGAACACCACGATGAACAGTTGGTTCGACTTCGGAATGGGCAAGGGCGGCAACATCATCACCCTTGCGTCATACCTCTACGCATCAGACAGCTTGCCATATCTCTTGGACAAGTTGGAGAAGCAAGCACCCCATGTGCACCCGACCGACTTTTCTTTCCCTCAGCAAGCCTCCGAGCCGAGTTTTGAGATATTGGAGGTTAGGGAACTCAACCATCCTGCACTCCTGCGCTATCTAAGCGAGCGGAATATTGACCTGCGCATCGCCCGAAAGGAATGTGTGGAACTCCACTTCTCGCATAATGGCAAGAACTACTTCGCCATCGGCTTCAAGAACAAGTCGGGCGGTTACGAGGTTCGTAACCGATTCTTCAAGGGTTGCATGTCCCCCAAGGACATCACACATATCCGACAGCAAGGCGAGCCAAGATACGCTTGCTATGTGTTCGAGGGCATGATGGACTATCTTTCCTTTCTCTCGCTGCGCTTGTGGAAGTTTCCGTCTTGTCCATCATTGGAAGCGCAGGACTATGTGATACTCAACTCCACAAGCAATGTGGACAAGGCTGTTGACGCACTCTACGGCTACGAGCGCATCAGTTGTCTGCTCGACAACGATGATGCAGGGCGGAAGGCAACGCTTGACATCGAGAACGCCCTCGGCTACCGTGTGAGGGATGCATCTCACTTGTACTGTGAGTATAAAGACTTGAACGACTATCTGTGCGGAGTTAAATCCAAACAGTCTGTACACCAAGTACAGCCTGTTAAGCAAACCGTTCCACCTCGAAAGAGAGGCGCAGCCTTGGGCATATAGGCGGTTCCTGCTCCAATGGCTATTCTGAACGGAAAAGCCATAGCTCAATAGGGCGTTTTCTTGACGCAGTGGCACGCCACCGCTAAAAACACCCATTTGAGCAAAGGGGCATCCCCTTTTGAAACCCCGTGAGCCATGCGCTGGGCGCAATGCGGCAAGCGGATTTGTATAACTCAAAAACAAGTTTATTATGGGACATTTCAGTTTGGATTTCAAGAAGGCAAAGGGCTGCTCTGACGCAAGGGAGTCAGACCACATAGAGCGCAAGGTGATACCCGACAACGCTGACCCTACGAGAACTCACCTCAACCGTGAGCTTGTCAAGATGCCGAGCGGTGTGTATGGTCGTGACGAAGCCATCGCCCACCGCATCAAGACGGCAGGCATCAAGCGCAAGATAACCAATGACCAGGTGAGGGTGATTAGAACCGTGCTGTCTGGAACGCACGAGGACATGATGAACATCGCAGCCAATGGTCAGCTTGACGATTGGTGCAACGACAGCTTGAAGTGGTTGCAGGACACATTCGGCAAGGAGAATGTCGTGTCGGTGGTTCTCCACATGGATGAGCACACGCCGCACCTCCACGCCTCCATCGTTCCGATAGTAACAGGCGAGCGGAGAAAGGCGAAGAACAAGACAGCGGAAGAAGGCAAGCGGACATACTGCAAGAAAGCCAATGCCGTGAGACTGTGTGCCGATGATGTGCTCAACCGAGACAAAATGATTGGCTATCACGACAGCTATGCTGAAGCCATGAGCAAGTATGGCTTGAAGAGAGGTGTCCGTGGATCAGATGCGAGGCATACCACCACGGCACAGTATTATCGCAACATCAAGCGAGAGACCGAGAGACTTCAAAACTGTATGAAGCTGCTGCAATCTGATATTGAGGAAGCACAGCAACTTCTACAACAAACCAAGAGTGAAATCAGCACGGAGAAACTACAGGCTGCTAAGATGGAAGCCAAGACAGCCTTTGTGTCGAAGATTGGTTCTCTTTTAGGTAGTGGAAAATTGAAGGAGGTGGAGCAACACAACCGAAAGTTGTGCGAGCTTGTGACAGACCGAGAGCAATACATTGACGAACTCCATGAGAAAATACAGCGAATGGAGGACAGCCACAGCCAACAACTCGGCGAGATGCAACAGATACACCAAGCAGAGGTCGTAGATTTGAAGAGCAAGCACGCAACAGAAGTTTCTTTGCTCAATGACATCGTCCGCAAAGCCAAGCATTGGTTCCCGATGTTGGAGGCACGCTTGCAAATGGAAGACCTGTGCAGGAGGGTTGGCTTTACCGTTGAACAAATTGGGGCGCTTCTTACAGGAAAGGCACTCAACTTTAGCGGTTCACTCTATTCCGAGGAGCACAGAAGAAAGTTCAATGTAGTGAATGCAGAAATTAAGGTATTCTCTGATTCTACCAAGCCGAACCAACTATTTTTGTATATAAATAGACAAACTATGGTTGAATGGTTTAAGGAACAGTGGAATAATATAAGGTTAAAAACACAGCGTCGTTTCAAACTTTAATATACTTTTTGCAAGAACAAAGAAGGCAGCTTACTTTTTTGGGTAAACCGCCTCTTTGTTGTTGCTTTTACAATTGATATGTTAGAGATAGCATAACATTTCCAGAATGTTGTTTGTATCTAACATAGGATGTGTAAGTTGGTGTAACATTTTGTTTTAACCAATTGATTCCGTTAAGGTGAAAGATATTCGTGCCAGAAAGTTTGCATGTGAATTTCTTGATTTTATAGGAAATGGAAAAATCAATATCTCGCAATATCTTACTTCCGCTTGTATTCTCTATCTTGTTCCACTTGCCGGTAACAAAACTGGCGAACTTGTTCTTCGCAAATATGAGCTTTGCAGTTCCACCAAATTCCTTGTCACTAGAATCAATGTTTAAGTCGGTGACTTTGTTTGTCAACTTGTTGTACAAGCCATCAACCTCAACATTGAAAGGAATCTTAAAGCGTGAGACGAAACCTAAGTCTGTCTTTAAGTTCCCTATCAACATTTTACACGGAATGAAATTGTATGCAATTTCGTTTCGATTCCATAAAAATGTTGTGGTCAGTTTGGCATCAATAGGCAAGTTGCCCAATCCTTTGTTGGCATATAAAGTTGCATTTACGGTTTCCTTTTTTCCTCCATCCATATAATTTTGGCTGTGTAATAAACCGTCATTCTGATAGTTCAGCATTTCGGTGTTATCAGCCTTCTCATAAGTCAAATACATAAATATAATTGTTCTGCTATACAAACTATACAACTTATAAGCAATATTCATGTTCAGGGCGTTGTTGCCCAACCTTGAATATGAGGAAGCATCTGTGACCTCATCGTAGCTATTGATGACAGAAAGTCTCGAAAGTGCTTCAATATCGGTTGGCACATATTTGTAACTCAGTCCAAATGCAACTGAGTGTTGCTGACTGAAACGTAATTCTGTTGCAAAGGATGGCTCCCACTTGATTACAGACTTTGTCGCTAGTCCATTAATGTTTGTATTATTCCCATAATCAGAAAATCTAACGCCTGCATCAAACCTAAAGAGACCTTTGTTCTTCATGAGCCCCCCATAAATCCCGAAATTGTGACTGTTCAAATGTTCGCTATCTACATTTTGGTCTATCCATGAATCGTAGTTCTGAGTGGACAACTCCCATTTCAAGTTGATTTTATGGGAAATAGGAAATACATATCCTACAGCACCTGCCACATTCAGCTTCTTCAAACCTCTATCTATATAGTAAGAACCATCAGCCTGTGTATATTCGATAGGCAATTCGTAAGAGGAAAGAATGTCCAAGTTTCTGTCTGACTTAGAAAAAGCGAAATCTACACTTCCATAAAGCAAGCCTTTGCCTATCAACGAATTTAAGCTGACCTGCTGTAAAGCATTAAATCCTTTGTTTTTGTCATTGTCTGTATTTCTATCGGAATTATTGTTGTAATAATCCATGATAGACATACTGTTTCTCATATCGCTATATGCCAACTTCGTTTGGAAACGCAAGCTTGTGTATTGATTGACATCCCATTTTTGGCTGAGGTTAAATGAACTGAAGCTGCCTCTTTTCTTGCCATTCTCTTCTGTTGACTTACGTATGTTTTCCTGCGCCATCTTTATATGTTGTTCCGTTGACAATGCAGACTTTGCATCCATTTCATTGTGGATTACACCTATTGTGGCCTTGTAGTGTGAAGACGGTTTCAATGTTAAATTGACATTGCCAATACCTGAAGTCCTTTTGTATTCGTCATTACTTGGCATCAAGACATTTCTTTCTGCACTGGAAAGGCTCAATTGCGCAAATCCATTGGTTGTTTTGACTCCTGTAAGACCGCCATTGGCATTGAGATAGTCCATTATAGAGAATACAGCCTCATTGGTGTTGTTCGCATTTGCTATAATGGATGCAGATACTTTATTGCCCATCTTTAAAGCTGAGTTCTTGCTGTCAAACTTGTTCTTCATACCGCCTCCTTCTGTAAAGTTGCCTGCCCATTTGTTATGGAAGTCCTTATTTATAAGGTTTAATGCTGTCGTCTCTTTTGAATTAAAAGAGTTGCCGACATTTCCATCATTATAGTTACTAAGCAACTCCACACCAGAAGCAAAGTCGGCGGACAAAGTTTTTAGTGCATGTCCTCCTGTAGAAAGCACATCTTCGCCATTGACCAAAAACTTATCTATTTTTTTTCCTTGGTAGGAAACATTTCCCGATTCATCGACTGTCATTCCAGGCAACTTTTTAATGACATCGCTCATGTTCTGTTCACTTCCGTTTTTAAACACATCTGGACTAAATTCAATTGTGTCATTCTTTATTTTCGCCCCTAAGTTTCTACCTTTTATTGTTACCTCAGACAATGTGTAGCTGTCGTCTTTCATCATTAAGTGTAATGGGGTTGCCGGCACTTCTTTATAATGTACTCTCAGTGTAGTATATCCGACACATCTTGCTGTCAACCAAAATGAGGACAAAGCCTTGTTGGATTGGATAGTGAACGAACCATCGTCTTTTGATATTGCATACGAAACGATGGAATGTGCCGCACTATCTTGTGAACATGTAACAGTACAAAAGGGTATGGCTGTATTTTGTGCATCAACAACCATACCCGATATATTCTGTGCTATAGAAAATCTACATATGCAGATTAGCATACATAACAGTAAACTTCTTAAACGTCCCATACATCCTTATGTTTTATCCTATAAAACTATGACATTGTCATTGCCGCTTTCCTTCAACTCTTCAATCTTTTTCTTCTGTAACTTTTCAAAAGCAGGTTTTTGCATTATTTTTCCTCTTGGTAACTCTATCTTGACTTGCCCTTTTATAGGCAAAATACTTTCTGCCTCATAAATTTCGCTTGATGTCGTCAAGCGGAGTATTGCCCCTGGCAGCCCTATATATCCACAAGGTCCTACGGGGGATGGTATTTCTTGACAGAACCATGCTACTACAGAACGATTTTTCTTATATACGGCCTTTGTACATTTCTTTCCTAAAACTTCTATAGTCTCATCAAAATACAAATCCCATTCATTTTTTAATGAATCAGAAAAAACGACAAACGCCTTATCTACAATGCTTTTTATACTTATTTCCTTATTATCTGTTGTATTTGTATAGTATGAGCCACTTCCTTCAAGTTTGATAACATTGTTATCTATGCCTGTGGTTGAAAATGCACATTCGTTGCCATTAGTAAATAAAGTATAAGTTTTATGCTGATTGGACAATTGATTTATAATCATTTGTCTTTTACTTAAATCACTCATACTATAGACCTCCTTCGGAATTTGCATCACCATATTATAATGTATGGATAATCCTATCTTTTGTGCAGAGACTAATAGACAAGAGACTAAGCACGAAAGCGTGAATAATATAATCCTTTTCATATTTGTACAGAATAGAAAGAAAATATTAAAGAGTAGGCACTCCAATTAAAAAGAGTGCCTACTCATGTAATATGCAGTCGTTGTTGATTAGCAATAGACTACGACATTAGAGAACAATAATGACTGTTCCATCTTTGGTAATAATAACGACAGGACCATTTGATGGAGTTGCTTGGAACGTTGTTGTTGCCTTAATGTTGTTTACTACTGGTGAAGATACTTCAGCCGCACTTGCTTGACTTGGCATGCATATAGCACCTAATGCCAAAGCCATAGAAAACAAAAACTTTTTCATGTTTTCTCCTTTTTAAATGTTATACATGTTGCGGAGGTATAAACCTCTTTGTTTTCGATTGCAAAAGTACAAAAAAAATGATTGATAGAACTTTTTGATGGTTATTTTTAAGCTGAATTAAACTTATTGACGGTAAAATTAAACCTGATTAAACATTATGCTGCTATTTTGTAAGAAAACTGTACTTTTTGTAACATGTCTTTCGGTTTGATGTTTTTTTTTGGAATTAAAGATCTTAGATTCATTATTTTTTTGTATTTTTGCAGCCGAAAAGAGTTGTTAGGCAGCAAACGTATGCAGATAGCAGAATTTAGGACTGTTGCCAAATCATTACCTCTATTGAGGTGAAAGACTCATAAATAGCTCATTTTAAGCTATTCGGCAGTTTTTAGCGTAATTTTCGTATAAAATACGCACAACGTAATCGTTTAAGTGAAATAATCAAAAATATTTCCCTTAAACGATTTCTTTTTGGGATATTTGTTGTATCTTTGCGTCATCATTAGTATTATTAAATAAATAAACATTTAAAAACTACTATACAGTTATGAAGCAATTTATGGATGAAAACTTCCTGCTTGACACCAAGACAGCGCAGGATCTTTTCCACAATCATGCGGCTAAGATGCCAATCATCGATTATCACTGCCACCTCATCCCAGAGATGGTTGCGAATGATCACAAGTTCAAGAGCATTACAGAACTCTGGCTCGGTGGTGACCACTACAAGTGGCGTGCTATGCGTACCAATGGTGTAGATGAGCGTTTCTGCACAGGTACTGACACCAGCGACTGGGAGAAGTTCGAGAAATGGGCAGAGACTGTACCATATACTTTCCGTAACCCTCTTTATCACTGGACACACCTGGAGCTCAAGACAGCTTTCGGTATCAACAAGCAGTTGAGCCCTAAGACGGCACGTGAGATCTACGATGAGTGTAATGAGAAGTTGCAGCAGCCTGAGTTCAGCGCTCGCGGCTTGATGCGTCACTATAATGTAGAGTGCGTCTGTACAACAGATGATCCTATCGATGATCTCCGTTACCACAAGCAGACACGCGAGAGCGGTTTCGAGATCAAGATGATTCCAGCTTGGCGCCCTGACAAGGCGATGAACATCGAGAAGCCTGATTTCGCTGAGTATATGAACAAGTTGGGCGAGGTAGCTGGTGTTACCCTCACTACTTTCCAGGATATGGTTGATGCTTTGCAGAAGCGTCACGACTTCTTTACCGAGAACGGCTGTAAGTTGAGTGACCACGGTATTGAGGAGTTCTATGATGAGCCATATACAGATTCTCAGATTGAGACTATCTTTGCTAAGGCTATGCGTGGACAGCAGCTTTCTGCTCTCGAGATCCGTCAGTACAAGCATGCATTCCTGAAGGTCTGCGCTGAGATGGATCACGCTGCCGACTGGACACAGCAGTTCCACTATGGAGCTATCCGCGACAACAATACATTGATGTACAACAAGCTCGGTGCTGATACTGGTTTCGACTCTATCGGTGAGTTTACTACCGCTAAGGCTATGAGCAACTTCCTCAATGAGTTGAATATGGAGAGTAAGTTGACACGTACCATCCTCTATACATTGAACCCATGCGCCAACGAGGTTATCGCTACTATGCTGGGTAACTTCCAGGATGGTTCTTGCCCAGGCAAGATTCAGTTCGGTTCTGGCTGGTGGTTCAATGATCAGCTCGATGGTATGACCCGTCAGATGAACGCACTTTCTGTATTGGGTCTTCTGAGCCGTTTCGTAGGTATGTTGACCGACTCACGTTCATTCCTCAGCTACCCACGTCACGAGTACTTCCGTCGTTTGCTCTGCAACCTCCTCGGCAATGATGTAGAGAAGGGCTTGCTTCCTAACGACATGGAGAGCCTCTCTCGCATGGTAGAGGACATCTCTTACAACAACGCTCGCAACTACTTCAAGTTCTACTAAAGAGTAGTAGAATCTGATCAGCAAAATACTAAGACAAATCCCTTCACGGCATCTTCTGGGTGTTGTGAGGGGATTTGTTGCTTGATAACAAAAAACCGGAGTTTATGGGATTAATAGATAAAATAGTAGGTTTCTACGAGGATATCAGGGAGTTGAATTCTTCGAATATCCAGGATTTTCGAGGCAAGATGAAATCTTGGCTCAAGATGGGTATGCTCGCCGGTCGTATCTTCTATATCAAGGATATGTGGGCAAGGGATGTGGCGGCATTGACCTTTGCCTCGTTTATGGCATTGATTCCATTCATGGCGATGATGTTTGTCATTGCCCGCGGTTTCGGTTATACGGCTATGCTGGAGTCGTGGCTATCTACCACTTTCGAGGCGCAACCCGTTGTAGCTCAGACTATCGTAAATTTCGTTCACAATTATATCGAGAACACGCAGAGCAATTATATCATCGGTACGGGTATCGTGATGTTTCTCTATACCATCATCTCACTGATGCAGAAGATAGAGCTCACCTTTGATGACATCTGGCATACGGGTGAGCGTTCGTGGAAGCAGATCGTGACAGAATATCCTACCATTCTTTTCGGACTGGGTATGATGATTCTCTTTGCCTCTTTCTTTAATGTATGGACAGTGAATGTGATAGATGATGTGGATAGGATTGCTGATATGGGAGAGACTATCCCGGCTTTCATCCTGCATGTAGCTGCATTTGTGCCGATGTTCCTATTCTTCGTGTTCTGCTATTGCGTGATTCCTAATACCTATATCCGGTTTCGCAGTACGCTGGTGCCTTCGCTTCTGGCGGGCATCAGCATGACGGCATTGCAGTATGGATATATTTATCTGCAGGTATTCCTTTCGAGCTATAACGTAATCTATGGTTCGCTCGCCGCCATTCCGTTGTTTCTTCTGTGGCTCCAGATTTCGTGGGCAATCGTAGTGTTTGGTGCCTTGCTCTGCTATACCAACCAGAACCTGCATCATTATGACCTGGACTTGAAGTATGATCATGTGAAGTTGGAACAGCGTATCAAGGTCTGTGCTGTGGTGATGCATCAGGTGTGTCATCGCTTCAATGATGGTGAGCAGGCATTTACGCCGAAAGATATCCATGAGGTGACGAAGATTCCGCAGCAGATCATCAATCACGCCGTGAAGGAACTGCTGCAGGCAAAGTTGCTGGTGGAAATCCGAAGCGAGAAGAAGGGTAGTTTCGAGGAATCGATCATCCTGCATCCAATCGAGAAGATCGATCATCTTACCTATGGAGCGATGATAGATCGACTCTTTACCTATGGGGCTGATGTTGTGGGACTTGCTGAGCAGAACCCTGACGGGGAAAAATGGAAAGACATAGATGTCCTGAATGCTGAATTTGTAGAAAAGGGCAAGAATATAAATTTTGTTTAATATAAATTTGAATAATAGTATATAAACCTTTAAAAACCATTAGTGTATGAGAAAAATGATTTCTTTTGCAGTTTTTGCATTGTTGGCAACCTCGTTGTCGGCGCAGACCGTCGCCAATATGAAGGACCTCAATGCCGAGAAAAAATCGGCTGCTATTAACCTGAAATTGACAGGAACATTAACAACCACGAGAAATTCGGATTTCCGACAGCTTCGTGACTTGTGCTGGCAATTGAGAACTCTTGACTTGAGCGAGGCTACCTGTCCCGTTCTTCCAAAGAATGCCTTTCATTCCCGTCATCATCTGCAGAGCATCATCTTGCCAAATCAGTTGCAGGAGATTGGTAGTCAGGCTTTCTTTGCCTGCGACAATCTGCAGGATGTAGTGATTCCTAAGAGCGTGACGAAAGTGGGAGCTGCAGCCTTTTCTGGTTGCAAGGCATTGAAAAACATCACGATAGACGGAACGCCGGAGTTGGGAGAGTTTGCCTTTGCCAATCTGGAAGGCGTAAAGGTCATCAAGGTGAATTCCAAGATTCCGCCAAAGGCAGCTTCTACTGCTTTTTCGGGCATGAATATGCGAGGCGTGAAACTGGTGATGCCAAGAGGTAGCGAAAAACTCTATCGCAAGGCTCCGGGATGGAACCATTTCTTCGGCGAGGTGAAACAGGCGAGATCAGTCTGCAATCCTGAGGCTTGTCTGATTCCTACTCCGATGGACCTGAAAGTAAATGCCAAGGCGGCACCTTTGCAGGTGGCAGGAAACTGGAAGATCGTTGCTGCCGATGGTCTTGCCAATGAGCAGGAACATGCCGAGAGAATCCTGAAGGAGCGAGTAGAGCAGCAGCATAAGGATTTGAAAAAGGGCGGACAGCTCACTATGACGCTTGCCCTGGACGAGACGCTGGCAGACAATGAGGCTTATACCCTGAATGTGCAGCAGAAGGGAGTAGTAATCAAGGGTAAGACAGCTGCTGGTGTCTTCTATGGTTTGATGACTTTCGACCAGTTGCTCCGTGGCGATGCCTCTAAGGTAGGTTGCGATGCCATCCCGCAGCTGACATTGAAAGACCAGCCTCGCACCCATGTGAGAGAATTGATGGTGGATCCTTGCCGCATCTTCGTTCCATACGAGGATCTGAAGGCTTTTGTTCCGGAGATGGCCCGCTATAAACTGAATATGCTTCATCTCCATCTCGTAGATGACCAGGCTTGGACCATCGAAATCAAAAAATATCCTAGACTCACCGCCGAGGCAAGTAGCCGATGGGGAATGGACGATATGCTGATGCCTATCAAGGGCTATTATACCCAGGAGCAGATGCGCGACTTCGTGGCGTATTGTGCCAAGTATCATATCCAGGTGGTTCCTGAGATTGAGATGCCTGGTCACGAGGTAGCTGCCATCAGTGTTTATCCAGAGTTGACCTGTCAGGGTGTTCAGAAACCTATCCGTACCACCTGCGGTGTATCGGATGAGCTGCTTTGTCCGGGTAATGACTTCACTTATGAGTTCCTGGGTAATGTATTCAAGGAGTTGGCAGATATCTTTCCTTCTGAATATATCCATCTGGGTGGTGATGAGGCTGGAAATCCTGCGCTCGACTGCTGGACCAACTGTCCTAAGTGCCAGGCATTGAAGAAGAAGCTGGGTATTACCACAACCGACCGCTCTGAGAACTGGAAGTTGCAGGGCTATCTCTTTGATAAGGTGATAGATCTGCTTCGTACCCAGTATCACAAGACTCCAATGTTCTGGTATGAGACCGATTTCAAGAAGATTCAGCCTGGTTGTGTTACCTTTGCCTGGCGTGCCGGTTTGACAAAGGAAGCATTGGTAGCGGCTGTAGAGAACAATGCCCGTATCCTGCTTTGTCCTGGAGAGCATTGTTATTTTGATTATCCGATGGCAAAGGGCGATATGCCTGAGGTAAACTGGGGTATGCCTGTAACATCTCTGAAGGCAGCCTATAGCCTGGATCCTGCCTGGGGTATGGGCGAGGAGTTTGAGAAGAACAATCTCTTCGGTGTAGCCGGAACCCTTTGGAGCGAGTGCATCAATTCGCCAGAGCGTATCTACTATCAGGCTTATCCTCGTTCGCTGGCTTTGGCTGAGGCAGGCTGGAGTTTCCAGAAGAACCGTTCATGGGAGGGATTCCTGACCCGCTTGAAGCCAACCGTGAAGGATATGATGAGAAGAGGCATCACCTTCTCTATGGAATATTAATGATGAACTAGAAAGCAAGAAGGGCAAGCTCCAAAAATGGAGCTTGCCCTTTCTCATATTTAAATCTCTCTCACTGTAAAATATAATAGAGATTTCTATTTTTACTTGCTCAAACTAACAGAGTGGCTCATATTAGTCATTTCCGGGATTGAGTTGATTACGTCTCTCAAGAACATACCCATGCAAAGTACCATACCTGAAAACATAACTGCGGCTACTGCCATTGTAAAAATAGTCATCATAATCTTTAAATCTTTTTTAATTTTTGTTACTGTTATTCCTTAATACGAGTGCAAAGTTAACACTTTTTTATCAAATAACGGCATCTTATGCTAAAAAATATAAATGCAACAAGCATTTTTTGACCTGTATCAACTACTTCAGATATGTGATGAAAATGACATTTTTATAGTATATTCCCGGTATTGCTGTCATGCTTATATGCCGAATCTGCAATCTGGCTTTTTATGTACAGAGATGCTCTGTTTTACCTATCAAATAGAAAGAAAAAGTCCAGTAAGTACGAATGGACTTACTGGACTCTTTTTTGTGTGACATTTATCGTTATGAGTTCATGGAAATGAGGAACTCTTCGTTGTTGCGAGTTTGCTGCATACTCTTGTGGATGGTGTTCATCGCCTCAATCGGGTTCATGTCGGAAATGAACTTGCGGAGAATCCACATACGGTCGAGGGTTGTCTTATCCTGCAAGAGGTCGTCGCGACGGGTAGAAGAAGCCACGAGGTTGACTGCAGGGAAGATACGCTTGTTGCTGAGTGAGCGGTCGAGCTGCAACTCCATGTTACCTGTACCCTTGAACTCCTCGAAGATGACCTCATCCATCTTACTACCTGTATCAATAAGGGCTGTAGCGATGATGGTGAGTGAACCGCCGTTCTCGATATTACGGGCTGCACCGAAGAAACGCTTAGGCTTCTGCAATGCATTGGCATCCACACCACCCGTCAACACCTTACCTGATGCTGGGGCTACAGTATTATAGGCACGTGCCAGACGTGTGATAGAGTCGAGGAAGATGACTACATCATGACCGCATTCTACCATACGCTTTGCCTTCTCCAGAACGATACCGGCAATCTTCACGTGGCGCTCGGCTGGCTCATCAAAGGTAGAAGCGATTACCTCGGCATTCACGGTGCGAGCCATATCGGTAACCTCCTCAGGACGTTCGTCGATGAGCAGCATCATCAGGTATGCCTCTGGATGGTTGGCTGCAATGGCATTGGCAATATCCTTCATCAGGATGGTCTTACCGGTCTTAGGCTGAGCCACGATGAGTGCACGCTGTCCCTTACCGATAGGTGAGAAGAGATCTACTATGCGGGTACTCAGGTTGGTGGTACGGCGGTCGCCGCAGAGCTCAAACTTTTCGTTAGGGAAGAGTGGGGTGAGGTGCTCGAATGGAACACGGTCTCTTACATCCGATGGGTCACGACCGTTGATTTTGTCGATGCTGGTGAGCGGGAAGTACTTTTCACCCTCATGTGGTGGACGAACGTGGCACTGGATGACATCACCAGTCTTCAATCCGTAGCGCTTCACAAAATTGGTAGCTACGTAGATATCATCTGGAGATGAGAGATAGTTGAAATCGCTGCTGCGAAGGAAGCCATATCCATCAGAGAGTACTTCGAGTACACCATTGGCAGAGATGATATCAGTAAAATCATATTCCGGTTCCTGACTTACCTCCTTAGGGGCCTGTGCAGAAGCTGGTGCTGCAGTTGCTGCCGGAGTCATCGGACGGTCGAAGATATCGTATGTAGGCATGGCTGCCTGATCCTCGATAGGTAAATCTACCACGGTGATGAAATCGGTACCATCGCCCGGGTCGCCTGCCCAGACACCATCTGGTGTAGTCTCGGCTACAGCTGGCTCAGGAGTATGTTTTGGAGTATTGTTTTCTTTTGGTTCTGCAGGAGTACTGTTCTCGTTGTGAGCATTCATCTTAGCCTGGAGCATGGCAATCAACTCACTGTTGTCATTGCCCGAACCGTCGGCAGTAAACTGCGCCTCAGGAATCTCTGTCTCCTGGTTGTCAGATACAGGAGCTTCTTCGGTTGGCTGCTCATTGTTTGCCAGAGCTGTAGCCATAGCTTCTTCCTCAGAAACAGCAGCCTGCTCTGTTGGGCTTTCAGTATTGTCTGTATGATCTGCATTTTCGGTTGGTAGCTCAGCAGTATTTTCTGCTGCCTTCATTCCTTCCTGCTGCATTTTGATGGCAGCCGCTTTGGCAGCCGCAATGGCTTCCAGTTCTGCCTTGCTCTTGCGTCCTCTGTGCTTAGGGAAAGCTGCCAGTGGGTCAACGCTAGCAGGGATAGCTTGTGGAGTGTCTCCTTCAGTGGTTGTATCAGTAGCGGCAGGGCCGTTAACCTGGTTTTTCATAACATCGAAGTTTTCTCCCTCGATTCCATGAACAGAATATACTCGATCTTCTTTCTTGCTGGCGATGCGTGTGCGTTTACGCTTTTGCGCAGCACCATCTGCTGATGCCTCTGCCAAAGCATCAAGAATCGTATAGATAATCGTCTCCTTATTGTCGCCAGATTTAATCTTGACGCCAATTTCTTTTGCAAGGTCCTTCAGTTGAAGGACACTTTTTGCTGATAATTCGTCTTTGCTATACATTATTATATATTGTATATTATATGATTTTTCTATGAAATGAAGCGTTTCTACAATGGAAACACTAGATGTATTTGAACTTTTCGAGTGCAAAGATAAGCAAAAAATTTGTTTCTGCCAAATTTTTTCTGTAACTTTGCACAAAAATAACGAAAATGGCAAGTCAAATACCGTATTTAGACGTTCAAAACCTCACCAAACGCTTTGGAGCAGAGGTTCTTTTTGATAAAATATCCTTCTCTATAGCTGAAGGACAGAAAGTGGGACTCGTGGCACGCAATGGCACGGGTAAATCTACATTGATGTCGGTCCTTATGGATAAGGAGGGACATGAGAGTGGTGATATCATCTATCGACGCGACTTGAAGGTGGGCTATCTGGAACAATCTCCTAAGTTTGATCCAGAGGAAAGCGTGTTGGAAGCTTGTTTCAATCATGAGGATGATCCAGAAAAGGTGCTCAAGGCAAAGCAGATCCTCACTCAGTTGCATATCACCAATATGGACCAGCCGATGGGACAGCTGAGTGGAGGACAGCAGAAGCGTGTGGCACTCGCCAATGTGCTGATAGATGAGCCTGACTTTCTGATGCTCGATGAGCCTACCAACCACCTCGACCTGGAGATGATAGAGTGGCTGGAGGGTTATCTGAATCGTGGCAACAAGACCATCTTCATGGTTACGCACGATCGTTTCTTCCTTGATAAGGTATGTAATACCATTCTGGAGCTCGACGATAAGACCATCTACACCTATCGTGGAAACTATGCTTATTATCTGGAAAAGCGCCAGGAACGTATGGATAATCTGCGTGCAGAAATCCAGCATTCCAAGAATCTCTATCGCAGAGAGCTGGACTGGATGCGTCGTCAACCTCAGGCTCGAGGGCATAAGGCGAAATATCGTGAGGATGCTTTCTATGAGTTGGAGAAGGTAGCCAAGCAGCGCATCGAAGATCGTCAGGTAAGATTGAAGGCTTCTACCGTATATATTGGTTCGAAAATCTTCGAATGCCAGTATGTGAGCAAGGCTTTCGATGACAGAGGAAAGAAGAAGGTGATTCTCAATAACTTCTACTACAACTTTGCCCGATTTGAGAAGATGGGTATCGTAGGTAATAATGGTACGGGAAAATCTACTTTCATCAAGATGCTCTTGGGTGAGGTGCAGCCGGATAGTGGTAAGTTTGACATTGGTGAGACTGTGTGCTTTGGCTATTTCTCGCAGGAGGGACTCAAGTTCAGGGAAGACCAGAAGGTGATAGATGTCATCACGGAGATAGCCGACTATATCGACCTGGGCAACGACAAGCACATGACGGCTTCGCAGTTCCTGCAGTTCTTCCTCTTTACTCCCGAGGAGCAGCACAACTATGTATATAAGTTGAGCGGTGGCGAGAAGCGCAAGCTCTATCTCTGTACGGTGCTGATGAGAAATCCTAACTTCCTGGTACTCGATGAGCCTACCAACGACCTCGATATCCAGACCCTCCAGGTATTGGAAGAATACTTGCAGGATTTCGCCGGATGCGTAATCGTGGTGAGTCACGACCGTTACTTCATGGACAAGGTGGTAGATCATCTCCTGGTATTCAAGGGGGAAGGCGAAATTCAGGATTTTCCTGGCAACTATACCCAGTATAGAGACTGGAGCAGGTTGCAGGAGAAGGATGAAGCAGAAAAAGCTGCAGCTACGGCTAAAAACGCAGGCAATAACAACACGGCTGCCAATGATGGTGCTGGCACAGCCAAGCGTGATGCCAACTTTGAGAACAAGCGTAAGATGAGCTATAAGGAGAAGCGTGAATATGAACAGCTGACCCAGGAAATAGAGAAGCTTACCGATGAGCAGAAAAAGTTGGAAGAAGCCCTTTGCAGTGGTACCCTGTCGGTAGAGGAATTGACCGAAAAGAGCAAGCGCCTGCCGGAAATCAAGGATGAGCTTGACGAGAAGGAAATGAGGTGGCTGGAACTGTCAGAGATGCTCTAGACTTTGAACTTTGAGCGTTGAACATTGAACTTTATGATAAGTTGGTGTGTGCTGCCTTTAATAATAAACATTTATAAAAGAAAATAGAAAGAATGGAAATCAAGAAATCAGAATTTACGATATCTGCTCCACGCGTGAGCATGTGTCCAAAAGATAATAAGGCTGAGTATGCTTTTATCGGCCGTAGTAATGTAGGCAAATCGAGCCTGATCAATATGCTTTGCAATCATAAGGGTTTGGCTAAAACTTCAGCTACACCGGGTAAGACTTTGCTTATCAATCATTTTATCATCAATAATGAATGGTATCTGGTTGACCTTCCTGGCTATGGTTTCGCCAAGCGTTCGAAGACTGTGCAGAAGCAGTTGGAGCAGATGATTAGCAGTTATATCCTGCAGCGCCCACAGTTGGCGAATGTCTTCGTTCTGATTGATGTGCGCCATGAGCAGCAAAAGATTGACCGTGAGTTTGTGGATTGGCTGGGCGAAAGCAATGTGCCTTTCTGTATCGTCTTTACCAAGGCGGATAAGTTGGGGCCGGTAAAGGCTCGTATGAATGCCGAGAAGTGGATGCACGCTCTGGAGGACCGTTGGGAGGCACTTCCTCCTTACTTCATTACTAGTAGCGAGAAGAAAATGGGTCGTGATGAAGTACTCGACTATATCGACGAAATCAATAAATCACTGGCAGGAGAGTAAAAGCCTGCCGTCTGAAAATATAAAAGTAATAGGATGAAACAGATAAACTGGGGATTTATCGGCTGCGGAGAAGTAACCGAGAAGAAGAGCGGACCTGCCTTCAATGAGGTAGAAGGGTCGCAGGTCGTTGCGGTGATGAGCCGTAGCGAGAAAAAGGCTCGTGGTTATGCCGAGCGTCATCATATACGAAAATGGTACACCGATGCACAGGAACTCATCGATGATCCAGATGTGAATGCAATATATATCGCTACGCCACCATCATCGCATGCCACCTTCGCCATTATGGCAATGCGTGCCGGCAAACCGGTATATATCGAGAAACCATTGGCGGCAAGCTATAGCGATTGTATTCGTATCAACCGTATCAGCGAGCAGACGGGGGTACCATGTTTTGTTGCCTATTACCGTCGTTATCTTCCTTATTTTCAAAAAGTAAAGGAGATTATCAAAAGTGGTGCTATAGGTGATGTCATCAATGTACAGGTTCGTTTTTCTGTGCCTCCACGTGATCTGGACACCAAGAGTGGCAAGGAGATGCCTTGGAGATTGCAGCCGGATATTGCCGGTGGAGGATATTTCTACGACCTGGCTCCTCATCAGATAGACCTGTTGCAGGATCTCTTTGGAGTCATCACCCGTGCCCATGGTTATCCTGCCAACCGTGCGCATCTTTATGATGCAGAAGATACGGTATCTGCCTGTTTCTTCTTCGAAAGTGGTATTCCGGCGAGCGGCAGTTGGTGCTTCGTGGGACATGAGAGTGCCAAGGAAGACTGTATTGAGGTGATTGGCGACAAGGGTTCGCTTTCTTTCTCTGTCTTTACCTATCAGCCTATCGAGTTGATAACTAGCGAGGGCAGATCGAGCATCACCGTTGCCAATCCACCGTATGTTCAGTTGCCTATCATCAGAAATGTGATAGAGCATCTGCAGGGCATCAATACCTGTACCTGCACCAGCGTTTCTGCTACCCCGGTAAACTGGGTGCTTGATCGTGTGCTTTGGAAGAATTAGAAAGAAGACCCTAAATGGGATGAGAAAAGTTGTTATTATAGTAGGACTGCTGTATCTCGTTCTGCTGCCACTGATGGCGGCGGAGCGAGATACGTTGGAATGCCCTGTAAGACAGGATTCATCTCTCATCAAGACCCTTTTCAATTCTTCGATGTTCAAGGGTAATACTCAGGACAGCTTGATTCGTGCCCGTCATGAGCGCACATTCTTTCATCGTCTGGGTAAGACCTTCACTACCTTCTTTAGAGAGTTCTCCAATATAGATGAAAGGTATATAGAACCGCAGCACTTCAACTATACGGTGATGCTGCAGAATACCAATACCTACGAGGAATATACCCTCTATGGCAAGGAGGGGCAGCGAATCTCCTTTGCGCCTGATCCTTCCTGGCGCCTGGGACCTTATCTAGGATGGCGATGGGTATTCCTGGGTTATACTCTCGACCTGAAGCATATCAATACCAAGGATAATCATAGCAGCAAGAAGGAGTTCAACCTGAGTCTGTACAGCAGTTTGCTGGGTGTGGATCTGTTCTGGCGCCAGACGGGTAATGATTATCATATTCAGCGAATGAACTTGGGGGATCATATCAATACGGATGCTCTGAGAAAAGTATCTTTCGATGGTTTTAAGAGTAGTATTAAAGGCTTGAATCTTTACTACATATTCAATCATCGTAGGTTCTCATATCCAGCAGCTTACTCTCAAAGTACAAGACAGAAGAAAAGTGCCGGTTCTTGGATGGTAGGACTGGGATATACCCAGCATCAGCTGGAAGTGGATTGGGATAAGCTTTCTGCCATAGTGGATGAGCGGCTCAATCAGAAAACCAAGCAACAGTTGGAGGCTAAAATTGATAGCAGTCTGATGTTCTCGAAGGTAAAGTATAGCGATTATTCCGCTACGGTGGGATATGGCTACAACTGGGTGTTTGCCAAAAACTGGCTGTTCAATGCCTCCCTCTCCGTAGGTCTTGCCTACAATCACTCTAAATCAGGAGATCCGGAAAAGGATAAGTTTGATCTGAAGAACTTCAACTTCAAGAATTTCAACTTTGATGGTGTCGGCCGTTTTGGAGTGGTATGGAACAACGACCGCTGGTATGCAGGTGCCAGTACTGTCATCCATTCGTATAATTATCACAAGGATCATTTCTCAACCAACAGTTCCTTCGGTTCGCTCAATATTTATGTGGGTGTGAACTTTGGAAAGAAACGAGAATATAAAAATGTAAAATGATGAAAGTAAAGCATAGTTTTTTAGTTTTTGCAGCGGCATTCCTGATGGTAATGCCTGCTTTTGCCAAGACGGGCGTGGTTTATCAGCGCCAGGATAGTCTGCGAATCGTATCCTTGCTGCAGCAGGCGAAGGCGATGAAGAAAAAGCCTGCCAACTGGATGATGTGGTTTGGAAAGCAGTTTGTGGGTATTCCTTATGTGGGTGGCACCCTGGACAGAATCCGGGAAGAACAGCTCGTGGTGAATACCAGGGAGCTGGATTGTACTACCTACGTGGAAATCGTGACCGCCCTGACGATGTGTGCCAAGCATCAGGAAACCAGTTTTGCAGCTTTCTGTAATCATCTGAAGCACGTGCGCTATATCGGCGGAGAGGTAGCGTATGTAAAACGCCAGCATTATTTCACCCTCTGGGTGGATGACAATGTAAAGGAAGGCATCGTGAAGGATATTCAGAATAATCCTCCCTTCTCTGCAGTCCAGACCATTAACGTAAACTGGATGTCCACCCATCCTTCCAGTTACAAGATGCTTTCGGCTCATCCGCAGTGGAAGTCGGGTATCCGTGCTTTGGAGCAGAGCATCAACGGCAAGCGCTATCGCTATATCCCGAAAGGGGAGATTCGTAACAACCAGCTTTTCAGAAATACCATCAAGGATGGTGATATTCTTCTGATGATAACCCGAAAGAAGGGATTGGACACCACGCATATCGGTATTGCTTCCTGGCATAAGGATGGATTACATCTGCTCAATGCCAGCAGCATCCACAAAAAAGTGATAGATGAACCGATGACACTCTATACCTATATGCAGAAGCATCCATCTCAGATAGGTATCCGAGCTTGTAGGGTGTTATAAAATTTCGGAATATGAATGCTTATGTCGGAAAAGCCGGTAAATAGGGCATTTTTCACATTTAATATTTTCCCTTAAGGATAGTTGATTTTTTCCTTAAGGGAAAATATTTTTTCCTTAAGGCTTTTTATTTTTTCCCTTAAGACTTATTGCTTGTTCTGATGATATTGTCAGATTTATTCTGCCATTTTGTTCTTTTCTCCCTTTTTGGCACGTTATTTGTAAAACCTATAGCAAAAACAAATAAAGTAAAACATATAAATAAACATTATAATTATGGCACAGAAAGGTAATATCGGTGTAACGACAGAGAACATTTTCCCTGTCATCAAGAAATTCTTATATTCAGATCATGACATCTTCCTCCGTGAGATGGTTTCCAACGCTGTGGATGCTACACAGAAGTTGAAGACTCTTGCTGCCCAGGGCGACTTCAAGGGTGAGATTGGTGACACAACAGTGCGTATCTCTCTAGATGAGAAGGCTGGTACCTTGACCATCAGCGACCGTGGTATCGGTATGACTGAGGAGGAAATCGATAAATATATCAACCAGATTGCATTCTCAGGTGTAACCGACTTCCTTGATAAGTATAAGGAGAATGCCAATGCCATCATCGGTCACTTCGGACTCGGTTTCTATTCTTCTTTCATGGTAGCCAGCAAGGTGGAAATCATCACCAAGAGCTATAAAGAGGGTAGCAAGGCTGTAATGTGGAGCTGCGATGGTTCACCGGCTTTCGAAATCGAGGATGCAGACAAGGCAGAGCGTGGTTCTGACATCGTTCTCCATATTGCAGACGACTGCAAGGAATTCCTCCAGAAGAACAAGATCGAGGAACTCCTGAACAAGTACTGCAAGTTTATGGCAGTGCCTGTAGCCTTCGGCAAAAAGACTGAGTGGAAGGACGGTAAGAACGTGGAGACTGACGAGGATAACATTATTAATAATGTGGAGCCTCTCTGGACCAAGACTCCTAGCACACTGAAGGATGAGGACTACAAGAAGTTCTATCATACCCTCTATCCAATGCAGGACGATCCATTGTTCTGGATTCATCTGAACGTAGATTTCCCATTCAATCTGACGGGTATTCTCTACTTCCCACGCATCAAGAACAGCATTGACATGCAGCGTAACAAGATTCAGCTGTATTGCAACCAGGTATTCGTAACAGACCAGGTAGAGGGCATCGTTCCTGAATTCCTGACCCTGTTGCATGGTGTCATTGACTCGCCAGACATCCCATTGAACGTGAGCCGCAGCTACTTGCAGAGCGATAGCAACGTGAAGAAGATTTCTACCTATATCACCAAGAAGGTGGCAGATCGTCTGAGCTCAATCTTTAAGGAGAACCGCAAGGAATTCGAGGAGAAGTGGGATGATCTCAAGCTCTTCATCAATTATGGTATGCTTTCACAGGAAGACTTCTACGAGCGTGCCAAGGACTTCGCACTCCTGAAGGATGTTGAGGGCAAGTACTTCACTTACGAGGAGTACAAGACGCTGATCAAGGACAACCAGACGGATAAGGATGGCAATCTGGTATATCTCTATGCTAACAATAAGGAGGAGCAGTACTCTTACATCGAGGCTGCCAAGCAGAAGGGTTACTCTGTGCTCCTGATGGAAGGTCAGCTCGATACACCTATGGTAAATATGTTGGAGCAAAAGTTGGAGAAAAGCCGCTTTACCCGTGTGGATGCGGATATCATCGACCGACTCATCGTGAAGGAAGATGCCAAGAAGACAGATTTGACAAAGGATCAGTCTGACAATTTGACAGAGGTGTTCCGTTCTCAGATGCCTAAGCTCGACAAGGCAGAGTTCTTCGTGGAGATTCAGGCTTTGGGTGAGCAGAACCAACCTGTGCTCATTACTCAGAACGAGTATATGCGCCGTATGAAGGCAATGAGTCAGTTCCAGGCAGGTATGAACTTCTATGGTCAGATGCCAGACAGCTACAACATCGTATTGAACTCAGACCATACATTGGTGAAGAAGGTATTGGAGGATGCTGAGGCTAATACCGCCGAAAGCCTGAAGCCAATCCTTGCAGAAATCAAGGGTCAGGAAGCTCGTCTCGCTGTGCTTCATCAGGAGCAGGGTAAGAAGAAGCCAGAAGAGATTACCCAGGAGGAGAAGGATGATGTTCACAACACGGAGAAGGCTATCAGCGATGAGAAGGCTAAGCGCAACGATATCATCTCTGGTTATGCCAAGAGCAACAACATCGTTCATCAGCTCATCGACCTCGCTTTGTTGCAGAATGGTATGCTGAAGGGTGCTTCTCTCGATGCTTTCCTGAAGAGAAGTGTGGATATGATCAAGTAATTGCTGCTTTATAAAAAGTATATTACTTTACGTAGTGTAACATCAAATGTTACAAATCGTATCTAGATATGTGCTAAATGTTTCAATGTAGGCATTTAGCACATTTTTTTTGTTTCTTTTCTTTGGTGATATTATCTGTTTTTTGTACCTTTGCACTACTTGATAGAAGAAACAAATAAACTATAAACAGATAAAAACCACCTGATATGAAACAAAAAGTTGAATCTGAACAGGATGTTGCATCAAAAAAATGCATCATTGCTGATTATTATGCAAATCATTATGACGAACTTAAGGAATTCGTGATTTCTCGTCTGCAAGTTGTGGATGAGGCTGAGGATATTGTGCAGGATATCTTTGTTCGACTTCTGCAGTCGGATCAGATGATATCACCGGTAACTCTGCCTTGTCTGGTCTATACGATGGCAAGGAACAAGGTCATTGATTATTGGCGTTGCAGACAGCAACATGAGAAGTATGAGCATTTTATTAGGAAGTGCAGTTGGATAAACAGTTCTTCTGAAGGGGTGGAGTCTATCTTTTCGGCTCGTGAAGTGAATGAGATTCTGGAGCGAGGGATTGCTCAGCTTACAGAGAGTCAGCGTTCGGTATATCGTCTGAATCTCTACGAAGATATGCCGGTTCGTCAGATTGCGGTAGTACTCAATCTGAAATATAAACAAGCAGAAAAGAAACTGGGTGTTGCCCGCAAGAAGGTTCGTGGTTTTGTTGAGAAGGCTTTGGCAGGATGAGGTCTTGTTTAAATGAGGCTTGATATAAGAATCAGATCTTCTGTATGAGCGTTTCTGATAAGTGGTGGTTTTATCACGAAAATAAGGCTGCATTCCCTTTGACAGGAGTGCAGCCTTGTTTTTATGTTTGTCTAATTTTACAATCTAAACTTAAATTCTTGATTTTAGTTTTTTTGAAATAGAATCAGTTCTCTTTGAAAGCGATGATTCGTGTCAAAGCTTTGTCAAGATAGAAAGTCTGGGTGAGTTCTTCTTTCTTGCCATCATGAGTTGTCAACTGGTAGGTGGCTCTCAGATACATTAAGGTGTCTGGGAAGGTGCCATCGTTATAGTCGATATTCTTTTTCATATATGGCAACTGGTTCATCTCCTGACGCATAGATTTAACTCTGTTAAAGTCGATCATGGCTGTAGGAGTGAGTTGGCTGAAGCGTTTAAAGCTACAATCTTCGTTTTCCAGGTTTTCATTGAGGAAATCCTTGACGAGTGATTGAGCCTTGTGCTGGTCGCCACAGGAAGTGAGAACCAGCGCCAAGCCTAATGTCAATACGAATAGTATCTTCTTCATGATTTCATATCCTTTGTTAGGAATTCACTCAGTTCTTTTTACTTCACGCTGCGGAGGATATCCAGCAGGTGATCCCATACCATCTGAACGGTAGGAATCAGAAGTGCTTCCTCTGGTGTGTGAACATTGCGAAGGGTAGGACCGAAGCTTACCATATCAAGGTCTGGATAACGCTCTGAGAAGAGACCGCACTCCAGACCGGCATGGATACCCTTTACCAAAGGCTCCTTGCCGAAGAGTTTCTCGTAACTCTTCACGGTAATGTCGGTCAGCTTGCTGTTGGCACGCATCTTCCATGCAGGATACTTGCCTCCCACGTTTACTTCGGCACCTGCCAGAAGGAAGGCTGCCTTCACGGTGTTGGTCATGTTACCCAGGTTGCTCATCACATTGCTGCGCTGAGAAGCCACGATGTTGATGCTATTCTCGTCGGTCATCACGCTGGCAACATTGCTGGATGTCTCTACCATCTCGGCAAGTGCCTCGTCCTGACAGGTGGTGAGCGGACCATTATCTACAGCCTGTAAAGCCATGATGAACTTATCGGCTACAGCCTTCTCGATAACAGGAGCTGCATCGGCAGAACCCATATTGAAAAGCATAGACTGCTCAGTTACGTGGAACTCATCTTCTACCTCAGATGCGAAGATATTCCAGTCTGCACGTACCTGCTCCTTTGCCTCATTCTTGACAGCAAAGACAATCTTGCCATCACGAGGGATTGCGTTATGCATCTTGCCGCTGTTGAAGCTTACCAGACGAAGGGCACCATTGAGTTTCTCGTTCTCCAGGAAGAGGAAGCGGGCAAGTACCTTGATGGCATTGGCGCGCTTCTTGTTGATGTCATCACCAGAGTGACCGCCGTTGAGACCTTTCAGGGATGCCTCCATGAAGAAGTAGCCTGCTGGAGCCTCTTCGCAGGTGAAGTGGAAGGTAGCCTTGGTAGTCTGGCCGCCTGCGCAGGATACGAAAATCTGACCCTCATCCTCTGAGTCAAGGTTGATGAGCATCTTGCCGGTCATGAAACCAGCCTTCATACCTACAGCACCTGACAAGCCGGTTTCCTCGTCACGGGTGAAGACGCACTCGATAGGACCATGCTCGATGTCGTTGGCTGCGAGGATGGCAAGCTCGATGGCACATCCGATACCATCGTCAGCACCTAGGGTAGTACCTTTTGCCTTCAACCATTCTCCATCTACGTAGGTCTGGATAGCATCCTTGTGGAAGTCGAACTCTACGTCCACCAGTTTGTCGCATACCATATCCATGTGACTCTGAAGGATGATGGTATCAGCATTCTCATATCCAGGGGTAGCAGCCTTTCGAATCAATACGTTGCCAGTCTCATCAACTACAGTCTCAAGGTTATGGCTCTTGCCAAATTCCTTCAAAAACTCAATCATGTTCTCCTCGTGCTTGGAAGGACGAGGTATCTCGTTGATTTTAGCGAACTGCTCGAACACAAGAGCAGGTTTTAATTCATTTTTTTCCATTGATAATGTTATTTTGTATGTATTATTCTCTTATTTTGTTATTTTTGCATCAAGAAAGTCATTTATTTATGAGATTTCTTTTGCTTTTTGCCCGAAAAATCGTACCTTTGCAACGTGAAGTGCACTAAGGCACTGCAAAGGTAATAAAAATGATAAAATTAATGTTATTAAGTCTGTTAATAATTGCTATCGCAATGGCATTATTTAGTGTGAAGCTGATTTTTAAGAAGAATGGTAAGTTCTCTTCTCAGCATGTTCACGACAATCCTGGTTTGCGCAAGATGGGTATCCACTGTGTGGTTGACCAAGACCGCGAAGCGCGCGAAGCAAACAAGGCGTATTAAATCATTTTAGTTTTAGGAATAAATAATAATAAAAATACAGAAGAAATGAAAAAGAACATTTTGAGTTCAGTGGCTATTGCTGCTGTAGCTGCCTTGTCGTTGGCATCATGCAATAAGTCACAGCCTCAGGTTGAGGCTAAGTCTGAGAGCAAGGCTCCAGCAGAGTTGAAGATTGCATACGTAGAGGTTGACTCTATCATGACTCAATACACATTCGCTAAGGAGTATGCTGCCTTGCTGGAGAAAAAGGGTCAGAATATTCAGGCTACTATCGCTCAGAAGGGTCAGCAGTTGCAGGCTGCTGCTGCTAACTTCCAGCAGAAGATTCAGCAGAATGCTTACACCCGTGAGCAGGCTGAGGCTATCCAGGCTGGTTTGCAGAAGCAGAACAATGATCTTCAGGGATTGCAGCAGCGTTTGAGCAATGAGTTTGCTGCTGAGCAGAACAAGTACAACAAGGCTCTCCACGACAGCATTGCTAACTATCTGGCTCAATATAACAAGGACAAGAAGTATAGCATCATCTTCTCTAAGAGTGGTGACAATCTGCTTTATGCTGATAAGGCATACGATATTACCCGTGAGGTTATCACTGGCTTGAACAAGGCTTACAAGGGCAAGTTGAAGGGTGCAGAGGAAACTCCTGCCAAGAAGAAGTAATATTCCGGAAAATATAAACGTATTGAAATATGCTTCGTAACGAAAGATACGATTTCATATTGAATCACTTCAGAAATGCGCTGCCGAATGTGACTACCGAGTTGCAATTCGGTAGCGCATTTCAGCTTCTGGTTGCGACCTTGCTTTCGGCTCAGTGTACCGACAAGCGTATCAATATGGTTACGCCGGCTCTCTTTGCCCGCTATCCAGATGCACGGCACATGGCGAAGGCGAGCGAAGAGGATATCTATGAGCTGATCAGTTCGGTAAGCTATCCCAATGCCAAGGCGAAACATCTGGCACAGATGTCACGGCAACTGGTTGAACTCTTTGGAGGTGAGGTGCCGGAGACTGCTGATGATCTGGTGAAACTGGCTGGAGTGGGGCGCAAGACGGCGAATGTGATCCGTGCCGTTTGGTTTGGGCATGCCACGATGGCGGTGGATACGCATGTTTATCGTGTGAGCCATCGCATGGGCTTGGTGCCTCGTACGGCTGATACGCCTCGCAAGGTGGAGGATTATCTGATGAAGCACATTCCGGCAGAAGATATTCCGAATGCGCATCACTGGATTCTGTTGCACGGCAGATATATCTGCAAAAGTGCCAAGCCGCTTTGTGATAAATGCTTCTTCAATGAATATTGTCCAAAACTCTTGAAGGACAGTAAACTTTGACCTGTGAGGAGATATTTGTTAAAAAAATAGGAGTTAAGAATTGGAAGTTGTTGTGGTTGGTAGTCAACTCCTCAATCTTAACTCCTAACTATTTTTATAATCTCACCGTTTTATTCAAAAGATAATTATCCAGGATAACCATGGCTGCCATTGCCTCTACTACAGGTACGGCTCTTGGCAATACGCATGGATCGTGGCGTCCGCGAGCTGTGAGTTTGGTAGGATTTCCTTCCAAATCTACAGTATCCTGTTCCATCAGGAGGGTAGCTACTGGTTTAAAGGCTACCCGGAAGTAGATATCTTGACCATTGCTCAATCCTCCCTGGATGCCGCCGCTATGGTTGCTCTTGGTCGTGATGCGAGCTGCAACATCCTGATTGATTGTGGCTTCCTGATGGTTTGCCGCATCATCAGTAGCATCCATGTTCTTAGCTTTAGGAACGAAGACATCATTCTGTTCGCTTCCGCGAGCAGTAACTCCGGCGAATCCTTCTCCATATTCAAATCCTTTGACGGCATTGATGCCGAGCATAGCTGCACCAAGTTGGGAATGGAGTTTATCGAATTCCGGTTCACCCAATCCTACAGGACATCCCTGGATGACGCAGGTGATGATGCCTCCGATGGTATCACCATCAGCCTTGACCTGGGCGATGAGTTCTTCCATCTCCTTTGCCTTTGCCTGGTCTGGGCAACGAACAGGATTGTCCTCTATGGTGTTGAGATCATATAGATGGTAATCCTTCTCCAGGGCGATGCTGCCAACCTGCGATGTATATGCCGTAATGCTGACGCCGAGCTGGCGGAGTGCCAACTTGGCCAGGGCGCCACCTACGCAGCGGGCGATGGTGATGCGTGCAGATGAACGGCCGCCACCGCGATGATCACGGATGCCATACTTCTCATTGTAAGTGAAGTCGGCATGGGATGGACGGAACAGACAGCGCATATTCTCATAATCCTGAGAATGCTGGTTCTGGTTGCGCACCTCAAAGCCGATAGGGGTTCCCGTAGATTTTCCCTCGAAAACACCACTTAGAAATTCTACCTGGTCTGCTTCCTTTCGTGCTGTGGTGATGTGACTTTGTCCAGGGCGACGACGATTGAGCTCGCTCTGGATAAAGTCCATATCGATGTCTATGCCTGCAGGGAAACCGTCGATGACGCCTCCTACTGCTATGCCATGACTCTCGCCAAAAGTTGTGAGAGTGAAAAGATTGCCAAATGTATTCCTCATTGCCAAATTCTTTAGTTGATATGAAAAACGGCTATCCCAATGGTATTGAGATAGCCGCTATCGTTTATTCTCAAATTTTACTTGTTGCAATCGCAGCCGCCCTCGCAGTTGCCATCCTTGCAGTCACCGCCGCAGTTGTCGCAACCGCCGCCGCAACCACCAGCCTCACCGCTGATAATCTGAGCCATCTTGGCGATTTCCTCTGCTGTTGCCTCACGGCTCTCAAGAACCTGACCGCAGAAGTTAAGCTTCAAACCTGCCAATGGGTGGTTGAGGTCGCAAGTTACCTTCTCGTCTGTGATATTCTTGACTACAGCATTGAAGCGGTTACCATCCTCGTTCTGCAATGGGATGATAGCACCTACCTGTACGTGCTGAGCGTCAAACTGTCCATTGATAGTGAAGATCTGCTTGTCGAGGTCGATTACGCGCTCGTCATAGTGCAAACCATAAGCCTGCTCAGGATCCAACTCGAAGTCGAACTCTTCGCCCTCTGCCAAATCAACAACCTTCTCCTCGAAAGCAGGCAAGGTTACACCCATACCGCTGATGAAGAAGAAAGGACGCTCATCTGTTGTGCGCTCAATCAGCATCTCTTCGCCGTTATCACCCTTTGTTACGTCATACAATGCGTATGATACTCTAATAAACTTGTTTTTGTTGTTTGATTCCATTTTATTTTGTTTTTTATTGTTTTCTATTGATAGTGCTATCTGTAGGTTATTTGATATATATATAATGTACGCGCGTTCATTATATATATAGTTTCTTTATACCTTGCTTGCAGGTTCTTTGTCCCAGCTTGATAGCCACTATTGTAGTTACTTCTTTCCAGTGCGCTTACGCTTCTTCATCTGTACGCTTTTCACCATTTCCATTCGCTCCAAATAGATAGGACGCCATTTGTCGATGATGTCCTGCAATCCTTTGCTCTTGCGTGAAAGGTCTGCGTATTCCTCACTGTCAGTTTCGCCGGATTTCTTGAGTTCAAGCATTCTGGCGAGGAACTGTTTCTGATTCTCTTCTGCTACTTTGAGCTGGTTTCCCAACTTTTCGAGGCTTTCGAGGAAGGCGAGTGCCTTGTCTATATGATTTTGTTCTTCCATTGTTTCTATTGTAAATCTTCTGCAAAGATACAATAAATAATTGGGATATGGAAAAGAAATAGTAGAAATATTGGGGTTTTCGGGAAAAAATATTCAGAGTGCTCTTTTTCTATGGCTGGAAAATAGCAACTTGCCAGGCTTTTTCTCATAGTAGTTCTCATTTGAAACGCAAATGTTACTGATATTGCAAAACTGCTTACCTTTTGAATGCAAAAACAAGCGTTAGATAACGAAAAGTAGAAGAAAAAAGCCTTTTGATGTTGATATATATCAAAAAAGAGGCCCTTTAGAGCATTTTTCTTCTAAATTGTTTGCGTACACAACGGAAAGTTTGTATCTTTGCAGTGTCTTAAAGAAAAGACATCAGGATAATGTTTAACAAGAGTCCTTCTAGAGCCTCCTAGGTTATAAGAGAGATAGTGTAGGTTCAGAAGATGGCTCGTAAAGTAAAGAAAGGTAAAAAGATTATGAAAAAGATTATGATTTTGGCAGTAGCAATGTTCGCAATGGCAACAACTACTTTTGCAGCAGACGAGGCAACAAACGCAACAGCAGCTTACAACATGAATGTAAAGATGGGTAGCTTGGCTAATGCATTGTCACTCAATATTGATCAGGCAGAGGCTGTAGCTGATGTTCACAAGAACTTCACTGCTGATATGATGAATGCTGCAACTGCAGCAAAGGATGAGCGTGCAGCTATGATTGACAAGGCTGTCATTAAGGATCTCAAGTACATGCACAGCATCCTCAATGATTCTCAGTATCGCAAGTATGTGATGCTTCTGAATGCAACACTTATGAATCGTGGTTTGAAGTAATTCAATTCGATTGAATTCTGAAAAGAAATTATAAGAGAGAGATATGAATGGACTGCAGGTTGGACGATAAGTCTGACTTGCAGTTTTTTTGTGTCTATAGGAGAGGGGAAAATGGCAATAGCCTAAAGTGTCTGGCTCATCAGTTTTAGGTATTGTCTAAAACCCCCATTATTAGGTATTGCAAGAATAAGAAAAAAGTCGTATCTTTGCACCCGTAAACAAGAATAGATGAATCGTAGGAGTACGGTAATTGTTTGAAACTATTAGTTTGTTTGAAATATAACTTTTAGATAGAATATATTAATAAAACGAATCTTGTTCGCTAATAGAAATAATTCATAATGTTTTTGTATTAAATGCTAAAGCCCATCCGGGAGGATGGGCTTTGCTCTTGTTAGTATAATTGCTTTCGTAGGTTATCTGGCAGGTATCGTTTGCTACTGGTTCAAATGCATAACTTTTACCATTGTTCTTGAAGGCGATAACATTAAGATACAAAGACATAAAATGGCTACTGATCTGTGATGTAACAATGAAAAATCACAAATATTTTACGTTCTCAAAAACTCCGTAAACCGTTACATTCATTGGCAGGTGCAACTGTTATGGAGTAATACTCTACTCACTTACTGTAACTACTCAGCACCCCTATGGGCATGAGTAATCGTCTTACTGTTGTACTACAGCAAGAATTGCATTGAATTTAGAATTTCCGTTCTTCATAGCAGTTTCAGCAATGGAGTGCAACTTGGCAAAAT
>OJKE01000142.1_pt1 | contig 56188 bp, 58 predicted proteins | sample 1596501 | NCBI WGS metagenome assembly OJKE01 (sample SAMEA4350125, study PRJEB24818) | metagenome | biome: human; feature: gut; material: faeces | place: Denmark | collected 2013-09
ACATATTATGGAATTGCGATGTCTGTAAAAAGAATATGCGAAGTGATTATGAGAGATGAAAAGTCAATACTTCCTGTATCACACATGATTCATGGAGTATATGATATTGACGGAGTATCGTTAAGTATGCCAGCTATTGTAGGTGCAGATGGCATTGAGTCTGATATACCTATTAATTTAAGTGGCGAGGAAGCGTTAAAGCTTAAGGAATCCGCAGATTCATTGAAAAAGATAATGGAGACAATTGAATTATAAATTTTACACATGGAAGGAGAAAAAGGCATGGAAGTAAGGTATTATATTTGTAAGCATTGCGGTAACATCATCGCCAAGGTCAAAGACACAGGTGTGCCCATCGTCTGCTGCGGCGAGCCGATGAGCGAGATCATCCCCGGCACGACCGACGCGGCGGTTGAAAAGCACGTCCCCGTCTGGACGGTGGAAAACGGCGTCGTCCATGTGAAGGTCGGCTCCGTGGAGCATCCTATGCTGCCGGAGCACTATATCGAGTGGGTCTCCCTCCACACCAAACAGGGTAATCAGCGCAAGGAGCTGCACCCCGGCGAGAAGCCCGAGGTCTGCTTCGCTCTCTGCGAGGGCGATGAGGTCGAGGCGGTCTACGCCTACTGCAACCTCCACAGTCTGTGGAAAGCGTGATTCATCTTTCAAAAATCCGGTGCTCAAAAAGCACCGGATTTTTTTATCAATGTAACCTCGTCACAGAAAAAGACTTTGTCCTGCGGTATGATAAAGCCACAATCAATAAACAAGAAAGAGGTGGCGAACATGAAAATCAAGCTCAATCCCGATCAGGAGATTGTCAATATGAAAAGGAACATGGCTTTTCGCTGAATGGAAAGCGAAGCTGACCCGGGCTGGGGCCGTCTGCATGAAAGCGATATTTTTTTGCAATTATCTTGACAAAATTTATCAAGATTGATATGATGGTATTAACAAGCAAGCGAAAAGAGGATGTGGAGCATGATCATCACCAAAGAGACGGACTACGCGCTGCGCATTTTGCGGGTGCTGCTGGACGGGGAGAAGCATTCGGTGGCCGAGATGTCGGAAACGGAATTGATCCCCAATCAGTTTGCCTACCAGATTCTGCGCAAGCTCTCCGCCGGCAATTTGGTGCGGGTGAGCCGCGGCGCTCTCGGCGGCTGCGAGCTGTCCTGCGATCTGGACGCGACCTCCCTCTACGATCTCATGGGGGTCGTGGGGGAGCGGGGCATCCTGTGCGCCTGCATGGAGCCGGGATATGAATGCCGCTGGCAGGACAAGCATGGGCGGTGCGCCATCCACTGTCAGCTGGCGGCCTTGCAGCAAAAGCAGGACGAGGCGTTTCGTGCCGTGAGCCTGCGCAGGCTGCTGACCGGCGGATCCGATCCCCAAGATACAAGCAAGCTGTAAAATTTTAAAAGGAGGTACCCCTATGCTGTTTCAAACCACGTCGGCGCACGAAGAGCTGCGCGCGAAGATCCGGAGTTTTGCGGAAGAGGAGATCAAGCCCCTCGCATTTTTAATGGATCAGAACAACGAGTTTCCCGATGAGGCTGTCAAGAAGCTGGGTAAGCTGGGCTGGATGGGCATTCCCTACCCCAAGGAGTACGGCGGTGCCGGTCTTGATGCTCTGAGCTACGCCATCGCGGTGGAGGAGCTGGCCCGTGTGGACGGCGGCACGGGCGTAATCCTCTCCGCCCACGTCTCCCTCGGCTCATGGCCCATTTTCGCCTATGGCACCGAGGAGCAGAAGAAGAAATATCTGGTTCCGCTGGCCAAGGGCGAGAAGATCGGCGCCTTCGGCCTTACGGAGACCAACGCCGGATCCGACGCCGGCGGCACGGAGACCACGGCGCTGGATAAGGGGGACTACTACCTCCTCAACGGCGGCAAGATCTTCATTACCAACGCCCCTAAGGCGGACACCTATGTGATTTTCGCCGTCACCACGCCGGACATCGGCACTCGGGGCATCTCCGCTTTCATCGTGGAGAAGGGCTGGAAGGGCTTTGAGTTCGGCGACCACTATGACAAGATGGGTATTCGCTCCTCCTCCACGGCGGAGCTGATCTTCAACGACGTGAAGGTTCCCAAGGAAAACCTATTGGGCAAGGAGGGCGAGGGCTTCAAGATTGCCATGTCCACGCTGGACGGCGGACGCATCGGCATCGCCGCGCAGGCGCTGGGCATCGCCCAGGGCGCGTTTGAGCACGCGTTGAGCTATTCCAAGGAGCGCGTCCAGTTCGGCAAGCCCATCGCGGCCCAGCAGAGCATCGCCTTCAAGCTGGCAGATATGGCAACCAAGCTGCGCTGCGCCCGGTTCCTCATCTACTCCGCGGCGGAGCTGAAGGAGCAGCACGCGCCTTACGGCATGGAGTCCGCCATGGCGAAGATGTACGCCTCGGACATCGCGCTGGAGGTCACCAACGATGCCTTGCAGATCCACGGCGGCAGCGGCTACCTCAAGGGCATGGAGGTGGAACGGGCCTACCGCGACGCCAAGATCACCACCCTCTACGAGGGCACTAACGAGATCCAGCGGGTGGTCATCGCCTCTCATCTGTTGGGCAGGCTGGGCAAGAGCTCCGGCGGCGAGAGCCGTTCGGCGGCCAAGAAACCCGCGCCCATCACCGGCATTCGCAAAAAGACCATCTTCCGGGAGGGGGATGCTGCCCAGCAGGTGGCCGACCTTGTGGCGGCGCTGAAGAAGGATGGTCACGACTTCTCCGTGGGCATCCCTATGGATACGCCCATCCCGCAGGCGGAGCGGGTGGTCTCCGCGGGCAAGGGCATCGGGGAGAAAAAGAACATGAAACTGGTAGAGTCGCTGGCCAAGGCCGCCGGCGCGGCCATCGGTTCTTCCCGCCCTGTGGCGGAGACTCTCAAATATCTGCCGCTGAACCGCTATGTGGGTATGTCCGGTCAGAAGTTCACCGGCAATCTGTACATCGCCTGCGGCATCTCCGGCGCATCCCAGCACCTTAAGGGCATCAAGGACGCCTCCACCATCGTGGCCATCAATAAGAACGGTAATGCGCCTATCTTCAAGAACTGCGACTACGGCATCGTGGGCGATGTGGAGGAGATCCTGCCCCTGCTCACTGCCGCGCTGGATAGCGGCGAAAAGCTGCCCGCGCCGCCCATGGTAAAGATGAAGCGGCCCACGCCGCCGAAGCCCGCCCCCATTGGCGACCGCTACGTCTGCAGCGGCTGCGGCTACGAGTATGTGCCGGAGTTGGGCGACGAGGACGGCGAGATCGCGCCCGGTACGCTCTTTGAGCAGCTTCCCGCCGAGTGGGTGTGTCCCGAGTGCGCGGAGACGAAGGATCAATTTGTAAAGGCTTGAGGCCGTGAAGGAGGCAAGATAAGATGTATTGCGTGCGTAAAGTAACGAACGACCTCTACTGGGTGGGCGCCAACGACCATCGCCTGGCCCTGTTTGAAAACTGCTTTCCCATTCCCCGGGGCGTAAGCTACAACGCCTACTGCCTGCTGGATGAAAAGACGGTGCTCTTTGACACGGTGGACTGGTCTGCCTGCCGCCAGCTTTTGGAAAATCTGGCGTATGTGCTGGATGGCCGCGAGCTGGACTATCTGCTGGTCAACCATCTGGAGCCGGATCACGCCGCCTGCATCGAGGAGATCCTGCTGCGTCATCCCAAGGTGAAACTGATCTCCAACGAGAAGGCATTCATGCTCATGCGGCAGTTCGGCTTCCATGTGGACGGACATGAGTGCATCGAGGTGAAGGAGGGCGACACCTTCTCCTTCGGCAAGCACACCGTCACCTTTGTGGGCGCGCCTATGGTTCACTGGCCGGAGGCTATGGTGACCCTCGACGTCACCGACGGCGTCCTCTTTTCCGCCGACGCCTTCGGCACCTTCGGCGCGCTGGACGGCAAGCTGTTCGCCGACGAGGTGGACTTCGAGCGGGACTGGCTGGACGACGCCCGCCGCTACCTTACCAACATCGTGGGCAAGTACGGCCCCCACATCCAGCTCCTGCTGAAAAAGGCCGGCGGCGTTTTGGATCAGATCAAGTACATCTGCCCGCTCCACGGCCCCGTGTGGCGCAAGGATCTGGGCTGGTTCATCGAAAAGTACGACACATGGAGCCGCTATGCCCCTGAGACCCAGGGCGTGCTCATCGTCTACGCCTCTATGTACGGCAACACGGAGAACGCGGCGCAGGCGCTGGCGACGTCGCTCTGCGATAAGGACATGAGCAAGGTGGCGATGTACGATGTGTCCTCCACTCATGTCTCCCAGCTGATCTCCGAGGCGTTTAAGTACAGTCACATTGTCCTGGCCTCTGTGACCTACAACCTCGGCATCTACCCTGCCATGCATGACTTCCTCATGGATATGAAGGCACTGAATCTGCAAAACCGCACCTTTGCCATCATTGAAAACGGCTCATGGGCGGTGAAGTCCGGTGACCTCATGCAGAAATTCGTCAACAATGAGCTTAAGAACATGACGGTGCTCAACGAGCGGCTCAGCCTCGCCTCGTCCATGGGCACGGACAAGCGCACTGAGCTGGAAGCACTGGCGAACGCCATTCTGGAATCTATGAAGTAACTGGCAGGAAAGCCAAAACCAAGACAACAGACAACAAACAGCCCCGCCGCGTCGGCTGCAGAAAAACCGGCTTTCAAAAACAGAGCGGGCAAGCGTGATACTGCGCTTGCCCGCTCTTTTCCCAAAAGGACATGAGAAGTGACCGGAGAAGATGAGAGGATCGAAATGGAGATCAGAAAACGAAACGGGGAGTCTGTTCCCTTTCAACAGGAGAAAATTTTCAACGCCATGAAAAAGGCGTTTGACGGACAGGGCAAGGAGATCGGGAGCAGAGAGATGGATGAGATCCTTGCCACCGTTCTCAACAATCTCTCCGTCACAGTGCCGCTCACCGTAGAACGTGTGCAGGACGAGGTGGAGCGAACGCTCATGGAGCGCGGACACTATGAGGTGGCCAAGGCGTACATCCTCTACCGCGAAAAGCGGTCTGCGCTGCGCCGTGTCCGGCATACCATCGCGCGGACGGTGGGGGATGACTCACTTGACGAGGTGCTGCGCCGCATCCAGATGGATTTTACCGAGGAAGTCTACTCCCTCGCGGCGCTTCAAATGAAGTTTGAGAGTTTCTGTCGCCTAGGCATGACGGAGGATGAGCGGGCTGAGGCACTGACCAAGGCGGCGGTAGAGCTGACTACGGCAGAGGCACCCAAGTGGGAGTTCATCGCGGCGCGGCTTCTGAACCACTCCTTTCGCTGTCGCAACGCACAGGAATGGGAGGGGCGCGGCGTCGGCGACCTCTATGGCAGGCTTCGCTATCTGACGGATAAGGGACTCTACGGTGACTATATCCTTGCCCACTATACCCACGAGGAGATTGCCATGGCGAAGGACTTTCTCTGCCCGGAACGGGACGAGCTGTTCACCTACTCCGGCCTTGACCTGCTGCTCAAACGCTATGTGATCCAGTCACGCAGCCGCGTGCCGCTGGAAACACCGCAGGAGATGTTTTTGGGTATCGCGCTGCATCTTGCTATGAACGAAGGCTCTGACCGCATGGGGTGGGTAAAACGCTTTTACGATATGCTCAGCCGTATGGAGGTCACGATGGCGACACCTACCATGTCCAACGCACGAAAGCCCTACCATCAGCTTTCAAGCTGCTTTGTGGACACTGTGCCGGACAGTCTGGACGGCATCTACCGCTCGCTGGACAACTTCGCAAAGGTCTCTAAATTCGGCGGTGGAATGGGGATGTACTTCGGTAAGGTGCGCGCTGCAGGCAGCACCATCCGCGGCTTTCAAGGGGCGGCGGGCGGTGTTATCCGCTGGATTCGGCTGGTCAATGACACCGCCGTGGCGGTGGATCAGTTGGGGATGCGGCAGGGCGCTGTGGCGGTTTACTTAGACGCATGGCACCGGGATCTGCCGGAATTCCTTCAACTGCGCACCAACAACGGCGACGACCGCATGAAGGCACATGATGTGTTTCCCGCCGTGTGCTATCCGGATCTCTTCTGGCGACTGGCGGAGGAGAACATAGACGCGCCGTGGCATCTCATGTGTCCGCATGAGATCCTCACGGTCAAGGGCTACGCACTGGAGGATTACTGGGGTACAGAATGGGAAAAGCGGTATCTGGACTGCGTCAATGACCCGCGCATCGAAAAGCGCAGCGTCACCGTCAAGGACATCGTGCGGCTGGTGCTTCGCTCGGCAGTGGAGACCGGCACGCCCTTCGCTTTCAATCGCGACAGTGTAAATCATATGAACCCAAACGGCCACACGGGAATGATCTATTGCTCCAATCTCTGTACGGAGATCGCGCAGAACATGGCGCCCATCGAGCACATCAGCACTGAGGTGCACACGGAGAACGGCGACACAATAGTGGTGACGGCCACACGCCCAGGTGAGTTTGTGGTCTGCAATCTGGCGAGTCTGTCTCTCGGTAATCTGCCGGTGGAGGACGAGGCCTATATGGAACGCACGGTGGAAACGGCCATCCGCGCACTGGATAATGTGATCGACCTCAACTTCTACCCGTTGGAATACGCGCGGCTTACCAATCAGAAGTACCGCAGCATCGGCTTGGGCGTCAGCGGCTACCACCACATGCTGGCAAAGCGCGGCATCCACTGGGAGAGCGATGAGCACCTTGCCTTCACCGACGCAGTGTTCGAACTCATCAACTACGCCGCCGTCAAGGCGGACACAGCACTGGCACGGGAAAAGGGTCGTTACGCGCTCTTTGAGGGCAGCGACTGGCAGACGGGCGCGTATTTTGAAAAACGGGGTTATACCTCCGAAAAGTGGCGGGCACTTGCGAAAACGGTGGCGGTGCAGGGAATGCGCAACGCCTATCTGCTGGCGGTCGCACCGACCTCCAGCACATCTATCCTCTCCGGCACGTCGGCGGGCATAGATCCAATTATGAAGAAATTCTTCTTAGAGGAAAAAAAGGGCAGCATGCTGCCCCGCGTTGCTCCGGAGCTTTCTATGGATACATGGTGGTACTATAAGGCAGCGCATCTGATCGACCAAAGCTGGTCGGTACGCGCCGCGGGCCTTCGCCAGAGACATATTGACCAGGCGCAGAGCATGAATCTCTATATCACCAACGACTATTCCATGCGTCAGGTTCTCAGACTGTATTTGGAGGCGTGGAGGGCCGGCGTCAAGACCATTTACTATGTCCGCAGCAAGGCCCTTGAGGTCGAGGCCTGCGAAAGCTGCTCGTCATAAGGAGGATAGCATGACGGAACTGAAGAAAAAGCCCCTCTTTAACCCGGAGGGCGACCCTGATGTGCGCCTGCGGCGCATGATCGGCGGCAATACCACTAACCTCAACGACTTCAACAATATGAAGTACGCTTGGGTCAGCGACTGGTACCGGCAGGCCATGAACAACTTTTGGATTCCTGAGGAAATCAATCTCTCGCAGGATGTGAAGGACTATCCCCGCCTGCTGTCAGCCGAGCGCAGCGCCTACGATAAAATTCTGAGTTTTCTTGTCTTTTTGGATTCCATTCAGACAGCGAACCTGCCTAATATCGGCGCCTACATTACCGCCAACGAGGTCAATCTCTGCCTGTCCATTCAGGCGTTTCAGGAGTGTGTCCACTCACAGAGCTACAGCTATATGCTCGACACCATCTGTTCCCCCGTGGAGCGCAATGACATCCTCTACCAATGGAAAACGGACGAGCATCTGCTGCGCCGCAACACCTTCATTGGGGACTGCTACAACGCGTTTCAGGAGCGGAAGGACGCTCCCACGCTGCTGCGCGTGATGATGGCAAACTATATTTTGGAGGGCATCTATTTTTACAGCGGCTTTATGTTCTTCTACAATCTCTCCCGAAACGGGAAGATGCCCGGCTCGGCGCAGGAGATTCGCTACATAAACCGCGATGAGAACACGCACTTGTGGCTGTTCCGCAATATCATCACGGAGCTGCAAAAGGAGCAGCCGGAGTTGTTCACCGCCGAGAGCGTACAAGCGCTGCGCGAGATGATGCGTGAGGGCGTGGAGCAGGAGATCGCATGGGGGCATTATGTAATCGGCGACGACATCCCGGGGCTGAACCGGCAGATGATCAGCGATTACATCCGCTATCTCGGCAACCTCCGCTGGACGAGCCTTGGCTATCCCGCATTGTATCCAGGCTTTGAGAGCGAACCGGAGAGCATGGAATGGGTCAGCCAGTACGCCGACGCCAACATGGTCAAGACCGATTTCTTTGAGGCACGCAGTACCGCCTACGCCAAGAGCACCGCACTGATAGACGATTTATAAGAAAACCAAAGACATCAGAATAGGAGATACTACTATGAATTACAGCGCTATGATTCAAAATCGCAGATCCGTTCGCGCATTCCGCGAAAAGGAAGTTCCGAGCGAGGCTATCGGCCAGCTCCGATCCTACTATGAAAAGACCTGCCCCCGTCTTGTCCCGGAGATTGCAACGGAGTTGATCGTCTTGGACAAGGATGCACAGCCGGCGCTGGAGAGCTCAGCGGGCTATAATCAATTTCTCATCGGAGCACCGCACTACCTGCTCCTTATGTCTGCCCCGCATTCCTATGCGGCCATCAACGCCGGCTACATGATGGAAGATCTCGTCCTCAAGCTGACTGAGTTGGACATTGACACCTGCTGGATGACCTTCACCGACAGCGACAAAATCAAAAAGGCACTGTCTCTCGCCACCCCGTTAGAGGTGGCGGCAATCGTTGCCTTTGGCTACGGGGAAAAGACCGCAAAAAAGCTGCGGCTGAATATCCTAAGTATGTCTCAGATCGATGTGCGGGCCGAGCAGCAATACTACGCGCCCAAAAAGGGCGTGCACGATTTGGTTCACATGGGGAGCTGGAGCAACAAGTCTGGGCTTGACGAGATGATGGACTTCTACGACGATATGCTCTGGCAGTCCTTCTACGCCGCTTCGCTCTCCCCCAGCTATCTCAACCGTCAGCCCTATGGCTTCCTTGTGCAGGATCACAGCATCTATTTGGTGCAGCAGGAGGATGCCTACACCGATAATTTGGATGCCGCATTGGATCTCGGTATTGTCATGCTCCACTTCTCCGCCGTCGCCTCCCAGTGGGCGGGGCAGGTACGCTGGGAACTTTCACCTGCTGCGCCCGACGGCCTTCCGGAAGGACTTCGCCCCGCTGCGGTGTACCACATGTAACGACTCTGGGGGGAAGCAAGGCAACGGTGAAATGCGCGACCGTCGATCCGCGGTTGAGCGTATGTTTCATTAGAAAAGAAGAACCTATCCGTCAGAGTCTGAGTAAGGAAAATAGGAGGTATTTTTTATATGGCTACCGTCATCTCAGGATGAGGTCACAATGTGGTGTGGGGCGAGACCGGAGTCTTGAGAATACCCAAACAAAGGAAAGGAGCTGACAGATATGGCAGCTATGAATATGAATCAGGAGCAGTTTAAGCAGTTGATCCGGGAGGAAAAGCCTGTTTTGGTGGATTTCTGGGCGCCCTGGTGCAGCTATTGCCGGAGGATCGGCCCTGCGTATGAGAAGATTGGAGAGGAATACGCGGACAGCCTTGCTGTCGGCAAGATCAATATTGACGAGGAGCCGCAGCTGGCGGGGGCCGAGGGGATCGAGGACATCCCAACTCTGGTGCTGTACCGGAACGGAAAGGCCGTGGATTCCATCATCGCGCCCGGCTCAAAGGCAGAAATCGACCGCTTCATTCAGGAAGCCTTGGCGAAATAACGGAGGGTTCAGATATGAACAACAATCATGTTTATGATATGCTCGTGGTGGGCGGCGGACCGGGCGGCTACACCGCCGCCCTGTACGCGGCACGGGCGGGGCTGGACACCATCGTGCTGGAAAAACTGTCCGCCGGTGGGCAGATGGCCCTGACCGAGCAGATCGACAACTATCCCGGCTTTGAGGACGGGATCGACGGCTTCTCTCTGGCGGAGAAGATGCAAAAGCAGGCGGAGCGCTTCGGGGCACGCAGCGAATACGTAGAAGTCCTCCGCATGGATCTGACGGCGGTTCCCAAGCTCGTGGAGACCAGCGAGGGGATCTTCCTGGGGAAAACCGTGGTGCTGGCCACCGGTGCGAACCCCAGAACGCTGGGCGTGGCCAGAGAGTCGGAACTGGTGGGCCGGGGCGTGGCCTACTGCGCCGCCTGCGACGGGATGTTTTACAAGGGCAAAACGGTGGTCGTGGTGGGCGGCGGCAATTCCGCCGCGGCAGATGCCCTCCTTCTCAGCCGCGTGGCGAAAAAAGTGATCCTCGTCCACCGCAGAGACACCCTGCGGGCCACCAAGATCTATCACGAGCCGCTGGCACAGGCCGAAAACGTGGAATTCCGTTGGAACAGCGTCGTTTCCGCGCTGCTTTCCGGGGACAGACTGACCGGCGTCCGCCTGCGGGACACCGTCACCGGTGAGGAAAGCGTGGTGGACTGCGACGGCGTATTTGTCAGCGTGGGCCGACAGCCCGCCACGGCGCTGGCGGTGGGTCAACTGGAGCTGGACGGCGGCGGCTATATCGTGGCCGGAGAGACCACGGAAACCAGTATTCCCGGCGTTTACGCCGTGGGCGACGTGCGGACGAAGCCCCTCCGTCAGGTGGTCACCGCCGTGGCGGACGGCGCGGTGGCAGTCCACATGGCGGAGAAATATATCGCGGAAAACCGATAAGGGAGGTAGATTGAAAAAGCCATGTTTAAGGTCAGGCCGGATACGACCGCAGTGGGGATGCCGACATATCTGCAAGGCAAACTGCCAGAGTGATGGCAGATAAGATAACCCATGTAAGATCGGGAGATATGTTGTCTCTCCATATCCAGTCCACGCAACAGTGAGCAACTGAACAAAAAAGCACAGCCGCAGATGTACTCTGCGGCTGTGTTTTTTTACGTAGTATAGCTGCTTCTTCCATCTGCAAAACCCCGACGCTCCGTGGCTGACGGGGTTATCCGCACTTGCCAATACGCCCAAAGAGGGCTCCTTAACGCGCAGAAGGAAAGGGACGGTCAGTCTCCGGCGTTTTGAGAAGGAAATGGCTTTTGTGAAAGTCGAGCAGGCCCTCATCCCGCATTTTTCCAAGCTCTACAGACAGCCCGCTGCGCTCCACACCGAGGTAATCCGCAAGCTGCTGCCTTGAAAACGGAATGTCGAACTCATAGACGCTGCGCCGCTGGGCCTCGGCGGAAAAATAGGACATCAGCTTTGCACGCGTCGTGCGCTGGGCCATGTGGGTGAGCTTTTCGTTGAGCCGCAGGTTCTTCTCTGCCAGTTCGTCCAGCAGGTTGCGGATAATCCGGCTGTGGTGGGAGCAGGCGGAGGGGCACACGCTCAAAACGCGCCTTATATGCAGAAACATCACCGTCACCGCGCTCTCCGCCTCTACGCTCACGTTCAGTACCGCTCCCGGCGCGCAGGCGAATACCTCCGCGAAGGTCTGCCCCGGCCCGGTCTTGGAGAGGATGTTGCGGTTTCCCCAGATATCCTCCTGCACGATGAGGGTGCTGCCCGCCAGCACGAGACCCACCTCCTCCACCTGCTCCCCGGCGCGGAGCAGGCGTGAGCCTTTGGGGAAGGTGTCGATCCTCGCCCCAAGGTAGGAGAGCATGACGGCAAGCTCATCGTCGGAAATGCCGGAGAAAAGCGCCGCCGTATGAAGTACCGGAAAAAATTCTTTCATAAAAAGTTCTCTTTCGTTGAAAATTCAACTGACTTGTTGCTCTTAGTATAGTACAATGAACGCACAAAAGCAACAGGAGGATCGAACATGAAACGACGGATCATTGAAATCGATCAGGATAAACGCCCCGTATTTTGACGGCGCACGGCTCCTGATTGCCGCCGACTGCACCGCCTACGCCTACGCCGCTTTCCACGAGCGGTTCATCAAGGGACACATCACCCTGGTGGGCTGTCCTAAGCTGGACGGCGTGGGTAAGGATTCCTTCGAAGAGGCGTGAGCTTTCTGCAAGAGAGGCAAAGACTATGAGTTATGAAAACTGGAAGGACAAAATCGGCACATTTGAAGTGATGGACGTGCGGGGCAAAAAGATGGACTTCCTCCCCGCATTGAAGGCAAAGGCTGCCGCGCTGAAAAACGGCGAAGGACTGCATATCATCCAGACCTTCGAGCCTGTCCCCCTGTACCCGGTGCTGGCCCTTATGGGCTTTGAGCATCACACGGAGAAGGTGAGCGGCAGCGAATATCACATCTGGTTTTATCGAGTGAAGAAAGGAGAATAACCGCATGAGCTACGAAAACTGGAAGAATAAGGCGCAGGGGTTTCAGACCGTGGATGTGCGCCATATACAGGGCAGCTTCTTTGAAGGGCTGAAGAAAAGAGCCGAGGCGTTGGAGGTGGGCGAAGGATTACACATCATCCAGACCTTTGAGCCGCATCCACTGTACGCTGTCATGGAGGGCTTGGGCTACGAGCACCACACCGAGCGGCGGAGTGAGGCGGAGTTCCATGTCTGGTTCTGCCGTATGGAGAAGAAGGAAGGCGACAGCTCCGCTCCCTTCAAGCCGCTGGCTCTTTTGAACTATCCCATGATCGATGAAAAGCTGGGGCAGATCGCCGTGGATTTTTGGGAGACCACATGGCAGAGCGAGAAGCGCGTACTGCCCTACGAAACGCGGCTGCTGCTGTCCCTGACCAACGCTGTCGGTGCGGGCCGGATGAGGCAGGCGGCGCGGGAGCTGGTAAAGGCATATATCCACGGTGTGGAGAGCGCCGCGTTGGACGACGTGTTCGAGCTGCTGGCATGGAATCAGGGCATCGGCTTTTTCAGCAGCGAGATCGGCCCCTCGGCGCTGTTTCAGGCGTACAAGCTCATTAAAAACGGTGAGAAGCAGGGCAAGTCCCGGGAGGATATCTGCGGTGCGCTGCGCGAGAAATTCGGGGAGAAGAACCCAAAGATGCAGGTCTTGAACAGATGATAAGGAGTTGTTTTGTATTATGACCATTCAAACGGTAACAGATGCCATCCGCTATGTAGGGGTGGATGATAACACATTGGCACTCTTTGAAAACCAGTACCCCGTCCAGCCTATGGGAGTGAGCTACAACTCCTATGTCATTCTGGACGAGAAAATCGCCGTGATGGACAGCGTGGACGCACGGGCGGCGGAGGAATGGCTTTCCAATGTAGCGCAGGTGTTGGAGGGGCGCAACCCCGACTATCTTGTGGTCACACACATGGAGCCGGATCATTCCGGCAGCCTCATGCGGCTGGCACAAAAGTACCCGGAGATGAAGATCGTGGGAAACGCGAAAACATTTACCCTGATCAAGCAGTTCTTCGGCACAGGTGCATTGTCGGAAGACCGTATGCTGGAGGTTGGCGAAAGAGATACGCTTTCCTTGGGTTTGCACCGGCTGCGCTTTCTGCTGGCGCCGATGGTACACTGGCCGGAGGTGATGGCAGCGTATGAAGAGGAGGAAAAGATCCTGTTCTCGGCGGATGCCTTCGGACGCTTCGGTTCACTGGAACGGACTGCCCGTGCCCCCTGGGCGCCGCAGGCCCGGCGGTATTATTACAACATCGTCGGAAAGTATGGCGCACAGGTGCAGGCGCTGCTGAAAAAAATCTCCGCGCTGGAGATCAAAACGATCTGCCCGCTCCATGGCCCCATGCTCACAGAAGACTTGGGGGAGTATCTGCGGCTCTATGATCTCTGGTCACAATGGAAACCGGAAGAACCGGAGGGCATCCTGATCGTCCACGCGTCCATCCATGGAAATACCGCATACGCATCGGAGGCCCTCAAGAGCAAGCTGGAGGGAAAAGGTGCGCAAGTCACCATGTGCGATCTGACGGCAACGGACCTTTCCTATGCCGTGACCAGCGCATTCTACTGTGGGAAACTGGTGTTGGCCTGCGCCACCTATGACGGAGGACTGTTTCCGCCCATGAAGGAGTTTTTGGATCATTTACAGACAAAGGGATTCCGAAACCGCCGGGTTGGCCTTATTGAAAACGGCTCTTGGGCACCTGCTGCCGCGCGGCTGATGCGCACCAAATTGGAGGAGATGAAGGATATCCACCTTTACGAAACGGTAGTGTCTCTGCGTGGTGCATTGAACCAAACCAGCGAAGCGCAGATGGACGCTCTGGTGGCTGAGCTCTGCGCGGAGTAGGCGGCGAGTCTGGCTTCGTCCGGCCGCCCGATGCCTCAAAAGCAAAACATCGTCGCTGATTTATTTAGACAACAATATGTCGTTGAGTGATGCCGAAGCTTTGAAGATGGATCGAAGCGCAGCCGCAGAGAATATCTGCGGTTGCGCTTTTTGCATTTTGACCATGGTGCAAACGGATGGCTTTGACCGTTACCCTCGATTTCTAAGGAGACACGAAGTGTGCTACATGGAAGCGTATCATAGATCTGCTCCATAGCCACGCCCTCACTGCGCCAGCGTTTCCCGGATAGCCGCCGTCCAAGCCCTCCCGGGTCCCCACTATTCCTGCCTTTTCAGCACCGCCTGCACCCGGCGGACGCGGGTGGGATTGGTGCAGATGTTCTCCGCCAGCGCTTCGCTGCTGAGGGAGCGTCCACTGTGGCTCAGGCAGACCAGCGCATGGACGGCCAGATTAAAAGAACTGTCCACAATCATCCCTCCTTCACAAGCTCGTAGGGCCAGTCGATGACACCGCCGAGACGGTATGCGCTTTGTCCAAACTAGATGTCTACCAGAAGATCACGGTAGACCTGAAGATGGATGAGTTGGACGTGACTGCTGCGGAGAACAAGGCTACCTATGAAGAGATCCGGGAGTACGTCAAGGAGCACACCGGTCTGAACGTGAGCAACCTCTATATTGCACAGGTCAAGCGCAAGTGCGGCATCAAGGAGCGGCAGAACTACAACAAGCCTAAGGCTGAGAACCCCAAGCAGCTCAAGTGCCCGCCGGAGAAGGAAAAAGCCATCCGGGAGGCACTGAAGTATTTTAAGATGATTTGAAATAAAAAAAGAGACGGATGTCTATCAACTGGCAGACATCCGTCCGTTTTTATGATAATCTGTTATGATCGCAGTTCCTCAAGCAATGCCGTGCATCCTTCCAGTATATCCTGCCATGTGGATTCGAAATCTCCCGTGAACCATGGGTCTGCCACTTCACGGGGATGATCCGTATGCGCCATCAGCAGCGAGACTTTATGCTGTGGGTCTCCGCCGACAAGCCGCAGGATGTCGCACAGATTACTTTCGTCCATGCCAATCAGATGATCATACCGTGCATAATCCAGCCGGGTCATCTGCCGGGCGGTCTTGCCGTTGCAGTCGATGCCATGTTCTGCCAGCTTCTGCCGTGCAGGAGGATAGACCGGATTTCCGATTTCCCATGCACTGGTGGCGGCTGATGCGATTTCAAATTGCTCGGATAGTCCTGCCTTGGACGTAAGGTCTTTCATCACATACTCCGCCATCGGGCTTCGGCAGATATTTCCGAGACAAATAAATAAGATCCTGGTCATGCCGGGTCGTTCTCCTTTTGGCTTACAAAAGCATAGCCGCCGTGGGTAGTGCGGATAAAGCTACCGCAGCCGGCCAGCTTCTTTCGCAGATTGGAAACGGTATTTGCCACGACCTTTAAGGTGTCGTCACAGTTTTGTCCCCACACAGCACGGAAAAGCTCTTCTTTTGAGAAGATTTGTCCTTCGTGGGAGGCAAGCATCAGCAGCAAATCGAACTCCAGTCGTGTAAGGGAGACTTTTCTGCCTTTGCACGACACTTCGTGGGTCATTCCATCCAGTGTAAGCCCCGGAAGAACCAACTTCTCCCATGAATCAATGGATATTTGCTCTGCCTCGATGTGCTCTCGTTCCAGAAGCATCCGGATCTTCTGCTCCAATTCCGGGTCAGGCTGTCGGGTCTTTATAACGATCATGGCAAACTCCTGCGTGTATTTTACTCTGCGGCGGTATCCATTTCCCGGAGCAGGTTTACCATCTCGATTGCACTGACTGCACAGTCATAGCCTTTATTACCTGCTTTGGTGCCTGCCCGCTCGATGGCCTGTTCGATGTTTTCGGTGGTCAGAACACCAAAGAGGACGGGAACCCCGCTTTCCAGCGAGACCGTGGCAATACCTTTGGAAACCTCATTGCACACATAGTCGTAATGGCTGGTAGAACCGCGAATCACGGCACCAAGGCAGATCACAGCATCATACTTTCCGCTTTTTGCCATTTTAGAGGCAACCAGTGGGATCTCAAAAGCACCCGGAACCCATGCAACATGAATATCAGCGTCCTGCACATCGTGCCGGAGCAGACCATCCATTGCTCCGCTCAGAAGTTTGGACGTGATAAATTCGTTGAAGCGGGCAGCTACGATACCGACCTTGACGTTCTGAGAAACCAGCTTACCTTCAAATGTTTTCATTTTTAAATACCTCTTTCGTTGTTAATATTCCAGAAGATGCCCCATCCGTGCCTGCTTCGTTTTCAGGTAAAACAGGTCATACGTGGTCGCCGTCATCTGAATGGGTACGCGCTCGGAGATCTCCAGCCCAAACTCGGAGAGCTGATATACTTTGTCCGGGTTATTGGTAAGCAGGCGCAGGCTTTTTACGCCAAGTTCCCGGAGGATCTGTGCGCCGAGATAATACTCCCGTTCATCTCCATGGAACCCCAGAGCGAGATTGGCTTCCAGCGTATCCATGCCCTGCTCCTGAAGTTCATAGGCACGCAGTTTGTTGATCAGACCGATGCCCCGGCCTTCCTGCCGCATATAGAGCAGGATACCCCGGCCTTCTTTTTCAATCTGCGTCATGGCAGCGGCCAGCTGCTGGCCGCAGTCACAACGCAAAGAACCAAATGTATCTCCTGTCAGGCATTCCGAGTGGACGCGGCACAGAATATCCTTTCCATCGCCAATGTCACCTTTTACCAGTGCAATGTGATGCTCTCCGTTCAGGCGGCTCACAAAACCATAAGCTCTGAAGGTGCCATACTTGGTGGGCAGGTTCACTGCCGTCACCTGATCGACCAGTTTATCGTGACACTTGCGGTACTCCTGTAAATCACGGATGGTGATGAATTTGATCTGGAAACGCTCTGCCAGCTTTGCCAGTTCAGCGGTGCGCATCATCGTGCCATCCTCCCGCATGATCTCGCAGCACAGGCCGCATTCTTTCAGCCCTGCCAGACGGCACAGGTCAACGGTTGCTTCCGTGTGACCGTTGCGCTCCAACACACCGTTCTTTTTTGCCAGAAGGGGGAACATATGACCCGGTCTGCGGAAATCTTCTGCTTTTGCGTGATCGTCCACACAAGCCATCGCCGTAATGGAACGCTCTGCGGCAGAAATGCCCGTAGAAGTAGAAACGTGGTCGATGGACACCGTAAATGCCGTTTCATGGTTGTCGGTGTTATGCTGCACCATCTGCGGGAATTGCAGCTTCTGGACGAAAGCCTCGGACATCGGCATACAGATCAGACCTTTGCCGTGGGTCGCCATAAAGTTGACGTTTTCGGTGGTGGCAAATTCGGCAGCACAGATGAAGTCCCCCTCGTTTTCACGGTCGGGGTCATCCGTTACCAGAATGATTTTTCCTTGCTTCAGGTCTTGCAAAGCTTCGGGAATGGTATTGAAGTTCATCGTAAACTCTCCTTAAAAGCCGCAGCGCAGCAGCATTTCTTTTGTGAGCGTGTTTTGCTTCGGTGCTTCTGATGGAAGCAGCCTCTCGATATATTTTCCAACAACATCGGTTTCCAAATTGACAAAATCCCCTTTGTGCCGTTGGTTCAGGTTCGTCTGACGGACGGTGTGCGGTATCGTGGACACGGAAAAGCCCGTAGGTTCCACCGCAGCCACGGTCAGGCTGATACCGTCTATTGTGATAGAGCCTTTTTCAACGACATAGCGAAGGATCGCAGAATCTGCATGAATGGTGTACCAGATAGCCGTATCGTCTTTTCGGATATTAGCAATGCGTCCGACGCCATCCACATGGCCTGCTACGATGTGTCCGCCAAAACGTCCGTTGGCCGGCATGGCACGTTCCAGATTGACAGCACTTCCAACGGTGAGCTGTGCAAGTGCAGAGCGGTTCAAGGTCTCGTGCATGACATCCGCAGCAAAGCTATCCGGGAAGAGCTGCCTGACGGTCAGACAGATGCCGTTGACGGCGATGCTGTCGCCGATCCTGGTTCCTTCCAGAACCGTTTTTGCACGAACAGTCAGTACGGCGGAATGCTGTCCCCGATTGATGGATTTTATTGTTCCGACTTCTTCCACGATTCCGGTAAACACGGGTACTCCACCTCACTTTCGATCAGGAAATCTTTGCCAAGCTGTTCCAATCGGCTGTTCTTCAGGCGGAATGCAGCATCCGGAAGCGGGACACCTGCACCCTCAATGGGTGCTTTGGCATCCCTTCCTCCGAACAGCTTCGGGGCAATGTAAGCCTGTACCTGCTGCACGATGCCGCTTTCCAGTGCAGACCAGTTCAAGGTTCCGCCGCCTTCCAGCAGAATGCTGTCGATCTGCTCCTGCCCCAGCTGTTCCATCAGTTGCAGAAGATTCACATGACCGCAATGCGCTTTCAGACAAAGGACCCGGCACCCGGCCTGTTGATATGCCGCCTGCTTCTCCGGGTCGCCGCAGCAGGTCGCAAGAATGGTCGGAACCTGTTTGGCGGTCATGACCACCTGTGATGGCAGCGGTGTCCGCAAATGTGTATCACAGATGATCCGGACGGGATCACGGCCACCCTCTATCCGGCAGGTCAGCAGCGGGTCATCTGCCAGGATGGTTCCGACTCCCACCATAATGCCGCGGAATCGGTGTCGCTGCCGTTGAACATGATTCCGGGCAATTTCCCCGGTGATCCATTTGGAAGCGCCTGTGTATGTGGCGATTTTTCCGTCCATCGTCATGGCGTATTTCATGGAAACGAAGGGGCGTTTTGTGGTGATATAGTGGAAGAACACCTTGTTCAGCGCATCGCATTCCTCTTGCAGAACATTTTCGGTCACATCTATGCCGTGTGCGCGCAGGATTGCAATTCCTTTTCCAGCCACCAGCGGATTCGGGTCAGCAGAACCCACGACCACCCGGTGAATGCCCGCGTCCAGAATCGCATCCACGCAGGGCGGCTGCTTTCCGTAATGGCAGCACGGCTCCAATGTCACATACAGGGTCGCTCCCTGCGGATCTTCGGTGCAGGATGCCAGCGCATTGCGCTCCGCATGAGCCTGACCGTATCTCTGGTGCCAGCCCTGTCCGATGATCCTGCCCTCTTTTGCGATCACGGCACCCACCATCGGGTTGGGAGATGTCCATCCGCAACCCTTTTTTGCAAGCTGCAAAGCCAGACGCATATACTCTTTGTCGTTCATCGTGTCGCCTCCAAAAGAAAAAGCCCTGAACAAAAACGTTCAGGGCAAGCCGAAAAGACACAAGGAACCCTTGTGCAAAAAAGAAAGCTCCAGAATGCAAACGCATCCCAGAGCAGCCTCCACAAGCGCCGAACCGTGCGGGCTCTGCGCTTGGTATCTTCTTTCATCCAGACTGTACTGTCGGCTTCGGAGTTTCACCGAATCATGCCTTACGGCTCGTGGGCTGTACCACCGGTAGGGAATCGCACCCTGCCCTGAAGATTTCTGATTCAATTACAGCGGCATTATACCACGGCTCCTTTCGGATTGCAAGGGCATTCTGCAAACCGGGACGAAACCGGGATGAAGCGAATCGCTACAACAATAAAATCACATCGTCCGTAGGACAATGTGAACGGAGAATCCAAAGGGGCGCGGGTCGCCAGTGGCGACCTCAAAATGCGTTGCATTTTGAAGCGCTTGACCGAGCCGACAGGCGAGAGCAGCGCCCTTTGGCACACAACTTTGCTTGCAAAGTCTATTCCGAACAAGACGGTACGAATGGGAGGTGCTGGAAATGGCAGCAGAAAAGACCAAGGTCTACACATGAAGGTAGATACCACTGCCATTGAGCAGGAGATCGCCGCTTTATCGGGCAGCGTCTCGGGCATTTCGCTCCCGATGCTCTCGTTGGGCACAAGGACGGCGTTTTCAATATGCCCGCCATCGTATTCCTCCCGGGTGCGGACATCCACCACCACGATCTCCTGCGAGATCATCATCTCATAGGCTTCCTCGGCGCTGATCTTATGATACGCTGCCTTGCCGGGAGCGTCCTCCTCTGTCGGCACCGGCTTGTCCTTGGTTCCCCCGCAGCTTACCAGAAGCAGTGCAAGCACGGCGGCAAGTGCCGCGAAAGCAATATCTGACGCATAATCAACCTCCAATGCAACTGTGTTTACTGCTGATACAGTTTATATTGAAATATAACAGATACAGTTAAAACTGTTAAGGTACTTCGAGGCAGCTTTTGGAGCTCAAGCCCTTTGTGGTTGTTGACAGAGAAAAAAATATAGGTATAATAAAAGCAAAATAATAAGACTCATTCTTGCATTTAGAGGGTTGGCGGTATGCCAAAATACGCAGAGGAGATATTGGCCGCCGTAACGGAGCTGCAGCAGCATCCCAAGACGGAGCAGGTGTTCCTGGAGATGAAAAGGGAGCATCCCAGCATCGCTTTGGGTACGGTATATCTGCCCCCCTGCCGGGAGCAGGAAAAAGACAATCTTATGGAGGAGAAGTATTATGAACGCTAACGTATCTAAGCTGCTCAACGAGCAGATCAATAAGGAGTTCTACTCCGCCTATCTGTATCTGGACTTTGCCAACTACTACGCCGCCGTCGGACTGGACGGCTTTGAGAACTGGTACCGGGTACAGGCGCAGGAGGAACGGGATCACGCCATGCTGTTTTATCAGTATTTGCAGAATAACGGCGAGGGCGTCACCTTTGAGGCTATCGCAAAGCCGGAGTGGGAGCGAGTCGATCACATGACCCCGCTGAAAAAGGCACTGGAGCACGAGAAGCTGGTCACCGCCAGCATCGATGCCATCTACGCCGCCGCACACGAGGTCAGGGACTTCCGTACCATGCAGACGCTGGACTGGTTCATCAAGGAACAGGGCGAGGAGGAGAAGAACGCCGCCGACCTCATTACCAAGATGGAGCTGTTCGGCGGTGACAGCAAGGGGCTGTATATGCTAAACAGCGAGCTGAAGGCACGGGTCTACACCGCGCCCTCGCTGGTGCTGTAAGCCCCGCGCGTCTGCGGGCTTTCGCATCAGGCAAAAGGCAGACTGCATACAGCTGGCCTGCCTTTTCTTCCACCAGACGGTTAGATTGCGCTAACTGCGTATAAAACAGAAAAGACTTCAGAACTTGAACAAGGAAAAGGAGATTGAAACCGTTACCCTCATGGTGCGCCGGTATTGTTGTGGCGTGCATGGGACAAGGGGTGAGGCGCTTTGTCCGGCGTGCAATGCACTGCTGGAATACGCCAGAGAGCGGCGGGACAGATACCTGCACGGGAAAATTTAGTGGCACTTTGAATCCTTTCCGAGAGGCACAATACGGCAAAAAATAAAGAAGAGATAAGGGCAACGGCTATGAAAAAACGAAAGACCTTCTGGGACAAAAATGCCGGTCGTTACGACCGCTTTATGCGAAAGGATCGGGCGGCATACGAAGAGATGTATAAGCTGATCCGGCCGGTGGTGAAAGCCAAAACGGTGCTGGAGCTGGCGACCGGCACGGGACTGATTGCAAAGCACATTGTGAACGCGGCAGCGCACATCGAGGCGACGGATGCCTCCGCGGAGATGATTACCGAGGCCAAGCGTGATAACCACTCTGCCAAGCTGCACTTTTCCGTGCAGGATATGTTCCGCCTGCCCTATGCGGATAAGTCCTTTGATGTGGTGATCGTGTCCAATGCGCTGCACATCGTGCCGCAGCCGGAAAAAGCCCTGCAAGAAATCAAGCGGGTGCTGAAAGAGGACGGCGTGCTCATTGCGCCGACCTTCACCCACGCGGGGAACTCGTTTTCCGGCAAGGTCAAGGCATTTTTCATGAAGCTGGCGGGCTTCCCTCTCCACAGCAGATGGACGAGCGAGGAATACCTGCGTTTCCTGCGGCAAAACGACTGGACGGTGCGGAAAAGCGCTGTCCTGAAAGCCTCGTTCCCATTATCCTATGCCGAATGTGTGAAATCGGAGGGATAAGATACAATCAAGCCATACAAGAGATACGAGGGAGGCAAGGAACATGTACGATATCTGTCTTACCGTTTCAGCATGGTGCATCATCGGCCTACAGGGAGAAGGAACGTCAGAAGCGCGCAGCGCGGCCCTCGGTTTAGGCGAACCGTTCTGGATACAATAAAACATATAATAAATAAGCAGCGCCCGCCGGGAGATCTCCCGGCGGGCACTGCTGTGTTCAGAGGAACGTTATTTTTCTTGCCTTACTTTGCGGCATCCACCAGCACACCAACGTAGCCGGCAGTATCCACCAGCGTGGCACCGGAAACGGCGTCCACAGCCTTTTCATCTTTGCTCAGAGCCTCAGCGTCGGCAATGCTCATGCCGTTCACGTGGTTCTGGATGGCGTCGTAGTTGGCATCCAGCGAAACGGTGGAACCAGCCTTTTCGGCCATCATCTTGCTGTAGTAATCGGCGTTGACCCGCTTGGACATCAGCACCTTGCCCTCGGCGTAGCCTGCGCCGAAGTCAGAATCGGAGTTGGGCACACCGACGACCCCGGCGTCCGAACCGGCAAACTGGAACTCGTCAATGTAGCTCAGCACGATGGTGTCCCCGGCGGTGGCGACAGCGCCGGAGGTGAAGCACTTGGTGCCGTGTGCGGCCCCATAGACCACATTCAGCTTCAGGTCCTCGGAGCTGCCGTTGAACTCCACGGCCTGCGTGGTCTGGGCGTTTTTGGCGGCATCCACGATGGCAGAGAGATAACCGGCGGTATCCACCAGCGTTGCGCCGGAGACGGCGTCCACAGCCTCGGCACCCTTGGCGGCTACATCCTCCAGCTCGGAGATGGTCTTGCCGACGGCAAAGTTCTGGATGGCGTCGAAGTTTACATCCAGAGCGACCGTGGAGCCGCCCTTTTCAGCCATCATCTTGCTGTAATAATCGGCGTTGGCCCGCTTGGACATCAGCACCTTGCCCTCGGCGTAGCCTGCGGCAAAGTCGGAGTCGGAGTTGGGCACGGCGGTCACGCCTGCATCGGTGCTGGTGAACTGAAAATCGTCGAGGTAGGCGGCGAGGATGACGTCATCCTTCACCACAGCCACCGCTTCGGTGAAGCACTTGGTGCCGTGGGCGGCAGCATAGGCCTGACCGATCTGGATGCCGCCTTCCACCGGGACGATGGCGGCGGGCTCAGCGGGGGCTGCGGCAGCAGAGTCGGCGGGGGCTTCTTCGGCCAGCTCCACACCCAGTGCGGCGGCAACGGCCTTCCGGACGGCCTTGGTGGTCACTGTGGCACCGGCAACGCCGTCGATGGCGGGGCCGTTGGCGGCCACGACCTGCTTGGACAGCTCTTCCAGTGCAGCGCCGCCGATGCTCTCGGTCTCCTGTGCGCCTTCCAGCTTGCAGTCGGTAACGGTGCCGTTGGCATCCACGGTCAGGGTGGCGGTGACAGCACCGCCAAAGCCTTCGGCAGAGCCGGTCTTAGTCACACCAGCGGCGGTGGAGCTGCTGCCGCCGCCGCAGGCGGCCAGAGAGACGCCAACAACGAGGCTCATGGCCACGGCAGCGCTCAGTTTGCGGATGATCTCCTGTTTCATGGGTCTTTCCTCCAGAGAAAAATCGGTTTGTGTTCGGTCCCCAGAAAAGGTCATATCTTTTCAAGGATGTTTACAAAAGATAACATATTTTGTAATGTACTGTCAAGAGATTTTGGCACATACTTCGTGAAGAATGATAAATTGGTGTCAATTTGTGACGCTGACGGTATACGAAGCGAACGGACGGTCTACGCTGTTAGTAATTCCTGAATGGAAACCAAGCAAGCAGCTTTGCCACTTTCAGCCCCAGTTAGTACTTCAATATTACTATGTTTTGGAAATCGGAACAAACATATAACCGTCTTTGATGAAACTACTTTTGTTTCATCGATGACATTGTACCAGCAAGCAGTGCAGACGTATATACATCTGCTTATTTTGCGTTGCAAAACGCTTGTTGGGGAATGCCCCAAGCCCCTTTAATCTGCATTTTCCAATGCAGGCTGCGCATCCCTTCGGGACGCTTTTTACCCGGTGATGTGCTCTGGGTCGTTCAAAACTTGCATGAGGTGAGAAGCGGCTTCTGCAAGAGAATCGTACTTCATCTGTTCAGGAACAGGCGCATCCAGAAGCGTAATGCCCCATTTCTGCATACATTCCGCAAGCTCCTTCTGCGCCAGCAGTGCAGCCTCCCGGCGCATTTCCGGGGAAGTGTTTCTGTCCAGAACGTAGGCAGTATTAAATCTGCCGTTGCGATCTTTCGTCAACTGCACCATGGAGTAGTGTTCCTCCCAGTAGTGGCAGTACCAGACTCTGCCGCCGATGTTCGCCATGTCATGATGCAATTCTTCTTCGCTGCTCCATTGTGGAGTTTCGGACAAAATGCGCTCCAGTTCCGAAAGAGCCTGCTGTTCTTCGTCCGATAACTTCTGACGGTGACATTCACGGTATAGGTCGTTCTGCCAATACGGACTCAGCTTTCCATTCCGGGCATCTTCCATTGCTTCTTCGATATTGGGTAGGATTGTCATGTCGTTCACCTCAAACACTCACTGTTAGCGTTATATGCACGCTTATAGTGTTGATTATAGACTATTTGTGGGCAAAAAGAAAGAGCGTCAGCACGTTTGCTGGCGTTCTTTGACATAGGTGTTATTTTGTAATATAGGGAATGTTGTCGGTGTATGCATTCAGAATGTCAATGGCAGCTTTCTTCTGCCCCGGTGTGAGCTGTCTCAGCTTTCTGCTCAGTTCGTCATCTGCCACATGGGATGCGGATGGAACGGAATCCCGGATCAGCACATCAGCAGATACGTCCAACACCTCTACGATTCGGATAAAGGTTTCCAGTTTGGGGATTTTTACTCCGCGCTCTAAATCTCCAACATAATTTGCCGACAAATCGACCCGTTCTGCAAACTGTTCAATCGTCCAGCCTTTTTCCTTGCGCTGTTCTCGTATTCGTTGACCCAAAAGCGTATTCATAGCGACCTCACATTCTAATTGTGTTTGTTACACACAAATAGCATACCTGTCGCAATTTTTGTTATACACAATCCAATAGCGTTTACTCAACGCCGGTTGGATACTTTTGGAGCGAAAAATTTTTGTGCGTATCTTTGGTCAAAAAAGCAATGGTCTTTTGGGACGGCACATGGTACAATAGCAAACGTTGTGCCCTTGGCACATGAACGAAGGTAAAAGGAGCTGCTGAACGTGGATACGATCTATCTGCTGCCCGGTGAGGAACGCTGCGTTGATTTTCGAGATGCCAATGGAGTCCCGAAGGTACACTACACTTACTGTTCCATCCGTGGCAAACTTTTCAACTGCACCTGCTGCACAAAGGACGAAGCCCAGCGGCTGTGTGAAGATTGGCTTATAAAACAGGACCGCTGCTACATAAACTAAAAAAGCCGCCGAGGACGCTTCCCAAGTAGGAAAGCTCCTCGGCGGTATTCGTTTATCGAGTCTGGGTTTTCTCGGTGGTGTCCTTTTCCTCTGCAAAAAAGCGTTCTACGTTTTTCTGCGCACGAACCAGTTCTTGCATCTCGTTCCGTGCCTTGCGGTAGTCCGGGTAAGATGCTTTCTTCTTGGTCAGCAGTTCTGCAAACTCCGCATCCAACTCCTTGACCTTCGGCAGCTTTTGCACTCCTGCCTCGTCAAAGGCAGCCTTCGCCGCCTTGTGCAGGGTGATCTCCTCCCGGTGAGCTTCCAAAAACTTTTTACTGTACCCCGACTTGCGATAGGCATCATAGACCGGGCGAGTCTTGGCATAGTTGATAATGTGGGTTTTCAGGACGGCGATTTCGGCCAACCTCGTTTCCGCCGCCTTGATGGAATCGCCCATGGCATGATAGTGTTCCGTTGCCGCCGTTGCACGTTCCCGCAGTTCCTCGGCACTGCTGATCTTCTGCTCCTGTAAAAATAGCAGCGTCTTGGACATCTCCTTCAGGTTGAACTTGGTTGCCCACTTTTTGTAGCCAACGCTTTTACCCTCTGCCATTTTCCCCTGAATGTCCACCAGCAACTGGAAGGGCTGCTCTTTGGGCTGCTTTTTCTGGTACGGCTGGTGATTCGCCTTTCCCTCCAACACCGCCTTGATCTCGTCCTCGCCATAGCCGGTACCCAGTGTGCGGAAACGGATAAAGCGTTTCTGTCCCTTGCCCTTCACCGCCGTGTACTTGCCACGCTTCACCTCATAGCCCTGCTGCTCCAGCTTTTGCAGAAACGCTTCGTAATCCCCCGGTTTTTCTGCAAGGATGGTGTCGATGATTCCGCATAGGCGGTCCCTGTTGCTTTCCTTGGGAGGATAGAGAACACGCTTCTGTCGTTCCCGATAAGGCTTCTTCTCAATGACGGACAACTGGTGTTCCAAGCAAATCAGGTCGCTCAACCGCTGCACTGCCAACGCCGAAAAGAAAAAATCCCGGAACTTTCTGGTGCCATCCAGTGCCGTGGAGTTAAAGATCACATGGTTGTGAATGTGCTGCCGGTCCGTGTGCGTTGCCACTACAAAGGCGTGCTTGCCCTTGGTAAAACGCATGGCAAGTTCGTAGCCTACCTTATTGGCCTCCTCCGCGGTGATTTCCCCCGGTCGGAAAGACTGCCGTATCTGATAAGCAATCACATCGCTTTTCTGCCTGCGTCCGTTTACGAGGTCGTACTGCCGCTTGGTAAGCATAAATTCTTCATCTGCCGTCAGGGTGCTGCAGGCATAGCTGCTGACATACTGTCCCTTCTCAGTCTTGTCCGGGTTTTCGATATAGTCCGTGCGATTTTTCAGGCAGGCCGCAACGGTCATGCCCTTGTTTTTGTGCAGCGCGATCAGCCGTGTTGCCGCCAGTGCCATCACCCCCTGCAAAAAAGAAAATGCCGCACATCGGCGGCATCAAAGTCATTTGGATAATTTTTCGTAATCAGAAGCACCAGCCAGATACATCGCCTTGTAACGGGCGCATTCCAACTCGTTGCAGATTTCATCTAAGGTGAGGTATTGCTTCCATGATTCTTGGCTGATGACGCTCTGCAAGACTTTCTCAGCCGCTATTTTGGCGTTTTTCAGTCGCTGATAATCTTCGTCCTCACCCAGCATTTCAGGAAAAATCGTGCTGCTGTGTTCAGAATAACAAGCCTCCAATTTCTGGTTTTCCATAGTAGCCCTCACAATCCGGCAACCCAGCCACTAAAACGCTCTGCTGCATCTGCGATCAAAGCGCCCATGAAAATCAACACAAAGCATCCAAACTCCGCCACCAGCAAGATCAAAAACTGCAGCCACTCCCGGCAGTACAGCGTATAAAGACCGCAGCCGAAGATATACAGCATGGGCAGAGCCAGCACAAACGCTGACAGGTTCAGCGTCCATTTCAGCATCAGCGCAAGGAAAGCAGTAATCAGCCAAAACGGAAAAACGATCATCTTAAAAACGAACCTCATATCCAGCACCTGCCTTTCTTTCGTCCCTATTATAAAGGTGTCAACCCCTGCGTTGCAAGGATGTCAACCCGTATGTACCCCGCAGCCCTCCAACTGCGGGGAAAAATCTTAGAGTTCTGCCAGCCGGGAGAGGATCTGCCGACCAATGTCGATCAGCTCGTCCAGCCGCTGCCGCAGATCCTCCATGTCGGCGGCATAGACCCGACCATTTTCATTGGCGGCTCTGGCGTACTGGTTCAGGTTGTTGCTGCACATCTGTAAGAGATACGCCATGCGCCGCAGTTGCGGCAGGTCAAGGTTCAGGCAGTAGCCATCCAGTGCCATTTTACGGATATAGGCACTCAGGCTGCGGATGCCCATGCCCAACATCTTTTCATAAATGCGGCTTTTCTCCGCCTTTGTGGTTCTCAGGATAATGATTTCATCCCGCTTTTCCCTCATCGGGCATCACCGTCCTTGTCGTAATAACTGCGGAAAGGCTTCACAGGCTCTGGCTTATCGGATTTTTCCTCCAGTGCCGCCAGCACCGAGGGGCGGCGAGGTGCATCCTCCTGTTCCTCCTCGTCCTGTTCCGGGTCGTGGCTCTTTTCGTCCACATCCAACTGAGCGTTCAGTTCGGCAAGCCGTGCAGATTTCTCTGCCAGTTCTTCTTCCTGTGGGAATGGTTTCTCAACCTCGATTTGCGCTGCTGCCTGCTGCTGATGCAGAGTGGCTAGTTCATTCTCAGCAGAGTTAATGCGCTCCGGGAAGTTGTTCAGCGAATTATCCAGACGGATAATGTTGCCCAGCGGGTCGGTGCCCAGTGCTACCGGGTATCTCCGTTCGCCCTTCAGAATCGCCTGATACTCACTGCGGAAGGTATCGAACCGCAGAGACAACTCAAAGCCCCGGTAGCTGCCGATCACTTTTTCTTCGGCGTTGGGCAGTTCGGAACAGGCAAGCACCAGACGCTCACCGGCGGTCTTTTTCTCATCGTAGGTCACGCCCTTGATGGTCATGCCGCAGAAACCCTCTTGCACCTGCGGATGGGCGGCGGCAAGCTGTGCGTCCGCTTTCACCCCAGCAATATAGGCGTTCGTTTCCCGAATGTCAGCCGGGAATTTGGTCAGCAGCTTGTCTTGCAGGCGGAATTTCTGACTCTGGTGGTCGGCTTTCAGCACCTTCAGCTTGGCGACCTGCACATCCAAATCCATCTTCTCCTTGATGAGCGGATTTCCAGCGCACAATGCCTTGATCTCCGCATAGGAAAGTGCCTGTTCGTCCACATCCTCGCAGGAGCGCACCGGGGATTTGCTGGTCATAATCTGGCTGATAAATCGCTGTTTGTTTTCCAAAGTTTGGAACAAATAACTGTCAAATGTCCCTTCCGTAACGTAATTGAACACCTTGACTTCCTTATTCATGTTGCCCTGCCGGATGATTCGCCCGTTGCGCTGGGTCATGTCGCTGGGCTTCCAGCCAACATCCAGATGATGCACCGCCACAAGCCGCGATTGAACGTTGGTGCCCGCTCCCATTTTCGCCGTGCTTCCGAGCAAAACTCGCACATCGCCGGAGCGCACTTTGGAGAACAATGCCGCCTTTTTTGCTTCGGTGTCGGCGTTGTGGATGAACTCGATTTCGTTTTCCGGCACTCCGGCAGCAATCAGCTTCTTGCGAATATCATCGTAGACGTTGAAGTTACCGTCATTTTTCGGGGTGGAGAGGTCGCAGAACAAAAGCTGTGTCAGCTTCTGATCTTTGCCCTCATCCCAGATCTTCAGCACGTTCCGCACACAGACGTTCAGCTTGCTGTTGGGGTCGTCGGGCAGCATGGGGTTCATCAGGCGAACATCCAAGCCGATCTTACGCCCATCGTTGGTGACGCAGAGCATATTGTCCACGGACGCATCCACGATGCCGGAGTGGATTTTCGCAGCGCGTCTGCTCAGTTCCTGCACCATTTCCTTTTGAATTTCGGACGGCTTTGCCACCACGGTTTCAAACTTTGCGACCGGCACCGGCAGATGAAGCTGGTCGCTAGTTTTAATGTCCGCAACCTCCTTGAACATCGACATTAACTCCGGGAGATTGAAGAACTTTGCAAATCTCGTTCTGGCACGGTAGCCGGTTCCTTCCGGGGCAAGTTCGATGGCCGTGGTGGTCTCTCCAAAGGTAGATGCCCAGCAGTCGAAGTGGGTCAGCTTCTCCATGACTTCCGCTTTGAAATATTCCATAGCTGCGTCCGTGCAGCGGTGCTTGCAGCCCTCCCTTGTGTCCGCTGGTCTTTCCATGTAGGGCAGTAGCGGCACTTCCGCAATCCGCAAAGAATTGATTACGATATGCACATGAATGTTGCCGCTGTGGTTATGCCCGTCCGGGTGGGTGCATACAAGGGCTTGGTGTCCGGGGAAATGTTCTCTACAAAACTGCTCGCCCAATTCCTGCGCCCGGTCTACGGTCAAGCCGTTGTCCTGTGCGTCACGGGGGTCAAAACTGATGATATAGTGGTGGCTCTTTACGTCCTCCCGTTTTTGGTTCTTGCCGTATTTCAGATTGGAGCGCATACACGCGATTGCAAAATCTTCATCACCGCAATTCAGAGAGGAAATGAGATAGCCTGTCCTCGGAACAATCTGCCCGTTTTCATCACGGGTGGGCTTCATGGTAAACTCGTCATGCTCAAAGGTTAGGTACTGTTCAGCCGCCCCGTAGTCGGCATTTTTAGAGCTGATATGTTTGAACGTTGCCAACGGCTTCACCTACTTTCTGCAAGACTTCAAACTTCAAGGCGGCAAGCTCCGCTATGGCGGCGCGTACCTCATTGGAGAGTGTGTTATAGGGTGCGCCGTATTCGTTCAGACAGCGGGCAATCTGATTCAGATTCCCGCCGATTTTGCCGTACTCTGCTGTAAGTTTCCCAACGGCAGAGAGCAGTTCATCATTGACCGGGGAAACAGTAATGACCGGGCATATCCTTGACTTGGTTAGTGCTTGCCGGATAAACTCGGCTTGGCTCATTTTGCAGAGGGAAACACGCTCGGAAAACTCGGCGTATTCTTCCTCGGTCAAGCGGGTCTTGATTACCCGGTGGCGGTGGGGCGTATTGTATTTTTTCATGGTCGTAGACCTCCTTTCTTTTTATGCTTTGCCCTTTCACTAATAGGAGAAAAACAGGGGCATAAGCGGAAGTGTTTTTTGAAAAATCCGAAAAAATTTTCGGGGATTTTTCAAAGCGGCGCAAGCCGCAAAAGGCGGGCTTGGGGTGGCAACCCCAACAAGATTCCCGCAGGACAAAATTGAGCGGTCAGCGAAATTTGGTACTGTGGTAGAATCTTGCTCTAAGAAAACAGCGTAAATTTCCCCCTCTATTCCTTACTACGCAGAGAAATGCAAATATGGCAAAGTTTTGGGAAACTTTTTGATAAAACTTTTCGACAAAGTTGAAAAATCGGCTCGTTTTTTGGCGCAAAAAAACAGGAAACCTTTTCTTGATTTCCTGTCATGGTATGCCGCCATAATGGGCGGCGGTTATTTGGTTTTCATTCCCCGGAAGCAAACTTGTAGCCCATGCCTAAAACCGTCTTGATGTAGGTGGGCTTGCGGCTGTCCGGCTCTATTTTTTTCCGCAGGTTGTAAATCACATTTGCAACGCTTGACTGGCAGCTTTCACTTTCCATGTTCCAAACGGCTTCAAATATTTGTGTCCGTGTGAGGACAATGCCGGGGTTGGAAGCAAGATATACAAGGGTACTGTATTCAAGGCGGGTAAGGCTTACTTCCTCCCCGTCTTGAAATACCCGGCGTTGGTTCTGCTTTATTTCCAGTCCCGGAAAAGATAACACGGAAGCGGTTGTGATCTGCATGGGTTCAATCTGTATATAATCAGATATTGCCGATATGATTTTGTCAATCGCTGTTTCCTCTTGTTCGTTAAGTGTCAGCAGTAGTAATTTCCCCATGTTCATTACCTCTTTTATCCGTTGAATTTAAACTATATTTTTCTGTCGTGTTTTTGACAGTAAGCAACAAATATATATGATAGAGAGCGTAATGTCAATTTAATGCCATTAAAAGAGAAAGATGGTCTGTCTAATTATTTTCATTTTGTTCATATGCACTTACGCTGCGTTTGGCATTTAGGCAATTCAATATATTGTAAATTTATCTATATCAGCGGGCTAACCTCATTTTCACAAAATAAGCTAAGTTTGTGAAGCGCTCTTGTGCAGGCAACATATAAGAGGTTTTTATCATCTTCATCATGGTAGTTTTGGCTATCTGCATCACAAATTAAGACAGTATCAAATTCTAATCCCTTTGACATATATACTGGTAAGATAAACACGCCTTGTAAATCTGATGCGCTCCCATTTTTAATTAATTGAATATCAAGTTTGTGTTTAATTTTATTAAATAGATAGGTTGAATTTTTTCGGTTTTACAAATTAAGCATATCGACTGAAACCCTTTCTCTTGGCATAATTTTATTTCCTTAACAATTTCATCAATGAAGATTTCGGAATTATCAGCAATATATACTTTTGGGCTATCGCCATTCCGATTAAAACTTTTTATCTGTGAACTTTGTTCAATGAACTTTAAACTAAAATTTAAAATTTCATTCGTACAACGGAAACTTTTATCCAACATAATAAGAGAAGATTTTTTCTTGTTCAATATTTTTTGAATTTGTTCGTAGAAAGAAATATCTTCTTTTTTGGCAAGAGTCTGTTTCATATCTCCTAAAATAGTAAATTTGGCATTAGAAAAAACCAAATTAAATATTTCATATTGGAGAGGGTAGTAGTCCTGTGCTTCATCAATGACTACCTGCTTAATATTTTTATATTTATTTGTTCCGTATATTTTTAAATACAAATAAGCGATTGCTATTGCGTCATCATAATACAAGCTGTCTGCTTCCAAATTTTCCTTAGTATATTTCCAAATATTTTTTATGTTTTGTGACGGATTGCTATTTTGCAGCAGGCTATAAAAATAGGCTTCATTGCTAAATAATATTTTATATAATTCAACAATGTCAATTTTTATAAATTTCTGTATTTCCTGCTTGATTAGATTTTTTTCTTCTTTATGCCCCCGCCCTTTTCCTGTTCCAAATATTTGTTCTAAAATATAATCTTCTAATTGTTCTAATTTTATGCCTAATGGTGTTTCTGGTCTTCCTAATATCTTGTCTTTTAGAATTTGCTCGCTTACAACGCATTTTCCTTCATAATAAACATCTTCAAATTCTATCCACTGGCGGGGTATATCAATGAGAAATTGGTCTAAAATTTCCCTAAAAAAACTTGACGTTTTAAATTCTATACTATTTCTTGAAATTTCCTTGTATTTTGAATTGACAATCAAGTTTTCTAAAAAATCATTTCTTGACTGAATTTTCCTGCCATTTAATAACTCACTAAGTATATCTTCAAACACGGAAGAAATAACATTATCTTCTCCCAATTCGGGCAATACATTTGAAATATATTGCTCAAATATAGAATTTGGGGAAATAATCATAATGTTATTTGCGGACAGCTTTGTTTGTAAACCTTGATACATAAGATAAGCAGCCCGGTGGAGAGCAATAGAGGTTTTTCCACTTCCCGCTACACCCTGTACCATTAGCAGGTCATTTTCCATATCTCTAATAACCACGTCCTGTTCATGCTGAATTGTTTCAACAATAGCTTTCATTTTAGCAGTAGTGTTTTGTGACAGTAATTGCCTTAAAAATTCATCAACAATCTGAACATCTGAATCAAAAAAATATTCCAGTGTTCCGTTTTTTATTTCATATTGGCGTTTCAAATTGAGTTCGCCTGTTACTCGTCCACATGGAGCGTCATAAAACGCTTCGCCTGTCATAAAACGATAGAAAACACTGGCAATCGGCGATCTCCAATCATAAACATACATCTCTTGATAGCTGTTTTTTCGTAGAGAAGAACGTCCAATGTATATTTTTTCAAATTCGTCCTCATCATCAAATTTAAAATCAATTCGGGCAAAATAGGGCGATTTTATCATCTTTTCTAACAGAAGTATTTTATGTTCTTCTTCTTCATAATCTATAATTTTGTCTGTAACAGGATTGATATATTGGCTTAATTCAACAAGTGCCTCGAAACCGTCTGATGTGTACAGTGATGTAATGCCGTGTTCTGTATTTTCACGCACATCTTTTTTGGCTTCGATAATTTCTGATTTTTTTTTGTCTGCCGCTTCTTTTGCCTGCTTTAATTGTTCCTCGGCTAAAGAGATTGTTTGTGCTAATCTTTTTTCTTCAAACGCTTTTTCTGTCTGATTATTCCCCATAATGATTATGACCTCCTTGAAAAATGAAAGAAAGTTTTACTGAAACATTGCTAGGCTAGTTTAGCATGTGTCAGCTTATATAAACAGTCTTGTATTCATAAAATTTGTATGGTATTATTACAGTGGGAGGAATTATGTTAGATATTTGATTTCTGCAAGCATATCAATTCTAATACGGGTAATTTAAACAATAAACAAATTGGGACAAAGAGTTATACCATTATGTCCCAATTTGTTATTACTCCATATCTTCAGCAGACAGAAACACAAGCCCGGCAAATTCTTCCTCAATCAGTTTCTTCAACTTTTCCGCTGTGCTCTATGCAGGTTCCCTTATCTCCATTCCAACCTATAATCTCTTTCTGTAAAAGCAAATCTTGTTCTGTGAAAAAATGATTTGGATTCCGTAGTAGTCGGCATCGTGCGTAATGTGTATAACTGGCTGTATCATGGAATTGTGGGTAACTCTGTTTGCAGGACGTGGGAAAGCTGCACTTTAGCTTTTCCATGTGCTGTGAATAGAGTTATCCATGATTCCATAGCCAGTTATGCACATTTCCACAATGCTTGTCTTTTGGTCTTTATCAAAATGAGCATATTGGTTATTAAGAAAAGCCCTGCATATTATCATATACAGAGCCATTCTAATCTTTTTACCCTCTACATAGAGCGTTTTCTTTCTGCAAAATTCATTTTACAGAATGATACCCGCTTTTTTTGCAAAATAGCCTTTTCTCCCGGTAAGTTCCGACTGTTTTTCCTTTGGCAGATTATTGAATAAATCCTCATAAAGAATATCGTCTAACTGCATTTCCCTAGCAAGTAAAAACACATTTAGACTAAGCCATTCCTCCCAAAGCCCTTCAAATAAACTATGGCTGTCTGTATAGGTGTCAAGTTCTTCAAAGCCATATGACGATGTATAGCACTGCAATTTAACAAAACCGTACCTACCAACATCAACCACTAAAATATCTTCATCTTCCATTTCGTACAGTTCCGCAAACGCACCAATTACTTTGTAGCACATTTCCCGTTCTTTCTCTGTGATATATACTGTTTTTTCCATGCTCATTTACCTCTATCCTTTCAAATCGTGGAATACGGTTTTCAGTTTTCTTCTACTTCTAAACCACATATTTGAAATGCCACATACGCCATTTTATACGGAATAGAGGTTGGCTGTCTGCATTTATCGGTGTGTTACTTTATGGCACATGAGCATTGGCGGAGGGGTTATCGCCGCCGTAACCTTCCAGCAGGTTGGCAGCACCCCACACGCCGAGACCGGCACCCAGAGCCACAACCAGAGTCTGAAGAACTTCGATAGCAGAGTTAAAGAATTCCATAGTCGTTTCTCCTTTATGGAAACCTTCTTCGGCAGACTGAAAAATGAAATGTTCTATGGATTTGAAAAGGATTATCCCTCCTTTCAAGCCTTCTCCAAGGCGATTGCGAGTATATTGACTATTACAATAACAGCAGAATCCAAGCGAAAACAAAATGGATGCCTCCCCTCTATCGCAAGTCAAGAAATTAGCGCAACGTTCAAACAGCATATTTGCGATATGCAATTCAACGTTGTTGCTGTTGCATTGAAAAGTTGAATTGCTATAAATTCAGAGAAGCATCCATGATGGATTCTTAATGATTCAATTTTGATCCAGTGTCCAGAAAACTTGGTACATATCGTTTGCCCTGTACTTTTAATCCGGAATTTTTCCGTCAATGGAGATGGTGACCACCTGCCACGGAATGAACTTTCCGCTGGTCTGCAGTGCCTTTTTTGCGGCCATCTCCAAGCCGCCGCAGCAGGGCACCTCCATGCGGAGGATGGTCACACTCTGGATGTCGTTGCTGCGCAGGATCTCGGTGAGCTTTTCGCTGTAATCCACAGCATCCAGCTTTGGGCAGCCGATGAGGGTTACCTTGCCGCGCATAAACTCCTGATGGAAATTGGCGTAGGCATAGGCCGTGCAGTCCGCTGCAATCAGCAGCTTTGCGCCCTCAAAGTAGGGCGCATGGATGGGTGCCAGCTTGATCTGCACCGGCCAGTTGCGCAGGCGGGAGACCGGCTGCACAGAGGCAGCAGCTGCGCTTTCGGCGGCCTCCGGCTGTTCCAGCATCCGCATCCGGGAGCCGGGGCAGCCGCCCTCGTGCAGGTGCTTCATCTTCTCCTGCAATTCCTTTTTCTTTTTGTTCTCCTGCACCGCCGCCTCGTCGTAGGCAGGGGCTTCCCGCTCTTCAAAGGTAATGGCTCCGGTGGGGCAGCCCGGCAGGCAGTCGCCAAAGCCATCGCAGAAATTCTCCCGCACCAGTTTTGCCTTGCCGTTGATGATATCAATGGCACCTTCATGGCAGGCGGTTGCGCACAAGCCGCAGCCGTTGCATTTTTCTTCGTCAATATGGATGATCTTCCGAATCATATCTATACTCTCCTGTTGTGGGTGTTTTTTGCATTTGCATCCTTATTATAGTATACTAAAGGCAACTTGTATGTTTGAATTCCAACAAGGAGGGCTTTTATGCAAAAATATCTGCCTGTTCTACGGAACTGCCCCTTCTTTACCGGGCTTACCGATGATGAGATTTTGTCCATCCTGCACTGTGTCAGTGCAGCGAAGATCACCCGGCCCCGGGGCTCCTACATTTTCCGTGCCGGAGATTCCACAGAGGTCATGGGGCTTATGTTGTCCGGCTCTACCCTTGTGATCCAGGAGGACCTTTGGGGACACCGCAACATCCTGTCCAAGTGCAATACCGGAGATTTTTTCGGCGAACCTTACGCCGCCACTCCCGGTGCCATCCTGAACATCAGCGTGGTGGCAGAGGAGGATTGCGAAATTCTGCTGCTGAACGTCAAGCGGCTGCTTACCGCCTGCCCCACCGCCTGCGACCATCACCAGAAACTCATCCGCAATCTGGTCAGCGTTCTGGCAAATAAAATACTGCTTTTTAACGATAAGATCACCCATGTCAGCAAGCGCACCACCCGGGAAAAACTGCTGTCCTACCTGTCTGCCGAATCCATCCGGCAGTCCTCCCTTTCCTTTGACATTCCCTTTGACCGTCAGCAGTTGGCGGATTTTCTCTGCGTGGAGCGTGCTGCCATGTCGGTGGAGCTTTCCAAGCTGCAAAGGGAAGGGCTGCTGGTCACCAAACGGAATCACTTTGAGCTGTTGACCCGTTGACCGTTTCATATGCCGCCCGTAGGCGATTTTATCGGGCAGATTTCCCCTGCCGGGATGTCCAGGCATAAAAACAGCGGCACAACCGTTTTAGGGTTATCTGCCGAAAGGTGCAGAATGCTCTATTCACTTGACAGATCAGGAGATTTCAGATTCCGATTTCCGAATAAATCCCTTCGATGAAGGGAGATTTATATTCAATATAACGTTCAATATCGTCAGGGTATTTTTTCGCTTCCTCTTCTTTTATAAGAGAATATTTTCGCACAGCATCGGGATGTGTCCGAAGGTAATTTCTAAATGCGATGTGTCTTTTCAGCTCCGGTGAATCAGCCGGACACACATATAAATGATGTTTTTTCAGGTGATCTTTACCATCGTAGCGAAATGCCTCTCGTCCCGGAATACCGAGGTCTCCTTCATATTGATAACCAATTTTCTCCAAGGCGGAAATAGTATCTTTCAAAGCGTTGTAATCCTTAATGACTACATCTATATCAATAATCGGTTTTGCAGACAGCCCTTGCACGGAAGTACTCCCCACGTGTTCGATGCTAATTGCCAGCTGCCCAAGAGCATCCGTAAGTTCATTCTGTATTTTAAGAAAATCCAGTCTCCAATGTTCATCGAATGGCTCGACAACAATATGTTTCGTAATCATTTTGCGCTCCCTCGTTGGCCTTCCAGTTGTTGCGTCCAGTATACCACACCAGACCGCATTGTAAAAGAGGACCTATCTTATACAGTGGGTGCAGTGTTTGCCCCAGACCGGCTTGCCGTTTTCCAGCCGGATGTTGTTCAGGGGGCGCAGGCTCTGCCTGCGCCGCTTGCGGTGCATCGAACATGGCAATGTAGTTTTCCTGCATGATGATCTGGGCTATGCCCATGTACCGCGTGTGCTTTCCGTAGAACTGCGGGTGCACCGGCATAAACGCTGTCGGTGCGGCAATGCGGAGATCACAGCGCCATCTTTTTCCATTTCCGGATCTTGGTCCGAAAGGTTCCGAAGGGAGCGACCGTGTTGACGTGAATGAACTTGTATACCTCCCACACCGCTGTTTTTGTGGCATCATCCGCCCATTTTCTCCTATGCGGCTGGAACAGCTCCTCCTCGCTCATCGCATCGATCATTGCATCGAGCCGATCAATATTCTCCTTCAATCGGGCTTTCAACTCCTGCAGGGATAACGGTGCATAGGTATCCGTGAACCACTGATACAATCCGCCCAGTTGATTCCATTTGAAGTCCTCAGACGGCGTTTTTACCGGTAGACCGTTTCGTTCATCCGTTTCCCATTTCAAAACCAGTGTCGTCCAGCCCACCTGATACGCAAGGTTTTCTGCCGGTGTCCGGTCCACCTCCTCGATCCGTTTATCCTTTAAGGCTTCGGGGATGTCATCAAACTCTGAAATATACTTCTCGAATGCTTTATTGATCTCAGCCTTGAGCTCTTCCTTGTTGTTATATGTTCGCAAAAAAGCACCTCCGTAGATCCAGTTCGCTGCACCCAGTATACCATGCTTTCTCCCCACAGAAAAGATACCAAAAAACAAAAACGTCCCCGGAGGGCTTGTCGCTGCGGAAAATACCGGGAAACAGTGGATGTTCCTGTGTGTCAAACGGGAATTCAGTTATCTTTCCATTGCCTTCTCGATCATCTCAGCTTTTTCAGCCCTGCCCATCAGTCGATAGTATTTACACCACAACAACGGCGATTGCAGCGGGATAATTTCTGTTCCCAGCGGCATTTTCTCCACGATTTGCTCCTTGCGCAGAGCACTCAGCAACAACTGGATTTTTTCTTGTGTTCCTGCCATACCATATCTCTACAAATCCCGATTGAGTGCCCTTTTATAACGATTGCATCATCTCAAGTATGAAATATTTGCAACAAATTCCTCTATCAGGCGATTCACCCGTTCGGGTCTGTCTGTGTTGGAATTATGTCCAGCTCCTTCGATCCATGTCAAAGGAATTTTCGTATTGCGATGCCATGCTTTGTTGTACCGTATACACGAACCAGCGTGATCTTGTGTGCCGCACATCAATAATGCAGGACACTTGATCTCATACGGCAGATCCTTTTCCATAGCCGCTGCCAAAATGCGATAACCTTGTCCGGCAATTTGTGCATAGCGTTTCTGATTTCCGTCATAGGTTAGCATCATTTCACGCATGAGGTTTCTACCGTAATCAGACGTGGCAACACCTTCCGACCCCGATTTCAGGAGCCATTTCCACGGATAGTGAGCATATACCGGTTCCATCCGTTTCAAGAGCCAAATTTCAACTGCCGTCACATAGCTTCGTTGCAGCGGTGCAGAGTCAATGGAGACAAAACCCGTCATTTTGTCTGGGTAAAGCTGCGCATAAGCCTGTCCCACATATCCACCCATAGACTGCCCAACAATGACAGGCTTTGTGATTCCTTCTTGGTTTAAGATATCGTTCAGCCATTTTGCCTTATCGAACAGATCAAAATCAAATCGAAACGGCCATGAGGAACCTTGTGCCGGCGCATCCCAGACGATAACATTATACCTGCTCTCGAAATACTGAATCTGCTTATCAAACAGTCGATGATCCGCAGTCAATCCCGGCAGAAAAACAAGAGTAATTGTATCCGGGTTTGACACACTCACCCAATAGTGAATCGTTCCGCAACGGGTCTGATATGTCCGTTCCTCCATTGAGCTTTCCTCCCATAACTTCCGAGTTGTCAAGTTCAGTATACCACACCAAATCCCATTGTAAAAGAGGATATGTACGCCGCCCGCAGGCGGCACCCTTTATTCTCCCGGTGATTCTTGAAGCCAGCCTTTGCGCAACTGTTCCAGTGCGTGGGTCTCGAGCCTTGAGACATAACTTCTGCTGATCTGGAGCAGCTGTGCCGTTTCCAGTTGGGTCAGGGGCGGCGGAGACTTCCTCCGCAGATACCGGGAGTCAAAAGGCTGGAACCGTCAGCAGCTTGCCGACCACGCAAAGGTCAGTTTGTTCTTATTTTATCTGCGGTGTATCCTTTCGCTGCCGAGTGGATTTCAGATATTCCAGCAGCGTCCGGCTCACCACCGAGCTGGCAGTTTTGGAAAACGCCAGCCCCAGCGTCCGGCAACAGGCAGGCTCCAGCGGACGGGACACCACCCCGGGGCAGCCAAATGCCTGCATCACCAGCTCCTGCGAGATGGTCACACCCAGCCCGCTGCGCACGAACGCCATGATGAGGGTATCGTCCCGGAAGCTGTAAGAAATATTCGGCTTCACCGGGCATTTGAGCATCAGGTGCTGGATGTCATTATCACAGCCGGGCGTTTCAATGATGAGCGGATACTGAAACAGCTGCGACAGCGTTACGCTGGGTCGTGCAGCCAGTGGATGCCCCTCCGGGAACACGGCACACAACGGGTCGTCCCAGAGCGGGTAGAATTTCAGGTCGTCTGCCACAATGGATGAGAGGAAACCGCAATCCACCTGCCCATGGATGATCCATTCCCGGATCTCATCATAGTTGCCGTCCAGGATCTCTATACTCACCTTCGGGTAGTTCTCCTTGAAATAATGCACCACTTCCGGCATCCAGAGCGTTGTGATGCTGGAAAAGCTGCCCACCCGCAGCTTGCCCTCCACCTTGTGGTTGATATTGAACGCAGCCTGCCGCAGCCGGTTCTTCTGGTTGGCCAGTTCCCGGACGTAGGGCAAAAGACGTGTCCCGTTGTCGGTCAGGGTCACGCCTCGGTTGATGCGGGCGAACAGCTTCACGCCCAGTTCTTCTTCCAACCCCGCCATCATCTGGCTGATGCCGGATTGGGTATAGTTCAGTGCCTCCGCTGCTTTGGAAAAACTGCCCGTTTCGCACACTTTCAAGAATATCTCGTATCGGTCTTTCTGTTCCCGCATCTCAAATACTCCATAAGTAAAATTTATAGGTCATAGTAATTTTATTCGGTTTACTGATATGATACTCCATGTTATCCTATATTACAATAGGAAATACGGATAGGAGTTTCAGAATCATGGAAAAGAAAGCAAGCAGTTTCTCCGGACAAATCGGATTTGTCCTTGCTGCCGCCGGAAGTGCGGTGGGTGTCGGCAACCTGTGGCGGTTCCCGTACCTTGCCGCAAAAGATGGCGGCGGTTTGTTTTTGCTGGTGTATCTGGTGCTGGTGCTGACCTTCGGTTTCACGCTGCTCACCTCGGATATCGCCATTGGCCGCCGCACCAAGCAGAGTGCCATCCGCGCCTACGAGACGATGCGCCCCAAGTGGAAATTCCTCGGCATCCTGACTTTTCTGGTGCCAGTTCTGATTATGACCTACTATGCCGTCATCGGCGGGTGGATCACGAAATATGCGGCAGTCTACCTGACCGGACAGTCTGCTGCCGCTGCTGAGGACGGTTATTTTACCAGCTTCATCACCTCGCCGGTCTCCCCTGTGGTGTTCGCTCTGCTGTTCATGGGCGTGACCGCTTTCATCGTGTACAACGGCGTGGAGGGAGGCATTGAGCGGGTGTCCCGCTACATGATGCCCATTCTGCTGGTACTGGTGGTGGTGATTGCGGGCTACGCCCTCACCCTGCGCCACGAGAACGCTTCCGGCCAGATGCGCACCGGTCTGGAGGGTCTGCGCTACTACCTGACCCCGCACATGGAAGGGCTGACCGTCAGCCGCTTTTTGCAGATTTTGCTGGATGCCATGAGCCAGCTGTTCTTCTCCCTCAGCGTGTCCATGGGCATTATGATCACCTACGGTTCCTACGTCAAACCGGACGTAGACCTGAACAAAGCGGTGAATCAGATCGAGATCTTCGATACCGGCGTAGCCCTGCTGGCCGGTGCCATGATCATCCCCGCCGTGTATGTTTTCTCTGGCACCGAGGGCATGAGCGCAGGCCCCAGCCTGATGTTCGTCTCGCTGCCCAAGGTATTCAACGCCATGGGCAAGGCGGGCGTGTTCGTTGGCATCCTGTTCTTTGTCACTGCCATTTTTGCCACCCTGACCTCCTGCATCTCGGTGCTGGAATCCATCACCGCCAACTGCATGGAGATCTTCCACTCGGGCCGCAAAAAGACGGTGCTTGTGCTGGCGGTCATTTATCTGGCTGCTTCCGCCATCATTGCGCTGGGTTACAGCATCTTCTATTTTGAAGTACAGCTCCCCAACGGCTCTGCGGCTCAGCTGCTGGATATCATGGACTACGTCAGCAACAGTGTTATGATGCCTTTCATTGCCCTGCTGTCCACCATCCTGATCGGCTGGGTCATGACACCGGATTACGTCATTGACGAAATGCAGCGCAACGGCGAGACCTTCCGCCGCAAGAAACTCTACCGGGTGATGATCCGATACGTTGCTCCGGTGATGATGCTGGTGCTGTTTTTGCAGTCCACCGGGATCCTTGCTTAAGCCCAAAAGCCCCCGTGGGCTTTTGGGAAACCGGACGAGCAGAAAGGGATTTACCCCGACACGCTCGGTTCCGTTATCATCTGATCCACGCCATTGAGGGTGCATATAAGTATCGGAAAGACGGATGATACCAGTTTTATCGGATGGTTCTGCGGAGCCATCCGTTTTTTTTTTTGCTCAAATCGCATTTTTTAGAGGTTTAAACGCATCTGAATTATCGCACAAGGTTCATTTCCCGTGCTGCACCAGAACCGACACTCCTCCAAACAGCTCAGATTTCCTCCCTATTTTTTATGCAAATTATTGCAAGAAATTCAAAATAAGCTTGAAACGGTTTTAGCATAATGCTAGAATATAATGTCACTACTTTTATAGGAGAATCCACACAAGATCCAGTGCGGACAGGCCGCAAGCGTTGACCGCAAACGCCTTCCTTGAGGATGTGAAAAAGAGCAAGGAGGCCGACATGGACGAGCATCTGTCCAAACCTGTGGATATCGCTGCGCTGGAACAGACGGTGAAGCGCTTCCGCGTTACCCCCTCCCCCCGAAAATAAATAGCGGACTAGCGCGTTTTCGCAGATGACCAACACCCACGACCTAGCAGGGCCCCCCATTTGCGGCCCAGCTCTTTTTTGTGAGAGAGCAATCATGATGAATCAAAGTATTGGATGGTATTGCGTATGGAACAACGGCCAAATAAAATCCAGCCTATATTGCTTTCGGCACTTGCCCAATTGAGCGCCTGCCTGATTGTCTGGAATTTTCATATTCCAAATCCCAATATTGTGCTTTTTGTTGTTCTTTCTGCTGTGCTCGTGAAATACGGCTATGCAGCAGGAATCGTAAGCGGCCTCATTGCATTCCTATACTCCGCGTTTTTCTTTTCTACCGACCACAGCTTTTTTCTTTACACCTCTTTGAACTTTCAAAAGCTCATTGTGATCGGCCTTGGTATCGCTGCGAACATTCTGCTGATCGGTCACCTGCAAAGGCAGTTCGATCGCTCCAACATGGAAAAGATGCAGGCCGAAGCCGAGGAAAAGCTTCAAGAAACAACAGAGAGCTACCGTGCAAAACTTTACCACGATGTCTTGACTGGCACGTACAACCGCCGCTACTATGAGGATATCGCATCCCGTATCGTCGGCCCCGCAGGCATCGCGCTGATAGATGTGGACGATTTCAAAATCTGCAACGACACCTATGGACATTACGCCGGAGATATGGCACTGGAAACAGCGGCAAATGCCATCCGCTCCTGCATCCGGGAGTCGGACCTGCTCATCCGCTATGGCGGAGACGAATTTCTGCTGGTCTTACCCGGCATTCCGGGAGATATTTTGCAGACCAAACTGGAACAGATCCGCACGGCTGCACAGATGGCATCCGTACCCGGCTATTCGCATTTCCGCCTCTCACTGAGCATCGGCGGAACGATGCAGGCCATCACCGACCCGATGGAGAATGCGGTTCGCCGGGCAGACCGGCTGATGTATCAGGCAAAGTGCCGCAAGAATGCCGTCACGGTGGAGGTTCCGGGGTGCAGCCTGGCCGCGCCGGAAAAGCTTTTGCAGGAAAAATCCCAGATCCTGCTTGTGGACGACTCCAAACTGAACCGCATGATCCTGGCAGAGATCTTAGGAGACGGCTACCATATTCTGGAGGCAGAAAATGGACAGGAATGCCTGGAAAAATTGCGGGCAGAAGCCAGAAACATCGCACTGGTGCTGCTGGACATCAACATGCCCGTTATGGACGGCTTTGAAGTGCTGAAAGCCATGAATGCCAACCATACCATCGAGGACATCCCGGTCATTATGATCTCCAGCGAGGACTCTGATGCGGCGATCCGGCGTTCCTATGAGCTGGGGGCGAGTGATTATGTCAATCGTCCCTTTGATGCACGCATCGTATCCCGCCGCGTGACCAACACCATCAAGCTGTACGCCAAGCAGCGGCGGCTGGTGCAGATGGTCTCTGACCAGATCCGTGCCCGTGAAAATAATACGGATATGTTGGTAGGTGTACTGAGCCATATCGTAGAATTTCGCAACGGCGAAAGCGGTCTCCATGTGCGGCATATCCGCATGATCACGGAACTGCTGCTCCACCGTCTGCTGGAAATCAGCAGCAGATACTCTATTACTGCGGAACAGCAGGATATGATCCCGCTGGCCTCTGCCCTGCACGACATCGGCAAGATCGGCATTGATGAAAAAATCCTCAACAAGCCCGGCAAACTGACCTCGGAGGAATTTGAGGTCATCAAGACCCACAGTATGCTGGGAGCCCAGATACTGCACGATCTGGATAATTTTTCCGAGCAGCCGCTGCTGCAAACGGCCTACGAGATCGCCCGCTGGCATCACGAACGCTGGGATGGGCGTGGCTACCCGGATGGTCTGAAGGGCGACGAGATCCACATCAGCGCACAACTGGTCTCGCTGGCCGACGTATACGATGCACTGACCAGCGAACGATGCTACAAAAAAGCCTTTTCCCACGAAAAAGCCATGCAGATGATCCTGAACGGCGAGTGTGGAGCGTTCAACCCGCTGCTGCTGCAATGTCTGACGAATATCCAGTCCGACCTGAAAGAAGAATTGAAACAGCACAACTGAACAGCGGATGCAATAAAAACAGGAGAATAAAAAAGCCCGAATGAAACACAGAATCTCACGCCGTGCATTTCTGCACGGCTGCACGCTGCTGGCGGCATCGGCTGCCGTTGGCAGTCTGACTTCCTGCGGCGGAACGGACGCGAAGGAGAGCGGTCTTCCGCAGATCATTGTGGGGAGCGATACTTATCCGCCCTATATTTACCTGAACAATGACGGTGTTCCCGCCGGGATCGACGTGGAGATCGCCACCGAAGCATTCCGCCGCATGGGATATGCTGCCCGGTTTGAATCGATCGATTGGGAGCAAAAAACAAATCTGGTGGAAAGCGGCACCATAGACTGCATCTGGGGCTGCTTTTCCATGGATGGACGCGAGGAGATCTACCGCTGGGCGGGCCCCTACATGGTGAGCCGTCAGGTGGTTGCAGTAGATGCCGACAGCAGCATCCGGACATTCGGTGACCTTGCCGGAAAGACCATTGCCGTGCAGAGCACCGGCAAGCCGGAGGAACTTTTTCTCAGCGGCTCCGATCCGCGGATCCCGCAGACGGTGGAGGTGTTCAGCATCGAAGACCGCAACGTGCAGTACGCGATGATGGCCTGCGGCTATGTGGATGCCATCGCTGCCCATGAGACAGGCATCTTGCAATACATGAAGGACAATTCCGTGGAGTTTCGCATCCTCGAAGAACCGCTGCTGGTCACCGGGCTGGGCATCGCTTTTGCCAAAAACGACAGCCGCGGGCTGGACACCCAGCTGAACGCGGTTCTTGCGCAGATGCGCACAGACGGCACACTGGAGCGGATCATTGGCCGATACCTTGAAAATGCTTCGCAGTATCTGGAGGTGGACACCATTGGCGCATAAAAACAGAACCCTTTCAGATGCAGGGAGATGGGGGATCTATCTGATCGTCGGTGTGCTTTTTATGACCGGCATCGTTTTTTTCTCGGATTGGCGGGCACTGCGCACAGCGGAGGGACGTTTCTGCCAGACCCTTGATTTTGTCAAATCGCAGTCCACCAGATTTGAAAAGTACAACGATATCGTTGCTGCCAAAGCGCTCCGCCGCACGGCGGTATCGGTACATCAGCTGGCACAGGACCCTGCGCTGGACCTCTCCGATCCGCAGTGCCTGAAAAAGCAAACGGAGAAGCTCTGGCTCACAGGGATCTCGGTTCTGGCCCCGGACGGTACGCTCCTGTGCGAATCCACAACAAACGGCATCGGCTATGCCCGGTTTGGAGAGCAGCTCAAAAATGATACCGTTCTGGACGTTTCTTCTCACCCGCAAAAGACCTACCTGAAGCGAGTCCTGCTGGAAGATGGGTCTGCTGTGGATGTTGCGGCACACAGGGCAAAAGGCAAAGATGTGATCCTGCTTGCCTACCGCTATACCCCGGCAGAATTTATCAAGGGAACGGCTTTGTCCATCCAGAGCGTACTGGACGGCTACTCGGTAGAAACCAGCGGCACATTGTTCATCGTGCAGAACAATCAGGTCATTGCCTCCAACCGCCCGGAGTTGATCGGGCAGGATGTTACGGACAGCCCGCTGGTACAGGAGATCCGCAAAGTCGGAACCGCCGAAACGCTGACCCATACCCATGATTGGAACGGCTCCGGCTGCTATTTTGGAATGTACTGTCATGGAAGATCCTTTGATCTCTATGCGTATACAGATGAAGGATCGGTCTTTCGTGAATCACTTCCGTTGATCCTGATGGCGCTGGTCGGTTACATCCTGCTTGTAATGATCCTTCAGGTACTGCGCCGCCGTTCTGTGCAGGAGATGGAACAGCAGAAAGAAGAACAGGAGAAAAAGTATCAGGCCCAGCTGGAGGAACAGAACCGCAAGCTGGAGATCGCGCTCCAGCACGAGGGGGCGGCAAACCGTGCCAAGCGGGAGTTCCTGTTCAATATGAGCCACGATATCCGCACCCCCATGAATGCCATCATTGGCTTCACCTCGCTGGCTGCGACCCATATTGATCATAAGGAACAGGTGCTGGACTACCTGAAAAAGATCTCTACCTCCAGCCAGCACCTGCTTTCCCTCATCAATGATGTGCTGGATATGAGCCGCATCGAGAGCGGAAAAGTAAAAATTGAAGAAAAAGCGGTGCATCTGCCGGATCTCATCCACGATGTGCGCTCCATCATCCAGCCCAATGTTTCGGCAAAGCGGCTGTCTCTTTTCATCGATACCATGGATGTGGAGAACGAGGATATCATCACCGACCCGCTGCGGCTGAACCAGATCCTGCTGAACATTTTGTCCAACGCCATCAAGTTCACTCCCACAGGCGGCATGATCAGCATCCGCATTTCCGAGAAAAACGGTGCGCCCAAGGGCCGGGCCTGCTATGAGTTCCGCATCAAGGACAATGGCATCGGCATGAGCGAGGAATTCCAGAAGCACATCTTTGAGGAGTTCACCCGTGAGGAAAACTCCACCGTCAGCGGCATTCAGGGCACCGGCCTGGGAATGTCCATCACCAAGAACATTGTGGACCTGATGGGCGGCACCATCGCCATTGAAAGCGAGCCGGGCAAGGGCAGCGAGTTCATCGTGGATCTCTGCTTCGCACTCAGCGGACAAAAGATAGAGCCCAGGCAGCTCCCGCAGCTGGAAGGGCTGCGGGCACTGGTGGCGGACGACGATACCGACACCTGCCTGAGCGTCAGCACCATGCTGTCCAAGATCGGGATGCGGCCGGAGTGGACGATCTCCGGCAGGGAGGCGGTGATCCGCGCCCGGTACGCCATGGAGCAGGGCGACGAATTCAGCGTCTACATCATCGACTGGCTGATCCCCGATATGAACGGCATCGAGGTCGTGCGGCAGATCCGCAAGGTGATTGGGAAAAACTGCCCCATCATCATCCTGACAGCCTACGACTGGGCAGATATCGAAGAGGAAGCCCGCGCTGCCGGCGTGACCGCTTTCTGCGAAAAGCCGCTGTTCCTTTCCGAGCTGCGCAGAGTGTTGGCAGAACCGTTCTGCGCAGAGCCTGCCCACAAGCCATCGCAGCCTAATGCCGCCAAGCTCAAGGGAAAGAAACTTTTGCTGGTGGAGGACAATGCGCTGAACCGTGAGCTTGCGCAGGAGATCCTGAAGGAAGCGGGTTTTGTGGTGGACACTGCCGAGGATGGTGAGATCGCCGTCCAGAAGATGAAGCAGGCGGCCCCCGGGCAGTACGACCTGATCCTAATGGACATCCAGATGCCCAGGATGGACGGCTACGAGGCAACGCGGCAGATCCGTGCCCTGCCGGATGCTGCAAAGGCTGGCATCCCCATTTTTGCAATGACGGCAAATGCCTTTGAAGAAGACCGTCAGAATGCATTGAAGGCCGGGATGGACGGTCACATTGCAAAGCCGTTGGATATTCCGCACCTACTGCAGATCCTTACAGACGTACTGAAATAAACAGCGAAAAGCACCCACAGCAAGCGCCGCAGAGGTTTTGGACCTCCGGTGAGCAGCTTGCTGTGGGTGCTTTATTTTTGATGCCTGACAGGGCGGAAAACTGTGGGGGCAGCCTGCGTTACTGCACCGCACGGATAGCATCTATCGTGATGTTGTACTGTTCTGTCACACGGTCAAACCATTCCTTTGAGCCTTCCAGGGTACCCGCACGCAGCACCTCGGTCAGCTCATAGGTGGGCTGATAGAGATTGGTAAAGCCAAGGTTCTGGCATACCCCCTTGAGCGTGTGTGCCGCACGGAATGCTTCCTCTACATTTTCTTCCTTTAATGCCCTCTCCAGCTTTGGATAACTGTCATCGTCCAAAAACATTCTGGCAAATTTACGGATCATCCCCTCACTGTACAACCGCTTGAGCACATCCTCATAGTCTGCACCCATTTTCTTATAGCATTCCTGGATCGTCATAGTCCCCCGCGCATCCTTTCTTAATTCTTCCGTGGCATTGTACCGTCACAAAAGTATTGTTCATTTTCATTCCACTGGTTTCAGAAAGATCATTGCGAGATCATTCTCGTTATGCTGTCAACAGCTTTTTTGAATCTATACCATTATATAGCATGATTGTAACATTATCGCGGATGCGTTTCAAGAGATTTTGCTTGTAAAGGCTACTAGTTTTCTATTATTAGTGCTTGACTAAAAGCCGCCAAAGATACCTCCCAACATGGGAAGAATCCTCGGCGGGAAAGCGGCGCATTCGTGCTGGCCGTCGATCTGCCCAGCGGCATCAACACAAAAAAGCACTTTCCCTTATATTTGCATTGCAAATAAGGGAAAGTGCTTTTGTCTTGCTCACTATGAGGTTACTATCGCAAAGGATACGGTCAACTCCCAATAGCGAAAAGATAATACGGCAGCCTTCACTTTTTCAGCACTACGCACTCATAGGGGCGCAGCGTGTCGGCGGTGTCGGGGTAGTTACCCAGCAGTTTCTCGGCATCGGTCCAGCCTACGGGCAGGGGCTTGGCAATTTCCCGCTCCCGCAGGTTGCAGAGAACCAGCAGCTCCGTCTCGCCGTCGTACCGGCGATAGGCTAACAAATCCGCGTTGTCGGGATACAAGAACTCGATTTTTCCCGCACTGATGACCGGCATTTTCTTGCGCAGGGCCACCAGCGTTTTGTAAAAGCTGCGGATGGAATCCGGGGCGTCCATTTGGGCAGCGGCGTTGATGGCCTTGTAGTTGTCGGCAATGCCGATCCACGGCGTACCGGTGGTAAACCCGGCGTTCTCGCTCGCGTCCCACTGCATCGGGGTGCGGCTGTCGTCGCGGCTGCGCTGTGCAATGATGTCCAGCGTCTCGGCCTCGGTCTTGCCCTGCTCTCGCAGGATCCTGTAGTAGTTGCGGCTCTCGACGTCGCGGTACTGCTCGATTTTCGTGAAGTGCGGGTTCGTCATGCCCAGCTCCTCACCCTGATAAATGTACGGTGTGCCGCGCATAAAGTGGATGGCCACCGCCAGCATCTCGGCGCTTTCCTTTCTGCGTGTTTTTTTATCCTACCGCAGAGCCGCCAAAAACGCAACGTATTTTTTTCTTTGAAATACCAAACGAACATTGCCGGCATATCCAAGATACGTTTTACCCGCCCTGCAATTTCCCTTATAATAGCACCGCAGTCTTGAAACAGCTGCAACATTCCCATATCACAAAGGAGGCTTTCCGGTATGGGACAACGGCAAAGTGAGATCATCAAAAATCACATGGAAGTCTACTGGCACGACTATGCGTCGGCCAGCAAGGGCGTTCCCATTACCGAGGCGGGGCTTGTGGAAAAAGCCTCTGTCATTGGACGCACCGGGCTGATGCTGCTGGAATGCGGCACCGGCGCATGGCGTGTCCGAAGCTCCATGAATACCCTTTCGCGGGAGCTGGGAGTCACAACAACAGCGGACATCGGCCTGTTGTCCATTGAGTTCACCTGCTTTGATGGTGACCAGTGTTATACCCAGTCACTCTGTCTGACAAACACGGGCGTGAATACCTCCCGGCTGAACCGACTGGAGCATTTCGTCAACGACTTCGACCGGGAAGGGAAATTTATGACCGGCGAAGAGCTGCACAGCCACCTCGATGAGATCGAGCGCATCCACGGCTTGTATTCGCCCATCGCACTGGGCTTTGCAGCCGCACTGGCCTGCGGCTGCTTCACCTTTCTGCTTGGCGGCGGCATTGTGGAAATGCTGTGTGCCTTCTGCGGTGCAGGCATCGGCAACTTTGTACGGTGCAAGCTGACAAAACACCATTTCACCCTGTTTCTGGGCATTACGGCGTCGGTCTGTTCAGCAAGCCTCGTGTATGCCATCCTGCTGAAGCTGGCAGAGGTGCTGTTTGCCGTATCGGCGCAGCACGAGGCGGGGTATATCTGCTCCATGCTCTTCATCATTCCGGGCTTTCCGTTCATTACCAGCGGCATCGACCTTGCCAAGCTGGATATGCGCTCCGGGCTGGAACGTCTGGCCTACGCCGTCCTCATCATTCTGGTGGCAACCATGACGGCTTGGATCATGGCACTGCTGCTGCATTTGCAGCCGGTGCAGTTCCCTGCCCTGAGCCTGACACTCCCGGAAGAGATCCTGTTCCGGCTGCTGGCAAGTTTTGGCGGTGTGTTCGGCTTTTCGCTCATGTTCAACAGTCCCCGGAACCTGGCAGTCTGCGCCGCCCTTATCGGTGCGGTAACGAACACGTTCCGGCTGGAGCTGGTGAGCCTTGCGGGCTTTCCGCCCGCTATTGCAGCGTTTCTGGGCGCACTGCTGTCCGGATTGCTGGCCTCCTGCCTGAAGAGCGCCGTCGGTTATCCCCGCATCTCCGTCACCGTGCCGTCCATCGTTATCATGGTACCGGGACTGTATTTCTACCGTGCCATCTATAATCTGGGCATCCTGTCTCTGATGGACTCCGCCACATGGTTTGCAGATGCCATTCTCATCATCGTGGCACTGCCGTTAGGGCTGATCTTCGCCCGTATTGTCACCGACAAGACTTTCCGTTATTGCACCTGATGTGCAGCATTTCCATTCTCCCTTATAAGGCAAAACGCAGCGAATCTTTTAACGGTTCGCTGCGTTTTGTTTTGCTGTAATGCACTTATAAAGGGAGTTCGTTTACAGGGCGTTTACTCGCCGTAAACGATCTTGGTAGCAGTTTCCACATGGCGTTCCAGCCGGTCGGCAAAGTGTTCCAGCGGCAGAAAAACGCCAAGTTCATCGTAGCGGGTTCCGCCGTCCTTGAGCGTATCCTGTCCATAGTAGACCACGGAACGGGGCAGTGCGTGCTGCAGCTTCATCTGGATATCCCAGACGGTGGAGTAGGCCTCCGCTTCCGTTACCTTTTGCTTCACGGTGTCCGGCAGTTCGTAGATCAGCAGCAGCCCCAAATGCTGGTTGTAGTGGTACTCCACCACATCCATCGAGCCTTCGTCGTAGCCGTGATACTTGCAGTAGCCGCTGGCAAGGTACATTTTTACCTTTTCCTGCTTCTGGAACACCCGGATGAACCGGTCGTATACTTTGCTGCTCACGGCAAATTTGTTGTTCGGCAAAAGAACGCCGTCATCATCCGTCAGGATCACCGGGTTCGGCTGACCATCGGCGTTGAATTTGAACGGGATCAGGGCAGCGTTCCGCAGCAGGTCAAACATACTGTGCTGGCAGATCGCCATCAGAAAGGCAGACAGATCCTTGTTCTCGTAGGCATTGAACAGCGCCGCGGCAAACTGCTGTGCACTCACGGCCGGCGCATCCAGTACGTCTGCCATGTCCAGTGAGTCGTTGAAGGTATCCATCAGGCGGTGGCAGGCTTCTGGATTTTTCAGGATCTCCCCGAACAGTGCCTCTGCCTTTTCTTCTCTTGGAAATATCGTTGCCATCAAAAGACCCTCTTTCTGTTTATTTCCAGCTACCTATTATAGATTCATAATGCCCCGCTGTGAAATACTGCTTTCATATTGCTGCTATATGCAGAACACTTTTTACACATTTTCCAAGTGCCTGTATAAACAAAAATAAACCTTCCGGCCGCAGATAGTCAGACAGTTCGCTTTCAGGCACACCATACACGGGCAGAACCCCGTCGATAATTGGTGAATGTTTTATCCATAAAATATGCCCACTTACATATTATGTCAATAGGTTTTTGCTTTGAGTATAAAAATGCTCTATGCCATCCTTCTGAAACATGTTTTTTCTCTGTTTTCTCTTGACGATGTCCCGCCAATGGAGTAGGATGGTGCTGCAAAAACGAATTGCAAAAGAGGAGATCCAAATGCAAATCAGCCTTTTATTGATGCAGCAGATCGCGCAGCTATTTCTGATTCTGCTGATGGGATATGCCGTTGTGAAAACCGGTCTGTTGAAGGCATCGGACAGTAAGGTGCTGTCTGTGGTCTTTGTCTATCTGGTCATGCCCTGTGTCGTTCTGAACGCCTTTCAGATCAAGGACACACCGGAGATCCGCACCGGGCTGCTTTATTCCATGGGCATCGCCGTAGGAATGCACGTTGTATTTCTGCTTCTGAATGCGCTGTTCCGCAAAGTTCTCAAGCTGGACGCCGTAGAGCAGGTCAATGTCATTTACAGCAATGCCGCCGCGCTGGTCATTCCCATCGTGCAGGCCCTGCTGGGGGAGGAATATGTTGTCTACTCCTGCGCCTTTGTCATTGTACAGCTGGTGCTGCTCTGGACCCATGCCAGTGCCTGCCTGCAGGGGTCTGCCCGGCTGGAATTGCGCAAGCTCCTTACCAATGTCAATCTGATTGCCATTGCAGCCGGTGCTCTGCTGTATCTGCTGCACATCTCGCTGCCTGCCCCAATCACCAGTACACTGAGCAGTGTCGGCAATATGATCGGCCCCATGGGAATGCTGCTGGCAGGCATGGCCATTGCGGAAGTGCCCCTGAAAAAGGTTTTCTGCACCCCGCGCAACTATCTGCCGGTATTTCTGCGTCTGCTGGGTGTTCCGCTGGTCATCGTTCTGCTGCTTTGGGCAGTTCACGCATCCCTTTGGATCCCGGACGGCAAGTCCATCCTGATGACGGTCTACCTTTCTGCCATTACCCCCTCCTGTGCAACAGTCACCTCCATGGCACAGCTCTATGACCGGGATGCTTCTCATTCCAGTGCGATCTATGTCCTGAGCACGCTGCTTTCCATCCTGACCATGCCGCTGATGATCGGGTTGTTTGAGCTGTTGCTCTGAAATACAAAAAAAGGCCGTCCAGCACCGTAGCAGGGCAGCCTTTACAACTACAAGGATGTGTCTCTATGAAACCACTCAAACAATTCATTCAGCAGGAAACGGTCCTCACCGCAGCCGCTGTGCTGGCCGTTGTCTCCGCCTTCTTTGTTCCACCGGATGTGCAGTATCTCGGCTACATCGACCTGCGCACGCTGGCGATCCTGTTTTCCCTGATGACGGTCATGGCCGGACTGCGGCGGCAGGGCTTTTTTGATGGCCTGGGACGGGCATTGCTGTCCCGCACCCACAGCACCCTTCAGCTGACGCTGGTACTGGTCGGGCTGTGCTTTTTCGGAAGCATGTTCATCACCAACGATGTTTCCCTGCTGACCTTCGTTCCCTTTACGTTCGTGGTCCTGAGCCGTTTGGGAACGGATGTCCGCCGTTCCCTTCTGGTCCCGGTGGTCTGTATGCAGACCATTGCGGCAAACCTTGGCAGTATGCTGACCCCCATCGGCAACCCGCAGAACCTCTATCTTTACGGAAAAAGCGGCATGAGCATCGGGGGATTTGTGCTTCTTATGCTGCCCTACACACTGGTCTCTCTGCTCCTGCTGCTGGCTTGGGCCGCAATGGTCTGCCGGAAAGCCTCTGCCGCCCTCTCCGTGGATGAGCTTGTTTCTTCTTCTGCATCTCAGGGGGATCAGAAGATTATCCTGCTGTATCTGGTTCTGTTTGCCGTTTGCCTGCTGTCTGTGATCCGGGTGTTGCCCTATGGCATTGCCTTTGCCGCTGTACTCGTCTGCGTTCTTTTTGCAGACCCGCACACCTTACGGGCAGTGGACTATTCCCTGCTTTTGACCTTTGTGGCTTTTTTCATCTTCATTGGCAATCTGGGGCGCATTCCCGCTTTTTCCGGCTGGCTGCAGGAGTTTCTGACCGGCCGGGAAGTGCTGGTGGCGGTTCTTGCTTCGCAGGTCACCAGTAATGTTCCCGCCGCCCTGCTACTGTCCGGGTTCACGGCAGAGACACAAGCCCTCATCATCGGCACCAATCTGGGAGGTCTTGGCACTTTGATCGCATCCATGGCCAGTCTTATTTCCTACCGGCAGATTGCACGGGAGCTGCCACAGGGGAAGAAGCAATATTTTGGGCTGTTCACCCTGTCCAACCTGATCTTCCTTGCGATCCTGCTGGGTGTGTGGTTTTTGCTCCGTTGACCGTGGCAGATGACTTATGGTTTTTCTATACCCTTTTTGTACCCGCAGTCGCAGTAGGGCCCGCCGGAGGCAAGGGTGTACTGCCGCACAAAATTTGTCACACCGCCCGCTTCGCTCATGGTGTAGTCCAGACGGCACAGGGCGGAGGTCAGGTCGTACAGCCCCAGTTCCTTCATCAGCACACAGATGCCGCACTTGGTAAAGCGTCCCTCGTAGCCGCTGCCGTCCGGGTATTCGTAAAATTCCATATTCCACGAGTAGGGGTTGCGGTCGGCGGCTTTCAGGGCGGCAGTGGCTTTCATAGCGGCAATATCCTTTGGGGTGAACTTGCTTTTTCCGCTTTTGCGGCAGAACCACTGCATGGGCTTTGTCATCATGGATCTTGCGTAGTAATCCGTCAGCCTGTCCACCTCCGGGCGTTGCGGCATGGAGAGAATGAACGCGCCGACCATGGCGCAGTTGATAAGATTCATTTTGAAACGGTCGGCTTTTTCAAACTCCGGCAAACCAGCAATGATCTGCCGGTATTGCGGCTTTGCCTTTTTCGTGATGGCTCTTGCGGTGGCTGCATCATAGCCCAGCACAGCGGTCAGATGCTTTTGAAAGGAACCGGCAAACAGCATCCACATCCCAAAGGGCATCCCGGCATACTTCATTGCAGATACCTCCCGGCTTCCGCTTCCAGTGCCTGCCACACCGGGTAGGCTGCGCCATGTTCATCGAAAAATTTCTTAAGATCCCGGTTCAGTGCGCTCATTTCGTCGATGGCGTTCATGGCATGGTCGGAGGCGCAGAGTTTGCCCAGCGAGGTAGCGCACATCAGCTTGAAAAAGCGCAGGCAGGTCTTGCGGTATTTCTCCCCTTCAAAGTCTGCATCTTCCTTGGGCAGAATGGTGTGCCCGGCATCTCGGATGGCGCGGTATCCCTCGATGTTGGCATCCAGCACACGGTTCAGGTACGCGGTATCTCCCCTGAGCTTTTTCAGGTCGCCGTCTGTCTTATAGCAGGCGAAGGCCGCAGGCATCACAAACGCGGCATGGCAGAGCAGATAGTCCTCCATGTTCGGCTCGTAAACGACCTTATATTTTGTGCCGTGGAAGATGCGCCCGATCAGCTGTTTATTGGAGATTGCACCCGGCAGCTGTCCGATGGTGATCTTTTTCAGGTCGATGGAGAC